>OLJA01000870.1_pt1 | contig 17842 bp, 16 predicted proteins | sample 1601401 | NCBI WGS metagenome assembly OLJA01 (sample SAMN01915217, study PRJEB22387) | human gut metagenome | isolation source: stool | host: Homo sapiens | place: USA | reverse complement strand
GCCGCAGCCAGACCGCTTTCTCTGAGGACGGTCTGCCCATCGGCGCAGGTCTGGATGACCTGGGCAAGGGCCTGCGCTCCATGACCGGCACCATCTTCTCCACCAAGGCCAAGGGCGTCCGTTACCTGGAGCTGACCGAGGGCTACATCCTCAAGACCGCTCTGGACAAGGACAACCAGGTCATCGGCTATCAGTTCGTCCGTCTGGGCAAGATGATGGAGGACATCCGTCACGGCAAGGACCCGAAGGAAGCCTACGAGAAGAACATCGGCACCTACGGCCGCTTCTCTGCCGAGCAGGGCGCTGTCAAGTACATCGACCCGCGTGAAGAATAAGAGAGGGAGGAACATAGATTATGGCAACTTTTGAATCCCAGAATCGCCGTATGCCCAAGATTGAGGCTTGCCTGAAGGCCAACGGTCTGGAGAGCCTTGACGCCTGCAACGAGATGCTGCTGGCCAAGGGCATCGACTGCGATAAGATCATCCGCGGCATTCAGCCCATCTGCTTCGACAACGCTGTCTGGGCTTACACCCTCGGCACCGCCATCGCCGTCAAGCGCGGCCTGAAGAGCGCTGCTGACTGCGCCGCCGCCATCGGCGAGGGCCTCGAGGCTTTCACCATCCCCGGCTCTGTCGCTGAGCAGCGCAAGGTCGGTCTGGGCCACGGCAACCTCGGCGCTATGCTGCTGCATGAGGATACCCATTGCTTCGCCTTCCTCGCCGGCCACGAGTCCTTCGCCGCCGCTGAGGGCGCTATCGGCATTGCCCGTACCGCCAACAAGGTCCGCAAGGAGCCCCTGCGCGTCATCCTGAACGGCCTGGGCAAGGACGCTGCCCAGATCATCAGCCGTATCAACGGCTTCACCTACGTCAAGACCGACTACGACTTCGCCACCGGCGAGCTGAAGGTCGTCGAGACCATTCCTTACTCCGACGGCGAGCGCGCAGCAGTCAAGTGCTACGGCGCCAACGACGTTCTGGAGGGTGTCGCCATCATGAAGGCTGAGGGTGTTGAGGTTTCCATCACCGGTAACTCCACCAACCCCACCCGCTTCCAGCATCTGGTTGCCGGTACCTACAAGAAGTGGGCTATCGAGAACGGCAAGAAGTACTTCTCCGTCGCTTCCGGCGGCGGCACGGGCCGTACCCTGCACCCGGACAACGTCGCTGCAGGCCCCGCTTCCTACGGTCTGACCGACTCTATGGGCCGTATGCACGGTGATGCCCAGTTCGCTGGTTCCTCCTCCGTTCCGGCTCACGTCGAGATGATGGGTCTGATCGGCGCCGGCAACAACCCGATGGTCGGTATGACTGTCGCCTGCGCTGTTGCTGCTTCTCAGGCCAACGCCTGATAAAAACAGCTTAAATAGCTTTTTCACCGCCTTTTCCGCAGGGAAAGGGCGGTTTTTTGTTGCTTTTTGCTTGCTTTACGCGCCGCCGTGTTCTATAATAAAATCGAGTATATGTAAACTTTTTATGGGAGAAATCACCAATGCCCAAGATTGATGTTGATACCTACATAGAACACTGCGGTATGCGCAAGGCGCGGTTCGGCGGCTATGAGCCGGAGGATGTGCGGCAGGCACTGCAGGATTTGTGCGCCGAGTATGAGCAGAACCTTGCGGCGGCCACCAGCGAGGCCCGCGCCGCCCGGCAGGAGAATGACGCCCTGCGCCGCCATGCCCAGAATCTGGTTATGCAGAACCAGACGCTCTCGACCCAGAACGCCACACTGGCCGGGCAGGTGGACAAGCTGCAGAGCTACCGCGCCAGCCTGGAGACGCAGTATTCCACCGCGAAGGAGCGCAACCACTCGCTGACGAACCAGCTGGATGTGCTGCGCCTGAAAAACAGCGACCTGACGCGGGAAAACAAGGAACTGGCCGAGCAGTGCGAGGAGGCAAACGCCGCACTGCGCGTCAAAGGGCGCGCCCACGATCAGGCCCGCCAGCAGGTTATGGCCGACCGCGATAAGGTCATTGCGGACGCCGAGGCCGAGGCTGCCCGCATCCGCCAGCAGGCCAAGGATGACGCCGACCGGATTCTGAAGGACACGAACCTCAAGGCAGAAGCCATCGACCAGCTGGCGCGGGAACAGGCCATTGCGCAGGCGCGCAAGATGGTGAAATCCGCCACCGATGAGACGCGGGAAATCCAGAACGCCCACCGCCTGCGCCTGCAGGATCTGAAGAGCCGCATCACCGAGATGGAGAAGGCCCGCGGCCAGATGATGGACTATCTGGCCCAGATGATTGAGGAACTGCAAAAGACGCAGGACTACGCCAGCCGCACCGCGCCGCTGATGCCCCATGAGGAGGAGCTGGCAGAGGCTGACACTGAGCCGAAGCTGGATTTGTCCGCCAACAAGGTGGACGCCGCAGCCAGCGCCCTGCGCGGCAATGAGCAGGAGCCGGACAATACCCCGGCCGAGCCGCAGCCCGCAGCCGCCACAAACCGCGTGGTGGCCCCCGGTATGGACGAGGACGAGCCGCGCACGAACACGGTTGTGACGCCCTCGCCCGACTACTTTGACACCGAGCCGCAGCCCCAGCCCGGGGACCCGGACGATAAAAAAGAGGAAATCGAGATACCCGGCGCAATTTTCTCCTACCCGATTCTGCGCCAGCAGGGGGAGCCGATTCTGGACGAGGAAACGCCGCCCCAGCCGGTGCCGCACAAGCCGGTAATGCCCAGCTTTACGCTGGCGGACGATGAGGAGGACGAGCCGCAGCCCACTCCGGCCGCGCCCGCGCCCCAGCCCGCCAAGCCCCAGTCCAAGCGCCGCCGCAAGGCTGTGCTGGCCCTGCGCGCACTGCGCAAGAAGCTCGACCGATAGGAGGAAGGCCCAATGAAACGGCATAAGCTCTGGGTGTGCGCACTGACCGTGTTGGTACTGGCCGTGCTCGGCGCGTTTGGCGCGGCGGCAGATACTACCGTCGGCGTGACCGGCGCGGGCACCTTTAAAATGGAGCAGACCTACGTCAATGTGCCGGAGCTGGATGTTTACTTCTATGCGCTGGATGGGGACGGCAACCCCTATTCCCCTGTAAAGGTGCAGGCGGCGGGCCCGGAGCTGACGCTGGGGGACCGCAAGCTGGAGGTGCGCAGTGTCGCCGTGGCCAGCGACCCCATCTGCTATATCATCGCGCTGGACAACAGCGACCTCATTGCGCCCGCAGACTTTTACACGATGCTGGGCGGTGTGCGCAAGCTGGTGGCGTCGATGAATGAGGGCGACCAGCTCATGCTCTACACAACGGCGGGCACCACCGAGTGCGTGCTGCCTGCAACGTCGGACAAGGACCAGATGTACAAGGCGCTGGGCAACATTGCCCGGACCGAGGGCCGGATGGACACAAAGCAGCTGGTCACGGCGGTGTACAGCGGGATACAGAGCGACTATCAGGCGCTGGCCCCGCGCAAGACGGCAATGATTATCACCGATGCCGGACAGGTTATGACCAATATGGCGCTGTTCGGCACGCTGGCCTCCGATGTGGGGGACCAGATCGGTATGGCGGCCTACGTCTACCTGATGACCGACAAGCCGGATATGTTTGAAACGCTGGAGCAGGCCGCTGCCGGTAAGCTGGTGCTGTGTGAGGCCGCCACCCTGGGCGATGAACTGAAAAGAAAGCAGGAATATTTCGCCACAGCGCTGGAAATCCGCACCGAGGTGCCGGAAAGCCTGTACGGCGAACGGCTGGAAACGCTGACGCTGGCCATGCCGAGCCTGGGCAGTGCCATCCGGAACAGCCAGACCGTCTATATGGGCTACCGGCTGACCAAGCCGCAGGTGACAAAGGTGGAGACACTGCGCCGCGACAAGCTGCGCCTGACCTTCAACCAGCCCATCAACGAAAACGCCGACAAGCCGCAGCTCTATGAGGTGCGCAGCAAGGATATCTGGAACTGGCGCGTGCAAGTCAAGTCGGTGACGATTGCCGAGGATGGCCGCACGGCGGAGCTGGAAATTGAGCCGCTGTATAAGGGCGAATACACCGTGGCGCTGAACCGGGTGTCCAGCAGGATGAGCGCCGCCAACGTCAGCAGCAGCCGCCAGACCGCGCTGTTCAAGGTGCTGGTCTGGCCGCGTGACAAGGACTTCTATCTGGCGCGGTTCCGCGTGCCGTTGCTGCTGGCGGCGGTTTTGCTGCTGGTGCTGATTGTCAGCTGGCAGACTGTGCGCCGCCGTGACCGCGCCGCCGAGAAGGAGGCCGAGGCCGAGCACCTGCTGGCCGGGGCGGGGGAGCCGGACACGCTGCCACGCCGCTGGGTCACCCTGTTCTGGAGCCAGCGCTCCTCCATTGCCGAGAGCCGCTGGGCCGGCATGGTGGAGAGCAGCCTCATCATCGGCAGCGATGCCGCGCAGTGCGACCTTTGCCTGCCAGATAAGAGGATTGCCCCGCAGCACTGTGTGCTGGCCGCGCAGGGAGATTCGCTGCTGGTGCAGCCGCTGTCGGACCGTACAAGAGTCTATGTCAACGGTGAGCGCATTGACGGCGAGCACCGCCTGCAGAACAATGATACCCTGCGCATCGGCAAAACAACGGTGCGGCTGGTTTTGTAAGGAGCCCGACCTATGAAGCTGACAAAATGTGAAAACGGCCATTTTTATGACGGTGACAAGTACCCCGAATGTCCCTACTGCAACACCGAGCTGCTGAAGGACCATTCCATCGTCCATGCGGGCGCGGCGGAGCAGCCGACCCCCGCAGCGCAGGCAGCCGCCCCGGCGGGCCCGGTGGCAGGCTGGCTTGTGGTGCTGGACGGCCCGGCCAGAGGGCGCGACCTGCGCCTTGGCGTGGGGCGCAGCTTTCTGGGGCTGGATGGGGACGGCACGCCGGTGACCCTGAGCGCCGACGCCCCCCTGAGCGCCCGGCAGGCGGCGGTGGCCTACGATGCGGAGAAGAACGCCTTCACGCTGCTGCCCGGTTCCTCGCAGGAGCTGTGCTATCTGGATGATGCAGCCGTGCTGGAGGCAATGCCGCTGGCCGGGGGCGAGACCCTGCGCCTTGGCGGCGCGGCGCTGAAGTTTGTGCCCCTCTGCGGCGCGGATTTCCACTGGTAAGGGGGCTGCGCCATGACGAGTGAAATCGTAATCCTGATTACCGAGCTGCGCAACAAGCAGCGCATTACCCTGCCCGCGGGCAGCTACCGTTTTGGCCGCAGTGCCCAGTGTGAGTATGTGCTGCGCCGCAACAGCATCGGCGATAACCAGTTTACCGTCTCCTTTGAGCAGGGGCGGTGGGTGGTCACCGACGATGGCAGCGACTACCGCACATGGCTCAACAACCGCTATCTGGACGCCGGGGAGACGAGCGTGCTGCAAAGCGGGGATGTCATCGGCCTGAACACTGATGGCAACGCCGACACGCAGGAAATCACCTTCCGCGTGGAAGAGATTACCAACGTGCAGAGCGATGAGGCCGCCCCACGCAAGGAGCAGACCACTGACGCTGTCCTGCGCGAGGTGGATATCCGCCGCAAAAAGCGGGTGTTGATTGGCCGCGGCGATGACTGCGACATCAAGCTGGTCAGCGACCGTGTGTCCCGCCACCATTGCGAGATTCTCTACAAGGACGGCCACTATGAGCTGCATGACCTCGGCTCCACCAACGGCACCTATGTGGACGGCGTCCGCGTAAGCCGCACGGTGCTGCGCAACGGTGCAGTCATTAACGTGCCTGCGCAGGTTTTTGCCTTCACAGGCGGGATGCTGCACTACCACGCCCACCAGAGCGGCATTAGTATCCAGCTTGTAAATGTGTACAAAACGGTTAAAAATGCCAACACCGGCAAGCCGCTGAACATTGTGGACGGCACCAGTATGCAGGTGGAGCCCAACAGCTTTGTGGTGCTGGTGGGCGGCTCCGGCACAGGCAAATCCAGCCTGCTGACCTGCATAACCGGCACCGCGCCCTGCACGGCGGGCAGCGTGCAGTTTGACGGACTGGACACGCGCTCCAACCGCAACGCCTTTGAGGCGGCGCTGGGCTACGTGCCGCAGAAGGACATTATGCACGATAACCTGACGGTGGAGCAGAGCCTGACCTACACGGCCAAGCTGCGCATTGCCCACGATGCTACCCGCGCAGAGATTGCCGCGGCGGTGGCCCACGCCATTGAGGCGGTCGACCTGCAGGGGCGCGAAAAGACCTATATCTCCAAGCTGTCCGGCGGGCAGAAGAAGCGCGTCTCGATTGCAATGGAGCTGCTGGCCAACCCGCGGCTGCTGATTCTGGACGAGCCGACCAGCGGGCTTTCGCCTGACCTTGACCGCAGTATGATGGAGCTTTGCCGCCGCCTGAGCCACCAGAACTGTACGGTGCTGATGGTCACCCACAATATGTCCAACATCAACCTGTGTGATAAAATCGCCTTTCTGGGCGTGGGCGGCGTGCTGTGCTACTACGGTGCGCCCGAAAAGCTGAACGAATACTTTGATGTGGAGCTGACCAGCGATATTTTTGAAAAGCTGCGCGACCCGGTGCAGATTGAACAGTACCGCGAGAAATACTTTACCACCCCCGAGTTCAACCGCCTGCTGGCGGCCTGCCCGGAGGCAGCACAGGAGGCGGAGAAGCGATGCGCCCAATAAAGTTTTTAAGGTTCCTGCGCCAGTTTGCTGTGCTGGTGCAGCGCAATCTGCAGCTGATTTGGAACGATAAGCTGCTGCTGGCCAGCCTTGCCCTGCAGTCGCCTTTTATGGTGCTGGTGGTCAAGCTGACGGCGGATCCCAACTGCTTTACCTCCAACCTTGTCAACATCGGCAGCCGCACGGCGCTCTTTATTCTGGCCGCTATGGCCACGTTTATGGGTACGCTGAACTCCTACCGGGAAATCTGCAAGGACCGTGAAATCATCCTGCGGGAGGCGTCTGTCGGCGTCGGGCTGCCCGCGGTGGTGCTCAGCAAGGCATTTGTGCTGCTGCTGGTCGAGGTACTGCAGGCGGTGGTGCTGGCGGTCGGCTTTGTGTCGATTGTGCATGTGCCCCAGAACCATCTGCTGCTGGAGACGGATGCGGAAATTTTCATCACGCTTCTGCTCACCATGTTCTCCTCCAGCTGTGTCGGGCTGTTGATTTCGGCGCTCTTCACAAGTGGCGAAAGCGCGATACTGGCGGTGCTGGTGCTGATGATTGGTCAGGTTGTGTTCAGCAACGTGATGTTCACCGTGACCGGCGCGGCGGCAACCATCTCCAACATCATCGTCTGCCGCTGGGGTATGGGCGCGCTGGGCGCCTCCACGGATTTGAACAGCCGTATGGCGTGGCTGCAGGCAGGGCTGGACGGCCCGATGTACGATGCTACGGTGGAAAACCTGACCCATTCCTGGCAGATGCTGGGCCTGATTTCGGTGGTCTGCCTTGTAGCCGCGTGGCTGGTGCTGCAGATTGCCTTTGACAGGAAAAAGGCGTGAGGTTTCCCGCGGGCAGCGGCAACCGTGCCAGATATGTCGTTTATCATTCATAGCATAAATAAACCACAAGCCCTGGACTTTTAAACAGTCCAGGGCTTGTTTGTTGAAAATTATGCCTTTTTGAGTTTCTCCGCGGCGTTGGCGGCGGTCTCGCGGGCGGTCTCCTTGGCGGCAGCGGCCAGCTCCCGCAGGCGGATGACGGCGGTACGGGTGGCGGCCAGCGTCTCGGCGTAGTTCAGGCTCTTCATATTGGGGAAGGCGCGCAGCAGGCGGCGTGTGCTGAGGGGGTGCCGGTCAACAGCAGCCAGCTTTTCGCGCAGTTCGGCCACGCGGGCGGTGGCCTCTGCCCGCAGCTCGGCGGCGTTCTCGCGGCCCTCCAGCTTGGCCAGCGCCAGCTGCAGCTTCTGCTCGTCCAGCACGGTGTCGGCGGTCATGGCGCCGGTGCCCAGCACGGTGGTCAGCTTGTCGCTGGTCACACGCAGACGGGCGCGCAGCTCGTCAATCTCGCTCAGATATTTGTTCAGGCCGATGGCCGCGGCGGTGGAGACAATAACGTCCACCACAAAGATGATGAGCAGCACGATGTCCAGAATCAGCATAACGCGGAACGGCATCGGGTTGGAGCCACGTGCCAGCAGCGGGTGAACCACCTTGATCATCAGCACGCTGCCCAGACCCCACAACAGGGAAAACTGCGGGCAGATGTAGCCGCCCAGATTGTACTTCATCTTGGAATAGTCCCACCAGCGGATGTGGTAGAGCTTGTACAGCACCCAGCCGCCCACCAGCTCAATGGCGGTGGTCAACACCATACCGATGAAGAAGATCGAGACGGCGCTCATGCTGCCGCTGTCCGGCAGGGGAATGAGTTGGACGCTGTAGACCAGCCCCACCATGCCAAAGCCGTAAATCGGGCAGATGGGCCCGCAGAGGAAGCCGCGGTTGACGAGCTTGTGCTCCTTGACAGCAGCGTAGACAACCTCCACGCACCAGCCGATGCAGCCGTACAGGAAAAACCAGTAGACGGTCTTTACGGCAAACTCAGTCAGATTCATCTTCCGCCTCCTGCTGCTTGGCAAGGGCCTTGGGCTCCACCCAGGTCACGGTGCTGTCGGGGCCCTTGCGGGCAATCAGCGCCTTGATGGGGATGCCCTGCTCGCTGAACATACCCTCATGCTCGGTGCGCAGGTTCCAGTCCGGTTCGTTCTTGTGCAGGTCAAAGGTCTGCCATGTGATTTCAAACCCGGCGGCGGGGAAGTAGGAAAGGCTGTCCCGGAAGAGGTCATCGTCATCGGTCTTGAACCAGATTTCCGCGCCCTCGTCCATCAGATTGCGGTACTGCAGCAGCTGGCGCGGGTGGGTCAGGCGGTGCTTGTTGCTGCCCGCGTTCTTGCTCCACGGATTGCAGAAGTTGATATAGATGCGGGAGACGCGATCCTCCGGCGTGAAGGCGTTGCCCAGACGCTCAATGTCAAGGCTGGCAATCTTCACGTTGTCGGCGGGCAGACCGCGCTCGGCGTAGGCGGCCTCGACCTTGCGCTTGGCCAGAATCAGCACCTTGTCGGTGATGTCGATGCCCAGATAGTTGATGTCGGGGTGGGCGGGGGCAATCTGTGCCAGAAAGCCGCCCTTGCCGCAGCCCAGCTCCAGATGCCAGGGCTGGTCGGGCCGGGCGTACAGCTCGTGCCAGTGGCCGCCGTGGGTCAGCGGCTCATGTACGTGGAAATCGCAGGCCAGCAGCTCCGGCCGTGCGTAGGGCTTAAAACGCATACGCATAGTGTGTTCTCCTTATGATTGGGCAATGCCGCATAATTCTGAGTGCTTACGCCGTCAGGCGAGAATGGTGCGGTGTTGTTATAGGCTTTCCAGTAAAAGCGCTTTGACTGCATCGAAATCCGCCGCCGCAAGGCTGCCTTGGCAGAAACCGGGCTTGCCGCCGCCGCGGCCCGCAAAAGCGGCGTTCAGCGCCTTGCAGACCTCGCGCACATCACCGCCGGGGGCAGCGGACAGCGCGTAGGCAAGGCCCTGCCCGCCGGGGGCCAGCGTGCAGCAGGGGGCGTTGGTTTTTGCGGTGATGGCCATGGCCATACGGCGCAGGCCGTCCCCATCGGCACCGTCCGCCCAGAGCACGGCGGGCACACCGGGCGCGGCATTGGCCGCGCAGGCATCGGCCAGTGTGTTCTGCAGCGCAGCCAGCCGTGCCTTCAGGGCTGCCTCGCCGCCTTGCAGGCGCTCCAGCGCCGGGGTCAGCGCGCCGACCGGGGCGGACAGCAGCCGCCCGGCAGCCTCGGTGTCCGCCCAGATGCCCGCCACGGCTTCATAGGCGCGCTGCCCGCAGGCCACGGCCAGCCGCATCCCGGTTTTGTAATGGGCGTAGGAGATGATTTTAATCAGCCCGACCTCGCCGGTGCGGGCCAGATGGGTGCCGCAGCAGGCACAGCAGTCGCCGCCCGCTTCCACCAGCCGCACATCGCCGGTCAGTTCCTTTTTGCTGCGGTATTCGGTCCGCGCCAGCGTCTCGGGGTCGGGTACCCAGCAGTGCACCGGGGTGTCCGCCCGCACGGCGGCGTTGGCCTCGGCCTCGGCCTGCGCCAGCTGGGCGGGGGTCAGGGGGATGCTGGTGTCCATCCGCACATAGGGCGTGCCGATGTGGAAGCCGACATTCTCCGCCCCGAACAGCCGGTGGAGCGCCCCACTCAGGATGTGCTCACCGGTGTGCTGCTGCATGGCGTCCAGCCGTGCGGGCCAGTGGAGGCAGCCCTCCACCGTGTCACCCGGCGTCAGCGGGGCATCGGTGGTGTGGGTGATGGTTACACCGTCCGTATGTACGGCCAGTACCCGCGCCGCGCCCAGCGTGCCGGTGTCACAGGGCTGGCCGCCGCCCTCCGGGAAGAAGGCCGTGCGGTCCAGCACCACGGCGAACCCACCCTGCGCCGGGGTGCAGGACAGAACCTGTGCGGTAAAATTTTGCACATATGGGTCTGCTTCGTATATTTTTTGCGTCACGGAAACGAAATCCTTTCATTTTTTGTGATTTTTTCTTATTATAACATAAAACAGGTGTAGAAAAAAAACTTCTTATCCTATATAATAAAGGATAGACTGAATTTTTACAACCATTTATGGAGGAAAACTGCTCCATGCAGAACAGGAAAGCTGCGGCGGCGCTGGTACTGCCCGCGCTGCTGCTGGCGGGGTGTTCTCTGGCGGATGTAAAAACCGCCGTTATCCCCGCCGAAAATACCGCAACCATTGAGACAGCCCCCACCCCCGCGCCCCAGTCGCTGACCGTGTATGCGTCCGCGTCGCTGGCCCCGGCGGTGCAGGCCTACGCCGCCGCGCAGGGCGTGACCCTGACCCTGACCGAGGACGCCGCCGCGGCGGATTTGCTGCTGACCGACCACGCACCGGGCGGCAGCCTGCTGGACGTGACCAGCGATACCCTGCTGGCCGCCGCGGCAGCGCGGGCCGACATTACTGAAAACGCCACCGCCCTGCCGCTGGGCCGCAGCCTGTACGGCTACTGGGCCAATGAGCAGGTGCTTACCGCCCTGCTGGGCACGGATGGCGCCGCCGCCCTGCAGAGCGCCAGCTGGGAGGAGTGGAGCGACTTTGTGGAGACGCTCTCTGACTGGCTGACCAAGCCGAAGGCCGCGACCGTGACGCTGAACGGCAAGGACTACACCCTGCCCGAGACGAAGCCGGACGGCGTGACCGCCACCGGCGTCTTTGCCGCCCCGGCGGACCGGGTCTCTGGCTACAGCGCCGCCATTCTGGCCGCGGACGGAACCTACACGGCCGATGCGCTGGAGGGACCGCTGAACGGTGTTTATTACGCTGTGGCGCTGGAATGGGACCATATGGCCGACAGCGACCAGAACGCTGTGTTCCGCCGCGCCAAGCTGACCGATTTGCTGGCCGACTACGGTGCGGACGCCTGCCAGGGACTGACGCTGATACCGTTCAAGTGCAATCTGGACGAGAGCGACCTGACCACCGAGGAGTACAATCTGGATGGTCTGCTGAACTACCCGGTGCTGGCTGACGTGGGTTGCATTGCCATCAACGCCGACACCAGCCCCGAGGGGCTGAAGGCCGCCAAGAGCGCCGCGCTGTGGCTCTACTCCAACGGCGAGGGCGAGGACACCCTGACCGAGACGCTGGGGGTTATCACGCCGTGGAATACGGCATCGGACGCCACCACACTGGGGGCTATGCAGGTAGAGCAGGCGGGGACGGGCATCCTGCCCGGCACGGCGTTTGATACCGCCACAGCCGAGGCCTTGACCGCCAACGAGCTGGCCCTGCAGGGCACCGAAAAGCGCACAAGGGCAGAACGTACCGCCTTTGTGCAGGCGGCGATGACCGCCATGGGCGTGCCGGAAAAATGAACCACTGCCCGCCCAAGCGGGCATACCTCTACATAAGGAGAAGAAAAATATCATGGAGTTCAATCGTTGCAGCGGAATTTTGATGCCGATTTCCAGCCTGCCCGGCGGGTACGGCATTGGCAGTATGGGCAAGCCGGCCTATGACTTTGTGGACTTTCTGGCCGCGGCGGGCCAGACCATCTGGCAGATTCTGCCGGTTGGCCCCACCGGCTACGCCGACAGCCCCTACCAGAGCTGCTCCGCCTTTGCGGGCAACCCCTACTTCATCGACCTTGACCAGCTGGCCGCGGACGGCCTGCTGACCAAAAAGGACTATACCGGCATCAACTGGGGCAGCGATGCCGCAAAGGTCGACTACGGCACGCTGTACGACCAGCGTTTTACCGTGCTGCGCAAGGCGTACCAAAACTTCCTCAAGCAGCGCCCTGTGCCCGGCTATGAGACGCCCTACCCCGATGACTGGTACCGTTTCCAGTTCCTGAGCAGCGACTGGCTGCCCGACTACTGCCTGTATATGGCCATCAAGGTCAGCAACGGCATGGTGGACTGGCAGCAGTGGCCCCGCGCCCTGCGCGTGCGGGAGCCCGAGGCACTGGCACAGTTCCGGGAGGAGTATGCCGAGGAGATTGAATTCTGGGCCTTTTTGCAGTATGAGTTCGACCGCCAGTGGCGCGCCCTGCACGCCTACGCAAAGGCCAAGGGCGTAGCCATTATGGGCGATATTCCGATTTACGTTGCCGCGGATTCCGCCGACGCATGGGCGGGCCGCGAGCTGTTTGAGACCGATGCCGAGGGCAAGCCGCGCCGCGTGGCGGGCTGCCCGCCGGACTACTTTGCAGCGGATGGTCAGCTGTGGGGCAACCCGCTGTATGACTGGGACTACCACCGCCGCACCGGCTACGCGTGGTGGATTCTGCGCCTGCGCCACGCGCTGTCCATCTATGACATCCTGCGTATTGACCACTTCCGCGGCTTTGACACCTACTGGGCCATCCCGGCAGGGGAGACCACGGCCCGCAACGGCCGCTGGGAGCAGGGCCCCCGGATGGAGCTTTTCCGCGCCGTGCACAACGCATTGGGCAGCCTGCCCATCGTGGCCGAAGATCTGGGCGAGATGTTCGACTCGGTCCGCCAGCTGCTGGCGGAAAGCGGCTTCCCCGGCATGAAGGTGCTGCAGTTCGCCTTCACCGGTGAGGACAGCGTGGACCTGCCCCACAATTATCCGCGCAACTGCGTGGCCTACCCCGGCACCCATGACAACAACACGCTGGCGGGCTGGTTCCGTGAGGAGCTGACCCCCGCCCAGCGCAAGCAGGCCGAGGAATACTTTGCCCTGACCAAGCAGGAGGGCACGGTGCGCGGTATGCTGCGCGGCGTTATGGCCAGCACGGCGGCGCTGGCCATCATCCCGCTGGCCGACTGGCTGGAGGAGCCTGCCGGAAGCCGACTGAATACCCCGGGCCAGGCACAGGGCAACTGGCAGTGGCGCACCGATGCCAAAAAGCTGACCCCCGCGCTGGCCAAGGAAATCCGAGCCATGGCGGCAAGGTACTTCCGTCTGGGAAAATAATTTGTTGACTTCGTTGGATATTTCCGCGTTTCCCGAAGAATATTTGTGCAACGCACGCCTTGGAAAAATTGCGGCCTTGTGGTAAAATATTGCTGTATTTTGTGAAAAGCCCTTACACACTATGCCGCAAAGCGGCAGAAGGAAACAACATGAAACAGGAATACACCCTTGCCGAGCTGCAAACGGAAATGGACGCTTTGGCGCAGCTTTTTGACAGCGTTACGCTGGCGGACCCCCGCATGGGCCTGCTGGACCCGGCCACGCTGCAACCGCTGAACAAGGTGGCGGCGGTTCCGGTGCTGGACGCCGACGGCCGCGGTATGCGCATTGTAAAGGCCAAAAACGGTTTGGAAGCGGTGATTGCGCAGGGTATCAGCGTTGCGGGCACGCCCTGTGTGCTGATGCTGGCCATGCCGCTGCCCCGCCGCCTGCAGGCCGATGGCGCAGAGGACGCCTTCACCCGCGCACTGAGCCAGATGCAGGATGATTTGCGCCGCGACCACGTGACCGGCGTCTACAACGCCGTCTATCTGAACGAGGAGTTCCGCCCCAAGGCCGAGCAGGCCGCGCTGAACGGCCAGCCGATGGGCGTGGTGATGGTCCGCGTGAACGAGTACTGGCAGCTGCGTGAGAACGAGAGCGAGTCCGCCGCAAACTGCTGCCTGAATATGGCCGCAGGTATTCTGCAGCTGACCGTAGGCCCGGATCACGAAAAGGCCGTGCTGGCCCGCCTGAATGATGGCTTCTTTGCCATTGTCACGGTGGGCACGCCTGCCGCCGCTATGGCACAGACCGTGCGCGAGGCGATGAACGATTCCCGCCGGGAATTTAACATCTCGCTCTCCCGCCGCGGCAGCTTCACGGTGGAGATCGCCTCCGCTGAATGGGGTGAGACCGCCTCTTGGGATATGACCCTCTCGCTGGCGCAGCAGCGCCTGTAACCCCTGCATAAAACAGCCCCCTTGTGTGCATACTGGCATTGACCGCCAAACGTACACAAGGGGGATTTTTGTATGCAGAGTGACAACGAAAAAATGCTGCAGGAGATTGTGCAGAACACCGAGATGGGCAAGAACACGCTGGACGAGCTGATGGGTCTGACCCATGACCAGCGGCTGAAGGACGAGATGATGCGCCAGAAGCGGGAGTACCGCCGCATCAATCAGGCCGCCCACACCGCGCTGGACGCCATCGGGGCCGAGGCCCATGGCCAGAGCGCCGCCGCCCGCATGAGCGTGAGCATGGGCATCCGCACCCGGACGATGATGGACAAATCGACCCGCAACCTTGCCACCATGCTGGCCGAGGGCAGCGGGCAGGGTGTGCTGGACTGCAAGCGCGCCGAGAAGGACTACCCCGCCGCCAGCCCCGGCGCGTACAAGCTCTGCCATGAGCTGGGCACCTTCCAGAGTAAGGCCGAGGAAACCTGGCGCGGGTTTGTGTGAGAGGGCGGGCAAACCGTAAAAGGGTGGCCGCGCACGCTTTGGCCCTCATCAGTCAGCGGACGGGGCCGCTGACAGCTTCCCCCGCGGGGGAAGTCATTCGCCCAGTGCCCTATAACGAAAAGCAGGGATGCATCCCAGCATCCCTGCTTTACTTACTATACAGTACAGCTTACAGCTTCAGATCGCCCTCTTTGATCCAGCCCTTTTTGCGCAGCAGTTCGCAGAAAAGGGTGCTCAGCACGGCGGGCAGAACAAAGCAAATCAGAACAAGACCCGCCCAGTCAAAGGCGGTGATGGTCATACCGCTTTCCACCCAGCCGGTGTAGACGCCAATCTGGCCGACCAGACCGCAGGTGCCCATACCGCTGGAAACCGCCGGGCCATTCATCTCCAGATGGAACACGCAGGTGGCAAGGGGGCCGGTGATGGCCGCCGCCAGCGTCGGGGGAATCCAGGTGCGAGGGTTGCGCAGGATGTTGGGCATCTGCAGCATACTGGTGCCCAGACCCTGGCTGACCAGCCCGCCGACGCCGTTCTCCTTATAGCTCATAACCGCAAAGCCCACCATCTGGGCGCAGCAGCCTGCCACGGCAGCGCCGCCCGCCAGACCGGTCAGACCCAGCGCTGCGCAGATGGCCGCACTGGAAATGGGCAGCGTCAGTGCCATGCCCACCAGCACGGAAACCACAACGCCCATCAGCAGCGGCTGCAGCTCGGTGGCCCACATAATCAGGCTGCCCACCGCGGACGCCACCGCGCCGATGGACGGTGCAAACAGGGCGCTCAGGCCGACGCCGACCAGAATGGTGACGGCGGGGGTGACAAGAATGTCAATCTTGGTTTCCTTGCTGACCAGCTTGCCGGTCTCGGCGGCGATAATAGCAATCAGGTAAACGGCCAGAGGTCCGCCCGCGCCGCCCAGCTCATTGGCGGCACCGCCCACGGCAATCAGGCTGAACAGCACCAACTGCGGTGCGTGCAGCGCGTAGCCAATCGAGGCAGCCATTGCAGGGCCGGCCACCGCGGCAGCGTACCCGCCCGCCGTGACCAGAAACGCAAGGCCGAGCTGCTGGCCCAGCGTCTTGATGATGGTGCCAATCAGCAGGCTGGCAAACAACCCCTGTGCCATCGCGCCCATAGCGTCGATGCCGTAGCGGTGCGCAGAGATGACGACATCCTTGCGCCGGAAAAATGATTGAACAGCTTCCATCGTATAACGATTCCTCTTTTCCTATAGAATACCAAGATTTTAACATTTTGTGACCGGGAATACAACCCGATTGATTGAAAAAGTGAACAAAATGCGCTACAATTATAAAAACACCGCATAATTCTAAGCGCCGCAGCGGTGCTTAAGCCGTCAGGCGGGAATTGTGCGGTGTTGCCTAAAAAACCAAGAGGGGAGAGAGGCCCAATGGTCGAAACCTTTACTGCCCATATTACACCCTTCGGGCTGGACCGCACAACCTTTGTCTATCTGCCCGATGACTGGCAGACCTCCGGCAGACGGTACCCGGTCATCTATATGTTTGACGGGCACAATCTGTTCTTTGATTCCACCGCCACCTTCGGCACCTGCTGGGGCATGAAGGAGTACATGGACGCCCACGGCGATGCCATCATCGTTGCACCCGAGTGCAACCACGAGGGAAACGCCCGGTTGGAGGAGTACAGCCCCTATGACTTCACGTGGCAGGAAAACGCCATCCACGGCCGCGGCAAGACCTATATGGACTGGATGGTGAACGAGCTCAAGCCGCTGGTTGACGCGAAATACACGACCCTGCCCGACCGGGAGCATACCGCCATCGGCGGGTCCAGCATGGGCGGCCTGATGAGCCTGTACGGCGTGGCGGCGTACAACGATGTGTTCAGCCGTGCGGCCTGCCTGTCGCCGTCGGTGCGGTTCAGCTTTACCGAGGTCAAGGCCAATCTGCGCAAGGCAAAAATCGCTCCCGGCACGCGGGTGTATATCAGCTGGAGCGAGCGCGAGGGCAAGGGCCGACACGCACTGGCACAGTACACCGCCAAGGCGCTGGAGACCGCCAATCTGCTGACCGAGCGCGGCGCGGTGGTCTACCCCTACTGCCAGCTGGACGGCAAGCACTGTGAGGCCGATTGGAACCGCCAGCTGGCGCGCTGCTTCAAGTTCCTGTTCGGGTGGAGGTAAGCCATGGCAGACAAAAAGAAAAAGCGCCCCGCGCCCGCACCCGCGCTGGAACTGCCGCCCCGCCGCACCCGCCTGCTGGCCGCGCTGTGCTATCTGAACGTGCTGATACTGATTCCCGCCTGCACTAAATGGCGGCATGATGAATTTGTGAAATTCCACTTGAATCAGGGCCTTGTGGTGCTGGCGCTGGCCACCGTCTGCGCCTGTGTGGGCTTTCTGCCCCACGGCAGTGAGATGGGGCTGACATTGACGATGTTTGTGGACGTGCTGTCCCTTGTCGGACTGGTGCAGACCCTGCGCGGGCTGAAAACCCCGCTGCCGGTCATCTGGCGCATCAATCGTGCGTTTCATCCATTTGAGTAAAAGGAGATGCTTATTATGGCAAAGGCTGTTATCTTTTTTGCCCCCGGTCTGGAGGAGTGCGAGGGGCTGCTGTGCGTGGACATTCTGCGCCGCGCCGGTGTGGAGGTGACGATTGCCGCCGTCGGCGGGGAGAAAATCGTCAAAAGTGCCCGGCAGGTCAACGTTGTGGCGGATGGCCTTGCGGAGGAGCTGGACTACGCGGCGTTTGATGCCTGCATCCTGCCCGGCGGTATTCCCGGCGTGCCGAACCTGAAGGCGGATGCCACGGTGCGCAGGGTCTGCCGTGACTTTGCCGCGCAGGGCAAGCTGGTGGCGGCCATCTGCGCCGCGCCCACCGCCTTGGCAGAGCTTGGCGTGCTGAACGGCAAAAAGGCCACGGTCTACCCCGGCATGGACGCCGACCTGACTGCCGCAGGGGCCAGCTACACCGGACTGCCCCTCACCATCGACGGCAGCATCGTCACCGGCGAGGCCCTCGG
>OLJA01000861.1_pt1 | contig 18038 bp, 14 predicted proteins | sample 1601401 | NCBI WGS metagenome assembly OLJA01 (sample SAMN01915217, study PRJEB22387) | human gut metagenome | isolation source: stool | host: Homo sapiens | place: USA | reverse complement strand
TTTAAAAAGATAAAAATTATGGTAACATTAACTCTATAGGCAATTTAACAGGAGGAAGACTTATGGCAAATCATATTGATGATGCAACGATTGAATATGTCGGAATTTTAGCAAAGCTTGAATTATCTGGCGAAGAAAAAGAACAGGCCAAGAAAGATATGGAAAGCATGCTCGACTATGTAGATAAATTAAACGAACTAGATACAAGCAGTGTAGAACCAATGTCTCATGTATTCCCAGTGAAGAATGTATTCAGAGAAGATGTGGTAACGAATGGAGACGGAAGCGAAGACACATTAAAGAACGCACCAGAAGCGCAGGACAATGCCTTTGTCGTGCCAAAGACAATCATATAGGAGGCAGAAGATGAGCATTTTAGAATTAACTGCCGTAGAATTAGGCAAGAAGATTAAAGACAAAGAGATCACAGTTGTAGAAGCAACAAAGGCAGCATTTGAACAGATTAAGGCAGTCGAAAGTGATGTACACGGATATGTCTCTTACGATGAAGAAAGTGCATTAAAGAGAGCCGAAGAAGTACAAAAAGGAATCGATGATGGGACTTACACAGGACCATTAGCAGGAGTTCCAATGGCAATTAAGGATAATATCTGTACAAAAGGATATACAACAACATGCAGTTCCAAGATCTTAGAGAACTTTGTACCAACATACTCCGCACAGGCAGTTGAGAACCTGATCAAAGAAGGAGTTGTATTTTTAGGAAAGACAAACATGGATGAGTTCGCCATGGGAAGTACAACAGAGACTTCTGCATATGGTGTGACAAAGAACCCATGGGATTTAGAGAAAGTACCAGGTGGATCATCAGGTGGTTCAGCAGCAGCTGTTGCAGCTAACGAATGTTTCATGGCGTTAGGATCTGATACAGGTGGATCTATCAGACAGCCAGCATCTTACTGTGGTGTTACAGGGATCAAACCAACCTATGGAACAGTATCCCGTTACGGACTAATCGCTTATGGATCATCCTTGGATCAGATTGGACCATTAGCAAAAGATGTGACAGACTGTGCAACATTATTAGAAGCGATCGCATCTCACGACGAGAAAGATTCTACATCTGTCAGATTAGAATCTTATGATTTTACATCAGCATTAAAAGACGATGTCAAAGGAATGAAGATCGGTATTCCAAAAGATTACTTTGGAGAAGGTCTTGACGAGGAAGTCAAAGAAGCTGTTTTAGCAGCAGCAAAGACATTAGAAGAAAAAGGAGCCATCGTAGAAGAATTCGATCTTGGATTAGTTGAATATGCAATCCCTGCATACTATGTTATTGCAGCAGCAGAAGCAAGTTCAAACTTATCCCGTTTCGATGGTGTAAAATACGGATACAGAGCGAAAGACTACGAAGGACTTCACAACATGTATAAGAAGACACGTTCAGAAGGATTCGGAGCCGAAGTAAAACGCCGTATTATGTTAGGATCATTCGTATTAAGTTCCGGATATTACGATGCATACTACTTAAAAGCATTAAGAACAAAAGCACTGATCAAGAAAGAATTTGACAAAGCATTCGAGAAATACGATGTGATCTTAGGACCAGTTGCACCAACAACAGCTCCAAAATTAGGAGACAGCTTAAGCGATCCGATCAAGATGTATTTAGGAGATATCTACACAATCTCTGTCAACCTTGCAGGACTTCCAGGAATCTCACTTCCATGTGGTAAGGATAAGAATGGAATGCCAATCGGACTTCAGCTGATCGGAGACTGCTTCAATGAGAAGAAGATCATTCAGGCAGCATACACATTTGAGCAGACAAGAGCATATGAAGCTCCAGCAATCGCTAAAGGAGGGGCTAAATAGATGAGCAAGAATTACGAAACAGTCATCGGACTTGAAGTCCATGTAGAATTAGCAACAAAGACAAAGATCTTCTGTGGATGCAGCACAGCATTCGGAGGAGCACCAAACACACACACATGCCCTGTATGTACAGGTATGCCTGGATCATTACCAGTATTAAATAAACAGGTCGTAGAATATGCCATGGCGGTTGGACTTGCAACAAATTGTGATATCACACAGAACTGCAAATTTGACCGTAAGAACTATTTTTATCCAGATAACCCACAGAACTACCAGATTTCTCAGTTGTATTTACCAATCTGCCGAAATGGTAAAGTAGAGATCGACGTAGAAGGGGAGAAGAAAGATATCAGAATCCACGAGATCCATATGGAAGAAGATGCAGGTAAATTAGTGCATGATCCATGGACAGGAGATTCTTTAGTAGACTTTAACCGTTCCGGAGTGCCACTGATCGAGATCGTATCCGAACCAGATATGCGTTCCGCAGACGAAGTGATCGCATACCTTGAGAAATTACGTCTGATCATCCAGTACTTAGGAGCATCTGACTGTAAATTACAGGAAGGTTCCATGAGAGCTGACGTAAACTTATCTGTTCGCGAAGTTGGAGCCGAAGAATTCGGAACACGTACAGAGATGAAGAACTTGAACTCTTTCAAAGCGATCAAGAGAGCCATTGAAGGAGAGATGGAACGTCAGATCGACCTGATCGAAGCAGGTGAGAAAGTCGTACAGGAAACAAGAAGATGGGATGATACAAAGGGAGCATCTTACGCAATGCGTTCTAAAGAAGATGCTCAGGATTACCGTTACTTCCCAGATCCAGACTTAGTACCGATCGAGATCAGCGACGAATGGATGGACAAAGTAAGAGCAGCTCAGCCAGAGTTCAGAGATGAGAAGAAAGTCCGTTATAAAGAAGAATATGACCTTCCAGACTATGATATTGACATCATCACAGGATCAAAACACCTTGCAGATATCTTCGAAGCAACGATCGCGCTTGGATCAGAACCTAAAGAAGTATCTAACTGGTTAATGGGAGAAACGATCCGTCTTGTAAATGAATCAGAGATGGACATTGACGATGTATCATTCAAACCAGAACATCTTGCAAAACTGATCGAGATGATCAAGAAGAATGAGATCAACCGAAGCGTAGGAAAAGAAGTCTTCGAGAAAGTCTTCAAAGAAAATATCGATCCTGCAGCATACGTTGAAGAACACGGATTAAAATCCATGAACGATGAGGGAGCTTTAAAAGCAACGATCGAAGAGATCGTTGCGAACAATCCAAAATCTGTCGAAGACTACAAAGCTGGTAAGAAGAAAGCTATTGGATTCTTAGTTGGACAGACAATGAAAGCAACACAGGGAAAAGCAAACCCTGGAATCGTGAATAAGATCTTAACAGAGATTTTAGATAATCTGTAAATAAGAACGATTTGTTTAAGCAAACGTATCATACCCAAATAATAGTGTATACAAAAATCAGAATCTGGAACAACAGGTTCTGATTTTTTGTATGATAAAACATTGAAATTCATTCCATTAAAACGTACAATATAACCATGTATAAATGTATGTAGAAACAAAACAACAGGATGGAGAGAGTTATGAACAAATACAAAGGTGTCGTATTTTTTGATTACGATGGAACAACAGTTGATGAAGTCGATAATATTGCAACAGCAACACCAAAGACAGTAGAATCCTTGAATAAATTAAAGGAAAATGGTTATCTGACAATGTTATGTTCTGGAAGAACCCACAGATTTCTAGAGATGGACGTGGATAAATTCATGGGAGCGATCACATGTAATGGATCACATACAGAAGTTGAAGGGGAAGTGATCCGTGATATCTGTATTCCAGACGAACTGTTATTTAAAGTAGTCAATGAATATTTTCCAAGAGATACGATCATTCATTTTGATACAAGGGATATCAGTTATTATCTGCATCAGGATGCAGAATTTTTTATGCATCACTGTGAACTGTTTCATCTTCCACAGCGCTGGTATGCACCATGGAAATTCCGCCAGAAAGACAATCATGTAAGTAAATTAGTTATGAATTATAAAGATCCACAAGTAAAGATAGATTTTGAAGAAGAATTTAAAGATGTCTTTACTGTTGCAAAACATGTTCGAGAGAATTTTATTGATATCACATTAAAAGGAGTTACAAAAGGTGATGCAATTGTTGAATTGATCGATAAATTAGGAATCGATAAGAAAGATACTTATGCTTTTGGAGATGCAGACAATGATGTAGAGATGATGGAAGCCGTTGGAACAGGAATTGCTATGGGACGTCACAGCGAAGCCGTTGAAAAGGTAGCATCTATGATCACAGGAACAGTGAAAGAAGAAGGAATCACAACAGCATTAGAGAAGTTAGGACTGATATAAGATGAAGAATATAATATTTGATGTGGACGATACACTATATGACCTGATGGAGGCCTTTGAGAAGGCACATAAAGAGTTTTTTGCAGATAAGACAAAGGAAGATTGCGAGGAACTTTTTAAACGCTCCAGAACCTACAGCGATGAGGCGTTTTATATGGCAAGAGAAGGAAAGATCAGCCATGATGAGGAGTTTGCATACCGGATTCAGAAGACCTATAAAGACTCAGGAATTGAGGTGAGCAAAGAAGAGGCAAAACAATTTGAAGAACGATACCGTTATCATCAAAAACATATTCATGTACCAGAAGGTATTAAAACACTTCTAAGTGAATGTAAGAAGCAGGGGAAGACGATGGGAGTGCTTACGAATGGAACAGCACTTCATCAAGGAAAGAAATTAGAGAATTTACAGCTTTCCAAATGGTTTGACGAAGATAAGATGTTCATTTCTGATGTGATCGGTTTTACAAAACCGAATGTCAAAGCATTTCAGATCGTACAGGAGAAGATGAATCTTAATCCTGAAGAGACATGGTTTGTAGGAGATACCTTCGAGGTAGATGTCGTAGGAGCCAAGAATGCAGGATGGCATGTGATCTGGTTTAATCATAGAAAACGTCCGATGCCAGAAGGAGATATCAGACCTGATATTGAAGTTAGAACAGTTGAAAAACTGATGGATGTAATTACAAAGTAGATAATGTGAAAAAGAAGGTGAAACCAAATGATAAGTTCCACCTTCTTTTATTTTAAGATTGAGATGTAATTGTATGAGATAAGAAATTATTTTTTCTTAGTCTTTAAGTTCTTTGCAGATGACCAAGAAGCACGTAAAGTTGTATTCTTATTATCAACTTTTACAGTTCTTACGGCTCTGACTCTTACATAATACTTCTTATTCTTTTTAAGTTTTGTTAAAACTTTAGAAGAAGATTTAGAAGAAACTTTTACAGTTTTTGCACCTTTGAAGCTCTTAGATGTACCATACTGTACTTCGTAAGAAGTAGCGTTAGCAACTTTGCTCCAAGAAGCTTTTAAGGATGTTTTCTTAGCACTGCTTAATTTAACAGTTGTCTTAGCAGGTGCTTTCGCATTGATCTTGTAAGTTAATTTCTTTGTACCTGTGTAGTTTTTACCATTAAATTTAACAGTTGCTGTATAAGTTCCAGGGTTTTTACTGTTGGAGTTAGAGTAAGATACTGTGTAATTGCTTGCTGCGATTGTTTTGTTGGCAGAATCTTTTGCTACAACAGTAGCTTTCTGAACTTTTCCATTTTCTGTGAAAGATGTTTTGTTTAATGCGATAGATTTAATCTTGGCAATTGTTGTTGTACTCTTAACATCACCACAGTTAGAGCATTTTACTACGATAGAACCATCTTTAGATGTTGAAGCTGGTGTAGTAATTGTTTTGTAATCTTTCTTAGTGACAGCTTTCATGGCAGCTGTTAAATGAGATGTACACTCTTTCACAGAACCAGAATAGATAACTTCATCTTTTAAAGCATCAACAGCTTCACCAAGTTCTGTGTCAAGATCTGTCCAAGCTTTGTCCTGTCCATCACAGTAAGAATCTTTGTCAGCTTTCATAGCATTTGCCTGATCGATCAGTTTCTGAAGATCAGCTTTTTCAGTATCTGTTGCTTCTTTAGCATTTGCGATATTGTCACCAGTAGCCTGAATATTGAATGAGAAGTCCTCATATCCAAGAGCAGAAATAGTAAGTTTCCAGTAACCAGTTCCATCATAATCTTCAGGTAACTGACAACGAATAGATTCTGTTAAACCAAGCTGGATTCCCATAGATTTATGCATCCAGTTGTCAGCAGCAAATTTAGTACCATATGTTGCTAATGGTTTAGAATATGTATCATCATATCCATAGTATGTCCATGTAACAGCCTGCATATTTGAACCAAGATCTCCATAAGCATCACCATTAAGATCGACACGTAAAAACTCGCCATAAGAACCTGCACCAGGTTTGACCTCAACAGTAATCTTATCAGAATCCACTTTCTTGATGGCAGCATCTTTTAAACCAGATTCAGAACCAGTTTTGCGAGCGCTGAAAGAGAAAGTTCCATCAGAGTTTTCTGTAGCTGTTTTTAAACCATTTGTATTTGCTGTTACATTTGCAGTTGCAGTATAAGCAGATAAATTCACTTCGCTGTAACCACCAGTTAAAGTACCACCATTTTCAACAACCTGATATTTGGCTTTTAAATCATTTAATTGAGAAGTTTTAACAGCTACAGGAACATACTTAATACCAGAAACTTCATAATGGGACATTGTATAAGTATTTCCGTTATCAGTAATCTTTCCTTTATTCCAGCTGACAGATGAACCATCTGTTAAATAGATTGTTTTACCATCATTAGACCAGTGGGAAACTTTATATTCAGGACCTGTTTTACCATCTGCATCTGTAGTAAAGATGGTAGCCATGCACTGATAGCTTCCACGATGTAATCCATGGTTTGCTGTTGCTCGAGTAACAACATCATATCCACCTTTATCTGATTCTTTTTTAGAATCTAAAACATCTGAGCTAGAAGCATCACCCGCATTATAAACATCTTCATGTGCCCAATACTCAGCCCAAGTAAGACCAACATAACAATAAGTCCATTCATCAGCCTGATCAGCTTTAACAATATGAGCCACATTAAAGATGTTAGCAGTCACAGGAGTAGCTGTGAAAGCCATAGCACCAGTCATGGCAACTGCAAAAGCTTTACCAATTAATCTTTTACGCATATAGTTTTCCTCCGTTTTCTTGTAATAAAATAATAGCGCGTATAATAGTTAGAAGATTCTAACTGCTGGAAAATATGATACCATATGAATGGTTAGTGGACAATAACTGTAAGTGAGAATAATTATCAATATACTACCCTGTGACGCGCTTTCGCTCGACTCGCACGTAGTGGACACTAAATTCGACAGCGACTTATCAGTCACTGCTCATTAAGTGCCAACGAGCTCCTACGGTCACAAGGCAGTATATTGATAATTATTCGGGAGGTGCTATGGTATAATTTAGCCCTCAGAGCGGCAGGTATTGGTGGAACGTTTACTTTATTTATGCAATCCAATATAATAAATAAAGAAAGTTAAGAATTTTGTAAGAATTACATTAAGTGAAATTAAAGAATTAATTGTTAAGATAAAACCATCAAAGATACGAGGAGGAAAAACTATGAACCAGCCAAAGATTCTGGTCGTCGATGACGACAAAGAGATCGTAGGGGCGATCAAGAAACGTCTGGAAATGGAAGACTATGAAATTATCACTGCATATAACGGACTGGAAGCAATGGATGTTTTAATGGAACAGGAAGTCCAGCTTTTGATCATAGACGTCATGATGCCAAAGATGGACGGACTTTCAGCAACTATGAAGATCCGTGAAAGCAAGAACATTCCAATTATCATTTTGTCAGCAAAGACAGAAGAAAGTGATAAGATTCTTGGATTATCCATGGGAGCCGATGATTATGTCAGCAAACCATTCCGCCCGGATGAACTGGTGGCAAGAGTCAAATCACAACTGCGCCGATACATGCAGTTTGGTGGGATGAATGCCCCAAAAAGCAATAAGGAACAAATTATAAATGGCGGACTGATCCTTGATATGAAAGGAAAAAGAATGTTAGTTGACGGGGAAGCTGTGAAGCTGACAGCAACCGAATATAAGATCGTAAGCCTTCTCATGAAGAATCTTGGCAGGGTATTTTCAGCAGATGAAATCTATGAACGTGTATGGAACGAAGAAGCCTACGCAACAGAAAATACAGTCATGGTTCATATCCGCCGTATCCGCGAGAAAATAGAAATAGATGCAAAAAATCCAAGATATTTAAAGGTGGTGTGGGGAATTGGATACAAGATCGAAAAAATGGACTAATACGATACTGGTTACACTTGTGATCATTGTTATGACTTTGTCAGGAATGTATGGGATCAGTACGATTCATAACATGGCACTGACGGGAAATAACAGTTTTACAGTGGATGAGCTGGATCAGATTGATTATATCAAAAAGACACAGACATCTTTATTTGACAAATGGGCAGAGGAACAAGGTGCAAAAACTTATTCTGATCAGCGAAACCATGTGTCAGAGGCTCTGCTTACAAAGATTAAAAACGAATTCAGAGTAAAAGTAACAATGAAAGTCAAACCATATGACAAAAAGATGATAACAACAACATCGTATTATGGGGCGAAAAATGCAGATTATACAGGGGGAAGGATTGAACATTTTCATATAGAACGATCCGAAACAGAATTAAATAAAGATGGAAGCTTTAAAGGATGGGACCCAACCGATGATTTTAATGCAAATCCAGAAGAATATTATGCATTTGCCGGAGACAGCTATACGATGGAATTTGTATTTCCGTCCAACCTTTTGATCAATAATAAAAAGAAGCAGCGTCTGGAAACAGCAGAAATTGAGATTTCGCTGACAAAGAAAGCTTTAACAGAGATTGATCAGTTTCAGAAGAAGGCAACAAAACAGCTGGCTGCAGGATTGAAGGCCATTGTTATTGTATCAGTGGTTGAAGTGATCGGAACAATCTTATTGTGTGTGCTATTCGCACTTCAGAAGAAACGAACCAAATTTTTCAATGCACTGGATAAAATCTGGTGGGAAATTATATTGGCAGCAGGATTGATCCTGATCGGACTTGCGATTGCATTATGCATTGGAGACTGGCAATATACGATCGAATACGCACAAGGTACAATGAGTTCATCGACATTAGAGATGATCATGATGCTAAGTTATCTGTCCGTACCATTTTTTATCATGGCGTTCGCAGTATGCGTACAGACAACGATATGGAGATTAAAAGAAAGAAATTTCTTGGATTCTACATTTTGTCTGGGATATTTTAGAAAATGGTATCGTCATGAAAAGCAAAGACGAGAACTGGAAGAAGAAGCAATGTCTTTTGCACAAAAACATGCAAGAGACAGGATCAGGCAATACCGCGTTTTGAGATATATTATGATTGGAGGAGTTGCGGTCTGTGTTATCATATTGTTCACAGGAGCTCAATTGAGCGACTTTCTTGTTACTTTAATAGCAATTACATGTATTTCATTATTCAAATTTTTCAAGAAATATTCAAACAAATATGCAGAAGAACAAAGAGATTTAGGAAAATTAGTCGATCAGATCGAACGTATCTCAAATGGAGAATTGACAGCAACAACGGATATCAACGAAGATTCGGATTATTACGAATATAGCCAGAAACTGACCCATATAGGACAGGGAATGGAAAAAGCATTAGAAACGCAGATGAAAGGCGAGAGAATGAAGATCGACCTGATCACCAATGTTTCTCATGATTTAAAGACTCCTTTGACATCGATCATTGGCTACGTTGATCTCTTAAGCAGGGACGATACATTATCCGATGAAGCAAAAGATTATGTAACGATCCTTGTGAAGAAGACAGAACGTTTAAAAGATATCATTTCAGATTTGTTTGAGCTTGCAAAATCAACGAGTGGAGATGTCAAGGTTGATATGGAAGAAATGGATATGAAACGTCTGGTGGAACAAACATTGGGGGATATGGCTGATCAGATAGAGGAATCAGGATTTGGAATCAGATATCAGTGCAATGCAGCCTGCACAAAATTTATGGGTGATGGAAACCGCATGTACAGAGTTGTGCAGAATGTCATTGAAAATGCATTGAAATATTCACTCAAAGGCACAAGAATCTTCATTTATATCACCGAAGAAGCAGGAAATATCATTTTAAAAGTTACGAATACAGCATCGTATGAGATGAATTTTACCGAAGAAGAGATCATGGAACGCTTTGCGAGAGCAGAAAAATCAAGAACAAGTGAAGGTAACGGATTGGGACTGTCCATTGCAGATAGTTTTACAAAGAACTGCGGAGGTGAATTTGAGATCAAAATTGAAGGCGATCAGTTCACTGTAACTATACAATTTAAACAATATTTTAAAGAAAATAAATAGTTTTCGTATGTTTTTTGCTAAAAAAGCAACGTTCTGAAAAAAAACCACGTGAAAGGGTAGAAAAGATTAATATAAAAGTATATACTAACTAATGTGTCAAAAATATGCAAACAGACCATTTCCATGAATGGTTTTATAATCCTTTCCTCGTGAAGTTTTTATGATACATGGTGACTTTTGGATCGGTTGCGTATTTGGAGACATCTGCTTTTAAAAGTCCTTTCGGCTCTTAGGAACCGGAAGGGCTTTTTTTGCCTTTCAAGACAGCTGGAAAATTGCAAGATGAAACGGCATCTGATATAATATTAAGAAAAACATGTACGAGAAAGGACATGAAGATGATGAAGAAACGGTGGATAAGTCTCCTGCTCATCCTTGTGCTTGTTATGGCAGCAGGATGTGGCAAAAAGAAGAGTACGACAAAGAAAGTAAAGACGGAGGATCTTGATGAGGCAACACTGCAGGGTATGGCGAAAGATATTACGAAAGAGATGTCTTTAAAGAATAAGATCGGACAATTATTCATGGTATCGATATATCAGCTGGACGAAGCAGAAAGCAAGAACCAGACAAAGATAACAGACGGCATGAAGAAGACATTAAAGAAATACCCGGCAGGCGGGATCGTGATGTTTGCCAAGAATATTGAAACCCGAGAGCAGACAAAGACAATGATAAAAGATCTTCAGGATACATCTTATGTGCCATTATTTATGGCAGTTGATGAAGAATGCGGAACAGTCTCAAGAGTTGCATCCAATCCGAACATGAAGATGACCGTGTATCCATCTGCACAGGAAGTCGGCAAGACTTACACGGACAAGCAGATTGCAAAGATGGGACAGACACAGGGAAAAGAATTAAAAGAGCTGGGATTTAACATGAACCTTGCACCAGTAGCAGACGTGCTCACCAATAAGAATAACACAGAGATTGGCGACAGAAGTTTTGGAACGGACTCAAAGAAAGTATCATCAATTGTAGCAAGCTTAGTTAAGAACATGCAGAAACAGCAGATTTCCGCAACCATCAAGCATTTTCCGGGAAGCGGTGGATGCGGAGGAGATACTCACCGTGGAAGTACAGAGACACATCAGACGATCGAGACATTAAGAGACGCAGATTTTAAGCCATTTAAAGCTGGGATCAAGGCAGATGTGGATGCGGTGATGGTATCACATCTGATGCTCAGCAACGTGACAGACGAGAAAGAACCTTCCAGTTTAAGCAGCAGGGTGGTCAGTGACATTTTAAGAGACGAGCTTGAATACAATGGAATCATTATGACAGATGCAATGAACATGAAAGCGATCACAGATAACTACAGTTCAGGAGAAGCAGCAGTCAAAGCCATTCAGGCAGGAGTTGACTTGATTGTGATGCCGGATAATTATAAGGAAGCATATCAGGCAATCGAGAAAGCAATAAAAAACGGACAGATCAAGGAGTCAAGAATTGATAAATCTGTAAGAAGGATCATCTACGCAAAGATCAAGAGAGGCGAGATTCCTCCAGATACTACCTTATTAAAGGATAACGAGTAAGAGTAAGACTCTTGCAGATTTAAAATGAATATGTTACTATCAAAAATGTGTATTTTACAAAGGAAACTAAAGATTGTATAACAGAAAGGTCAAAAGATCACGATGAGCAGAGAGAACTTTGATAAGTTGGGAGAAGAATGTGGAGTTTTCGGTATCTATGATTTCGATGGCAATGATGTAGCATCAACAATCTACTATGGATTGTTTGCCCTCCAGCACCGAGGACAGGAAAGCTGTGGAATTGCAGTATCTGATACGAATGGTCCAAAACGTAATGTCACATCTCAAAAAGGTATGGGATTATGTAATGAAGTGTTTACACCAGATTCCCTTCAGGCATTAAAGGGTGATATCGGTGTAGGACATGTAAGGTATTCAACAGCAGGAGAAAGTGTTCCTGAGAATGCCCAGCCGCTGGTATTAAATTATGTAAAAGGTACTTTAGGACTTGCACATAATGGTAATCTGATCAATGCGTTAGAACTTCGTGAAGAGTTAGAACAGACGGGAGCGATTTTCCAGACAACGATCGATTCCGAAGTTATCGCATATCACATCGCAAGAGAACGTGTGAATACACCATCCATTGAGAAAGCAGTTGCGAAAGCAATGCAGAAGATCAAGGGAGCCTATTCACTGATCGTTATGTCACCAAGAAAGCTGATTGGAGCAAGAGATCCATACGGATTTAAGCCGCTTTGTATTGGTAAGAGAGATAATGCATTTGTATTAGCATCTGAAAGCTGTGCATTAGATACGATCGGAGCAGAATTTATCCGTGATGTCAACCCAGGAGAGATCGTAACGATCACAAAAGATGGAATTCAGTCTGACTGCAGCATGTGTTTGCCACAGGAGAAGACAGCAAGATGTATCTTTGAGTACATATATTTCGCAAGACCAGACAGCGAGATTGATGGAATCGGAGTATATCACTCAAGAATTCAGGCAGGAAGATATCTTGCACAGGATTCACCAGTAGAAGCAGATTTGGTTGTCGGAGTACCGGAATCAGGAAACGCAGCAGCACTTGGATATTCTCTGGAATCAGGAATTCCATATGGTACAGCGTTTGTTAAGAACAGTTATGTAGGAAGAACCTTCATCAAACCGGGACAAAGCAGCCGTGAATCAAGTGTACAGATTAAGTTGAATGTATTAAAAGAAGCTGTCAAAGGAAAGAGAGTCATTATGATCGATGATTCCATTGTCCGTGGAACGACAAGTGACCGTATTGTATCCATGCTTCGCGAAGCAGGAGCAACTGAAGTCCATGTAAGAATCAGTTCACCACCATTCTTATGGCCATGTTACTTTGGAACAGATATTCCAGAGAGAGAGCAGCTGATCGCATATAACCGTTCCATCAACGAGATCTGTGAAGTTATCGGAGCAGACAGTTTAGGATATTTAAGAGAAGAAAGACTTTCAGAGATGGTACAAGGACTGCCAATCTGTAAAGGATGTTTCACAGGAGAATATCCAATGGAACCGCCAACAAGAGATATTCGTGGAAATTTTGAAAGATAAGAATAAGGAGATTTTTATGAACGACCGTTACCAGAGCCCATTATCAGAACGTTATGCAAGCAAAGAGATGCAGTACATCTTTTCTCCAGATAAGAAGTTTAAGACATGGAGAAAATTATGGATCGCACTTGCTGAGACTGAGAAAGAATTAGGACTAGATATTACACAGGAACAGATTGATGAGTTAAAAGCACATGCAGAAGATATCAACTACGATGTAGCCAAAGAACGTGAAAAATTAGTCCGCCATGACGTAATGTCCCACGTATACGCATACGGAGTACAATGTCCAAAAGCAAAAGGAATCATCCATTTAGGAGCAACTTCCTGCTATGTTGGAGATAACACAGATATCATCATCATGACAGAAGCATTAAAACTTGTCAGAGTAAAATTATTAAATGTAATCAACGAATTATCCAAATTCGCAATGAAATACAAAGATCTTCCAACACTTGGATTTACACATTTCCAGCCAGCACAGCCTACAACAGTAGGTAAGAGAGCAACACTCTGGCTGATGGATCTTGTGTATGATTTAGAAGATCTTGACCACGTAATTGCCAATATGAGACTGTTAGGTTCTAAAGGAACAACAGGAACACAGGCAAGTTTCTTAGAGTTATTTGAAGGAGATCACGAAACGATCAAGAAGATCGATGGAATGATCGCCGAGAAGATGGGATTTGACAAATGCCAGCCAGTATCTGGACAGACATATTCAAGAAAAGTTGACTCCCGCGTGATCAACGTATTAAGCCAGATCGCACAGTCTGCTCATAAATTCTCAAATGACATCAGACTTTTACAGCACTTAAAAGAAGTCGAAGAACCATTCGAGAAGAACCAGATCGGATCATCTGCAATGGCATATAAGAGAAACCCAATGAGAAGTGAAAGAATTGCTTCCTTAGCAAACTATGTAATGTCAGATGCAATGAACCCTGCATTAGTGGCATCTACACAGTGGTTTGAAAGAACTTTAGATGATTCAGCAAACAAACGATTATCCGTACCAGAAGGATTCTTAGCAATCGATGGTATCTTAGACCTTTACTTAAATGTAGTCGATGGACTTGTTGTATATCCTAAAGTTATTGAAAGCCGTTTAAGAAGCGAACTTCCATTTATGGCAACAGAGAACATCATGATGGATGCAGTAAAAGCTGGTGGAGACCGTCAGGAACTTCACGAGAGGATCCGTGTACATTCTATGGCAGCAGGAAAAGTTGTCAAAGAAGAAGGAAAACCAAACGATCTGTTAGAGAGAATCGCAGCAGATCCAGCATTTGGAATGAACATGGAACAGTTACAGGCAATCATGAAACCAGAGAACTTCGTTGGACGCGCACCACAGCAGACAGAAGAGTTTGTAGCTGAAGTGATCAATCCAATTCTTGAAGAGAATAAAGAAGTACTTGGATTAACAGCAGAGATTAATGTATAGAATCTGAATGAATAGAATAAAATGGACAGGAGAATGAAAGTTTTCCTGTTCTTTTTTTCTTTGCGTTCAGGAAAATGTTTGAAAATGAGAAAAAACATGAATTAAATTAACCTAAAAAGCCGGAAAGTGACGGAAGTAGATATAGGAAAAGTTTATAAGGAATGATATAATGAATAAAAGGACACTTTAAAGGGACAAAATAAATTTGGGGAAAGAGGAAACACAAAATATGGGAGACATCAGACAGACAATAAAGAGAAAAAAATGGAATATGATTTTAGGGGCTTTGGATATATTGATGATGATAGCAGCAGCTTATCTGGCATTACTGACCAGATTTGAATTCTATCCATCCAAAGTAGCATTGGTATTTTTGAAATCTGTATTTCAATATATGCCATTAAATCTTTTCTGCAGTATCTTGATTTTCATGGCATACAAATTATATTCTACTCAATGGAAATATGCAGGGATATCAGATTTTGTAAATGTGATCAAATCAGTATTTATATCATCTGTATTTCAGCTGATTGGTATTTCAATGTTACGCTGGGAGATACCAAGAAGCTACTTTTTCCTGTATCTTGTATATCTGATGCTTGGCACATTCTTTATTCGATTGTTAGTGCGTCTGATCCAGGGAAAAGAACCGCTCAGGATCAAAGATACTAATAAGAAAAAAGTATCCGTGATGTTAATTGGAGCTGGAGAAGCAGGAAACATCATTTTAAATGAGATCAAGAAAAGTGCATATGTCAACAAGTCTATCAAATGTATCATAGATGATAATCCGGCAAAGAAACATACATATTTATCAGGTGTTCCCGTGGTTGGAAACCGTCATACGATTATTCGAAATGCGATCAAATACGATATAGAAGAGATTATTCTGGCAATTCCTACATTATCCGCAAAAGACCGCAAGGAGATTCTGGAGATATGCAAACAGACAGGATGTCATTTAAGTATTCTTCCAGGACTTTATCAGTTGATCAACAGTGAAGTAACGGTATCATCTTTAAGAGAAGTTGAGATTGAGGATTTACTTGGAAGAGAACCAGTGAAAGCGAACCTTCCATCCATTATGAATTATGTCAAAGACCAGATTGTGTTTGTAACCGGAGGGGGCGGATCGATCGGAAGTGAGATCTGCAGGCAGGTAGCAAGATACAAGCCGAAGAAACTAGTGATCATTGACAACTACGAGAATAATGCATATGAGATTCAGATGGAATTAAAGAGAAAACATCCGGAATTAGACTTGAAAGTGTTGATCTTATCTGTCCAGAATCATTTGAGAATGCATAATATTTTTCAGGATTACAAACCAGATATTGTATTTCATGCGGCAGCACATAAGCATGTGCCATTGATGGAAGACAGTCCGCATGATGCGATTAAGAATAATGTCTTTGGAACATTTAATGTCGCCAAAGAAGCAGGATTAAGCGGTGTAAAAAGAATGGTATTGATTTCTACAGACAAAGCAGTCAGACCAACCAATATCATGGGAGCATCCAAGCGAGTGTGCGAGATGGTGATCCAGTACATGAACACACAGTATGACACAGAGTATGTGGCGGTGCGCTTTGGAAATGTATTGGGAAGCAATGGAAGCGTTGTACCATTATTTAAGAAACAGATCGCTAACGGAGGTCCGGTAACCGTGACACATCCAGAGATCATCAGATATTTTATGACGATTCCGGAGGCAGTAAGTCTGGTACTGGAAGCAGGAGCTTACGCTAAAGGAGGAGAGATCTTTATTCTTGATATGGGAGAACCAGTTAGGATTTTAGACCTTGCAGAGAATATGATCCGTTTATCTGGTGTCCAGGGAATTGAAATTGTTGAAACTGGATTAAGGCCAGGAGAAAAGTTGTATGAGGAACTGTTAGTTAAGACAGAAGAACTCGATAAAACAGACAACAGTATGATTTTCATTGAAAGAGATAATGCACTGAGTAAAGAAGAAATCTATAAAAAGATTAATGTACTTAGAGATGCATGTGATACAGGTGATGATCTGATTGCAAAAGAAGCTCTCCGAAGTGTTGTTCCAACATTTAAAAGACCGGAAGACGTAAATAAAGAGATTGCTTAATAACAAGTTAATACATTCTGAAAAAATGAGATTAGGCGAAAAGAGGTAGAAAGTTATGTTTAAAGAAAATAATAAATTTGAAAAATTTGAGTCTAAAGTATGGTTGAGCAGCCCAACCATGCATGGTCCGGAAATTGAATATGTGAAAGAAGCGTATGAAACAAACTGGATGTCCACAGTTGGTAAGAATATCAATGAAGTAGAAAGAATGGCATGTGAATATATCGGCTGCAAATACGCAGTTGCATTATCAGCAGGAACAGCGTCACTTCATCTTGCAATGAAATTGGCTGGTATTGAAGCATATGGAATGCCGAAAGTTGGACATGGTGCATTAGAAGGGAAAAAAGTATTTTGTTCTGATATGACATTTGATGCAACTGTAAATCCGGTAGTCTACGAAGGCGGAGAACCTGTATTTATTGATACAGAGTATGATACTTGGAATATGGATCCGGTTGCGTTAGAAAAAGCATTTGAAATTTATCCAGATACAAAAGTAGTTGTGGTTGCACATTTGTATGGTACACCTGGTAAAGTAGATGAGTTAAATGCAATCATTAAAAAGCATGGTGCCATTTTAGTAGAAGATGCAGCAGAATCTATGGGAGCTACATATAAAGGCGTGCAGACAGGTACATTTGGAAAATATAACACTATTTCTTTTAATGGAAATAAGATCATTACCGGCAGTGCTGGTGGATGCTTCCTGACAGATGATGAAGAAGCAGCAAATAAGGTTCGTAAATGGTCTACTCAGGCGAGGGAAAATGCTGCATGGTATCAGCATGAAGAACTGGGATACAACTATCGTATGAGTAATGTGGTTGCTGGTGTTGTTCGTGGACAGTTCCCTTACCTGAAAGAACATATTGCACAGAAGAAAGCAATTTATGAGAGATATAAAGAGGGCTTAAAAGGACTGCCGGTATCTATGAATCCAATGGATCTGGAAAACTCTGAACCAAACTATTGGCTGTCTTGTCTGATTATTAATAAGGAAGCCATGTGCAAACAGGTTCGTGGCGAGCAGGATGTGTGCTATGTAAAAGAAACAGGAAAGTCTTGCCCGACAGAGATTCTGGAAGCGATTGCATCTATTAATGCTTAGGGGCGTACAATTTGGAAACCAATGCA
>OLJA01000849.1_pt1 | contig 18245 bp, 18 predicted proteins | sample 1601401 | NCBI WGS metagenome assembly OLJA01 (sample SAMN01915217, study PRJEB22387) | human gut metagenome | isolation source: stool | host: Homo sapiens | place: USA | reverse complement strand
TTAAGAGATAATTATAAATATATTATTATGAACTGGAGGAGAAAACATGAATAAAATTTTAGTGACTAGATCGTCTATGCCTTCATTTGAGGAGTATTGTGAAGAGATTAAAGATATTTGGGAAAGCCATTGGCTTACGAATATGGGAACTAAACATAAGAAGTTCCAGAAAGAGTTAGAGGAATATCTTGGAGTCCCACACGTTGCTTTATATACAAATGGTCATTTGGCGTTAGAAAATGCAATTGCGGCTTTGAATTTACCTAAGGGGGGCGAAGTGATCACAACTCCATTTACATTTGCATCAACGACACATGCAATTGTAAGAAATGGCTTAGTCCCTGTTTTTTGCGATGTCAAAGAAGACGACTATACCATTGACACGCAGAAACTTGAACAGTTAATTACAGATAATACCGTTGCTATTGTTCCTGTGCATGTCTATGGCAATATGTGCGATGTTGAAGAAATTGATCGAATTGCTAAAAAATACGGTTTGAAGGTTATTTACGATGCAGCGCATGCTTTTGCAGTGAGGTATAAAGGTGTGTCATCGGCATGCTTTGGTGATGCGTCCATGTTCAGCTTTCATGCCACAAAAGTGTTCAATACTATAGAGGGTGGATGCGTTTGTTTTCATACTGATTCATGGGTTCAGCTCCTTAACGATATGAAAAATTTTGGCATTCATGGTCCGGAATCTGTAGAATTCATTGGTGGAAATGCTAAGATGAATGAATTTCAGGCTGCAATGGGTATATGCAATCTCAATCATCTGAGTGATGAGATTGATAAGAGAAAGAAAGTTGTAGAACATTACAGAAGACGGTTAGAGGGAGTAGAAGGCATAAAGCTTCCGATTGTTCAAAAAGACGTAGAAAGTAATTATGCTTATTTCCCTGTAGTATTTGATGGTTATAAGTATACTAGAAATGAGGTATTTGAAAAACTTGCAGAAGTTGGTATCGGTGCAAGAAAATATTTCTACCCATTGACTAATAGTTTTGAGTGTTATAGAGACTATCCAACTGCAGGAACGGAGAAGACTCCTATTGCGCAGCATATGGCATTGAGGGTTTTGACATTGCCTTTGTATGCGGATTTAGCGTTGGAAGATGTGGATAGAATTTGTGATGTGATTCTGGGGTGATCAAAATGAAAAAACTACTATTATTAGGAGGATCAGCTCAACAGGTAGTTGCAATTGAAACTGCCAAACGTTTGGGATATTATACTGTTTTGTGTGATTTCCTCACGGATAATCCTGGTCAGTATGTTGCTGATAAGTTTTATCTTGTAAGTACAACAGATGAAAAGGCTGTCCTTGAGGTAGCTAGAAAGGAAAAAATTGATGGTGTATTAGCGTATGCATCTGATCCTGCAGCGCCTACAGCAGCCTATATTGCAGAACAGTTGAACCTTCCAGGAAATCCATATGAGTCGGTTGTAATTCTCTGCAATAAGGATAAATTTCGCACATTTTTGACAGAAAATGGATTCTCAGCTCCAGTTGCAAAGGGATATGCCTCAAAAGAAGATGTATGGAGTGACAAGCGAAGTTTTGAATACCCGATCATCATAAAGCCTGTGGATTCTTCTGGAAGTAAGGGGGCAACGGTTTTACATGCAGAGGATGGTTTGGCAGATGCTTTGGATTTTGCATTTTCTTTTTCACGTTGTCATCGGATCATATTAGAACATTTTATTGAAAAGAAACATCCATATCTGATTGGTGGAGATATCTTTGTGGAGAATGGAAAAATTGTTATGTGGGGGCTATTGAATTGTCATAGAGATAATCGTGTAAATCCACTTGTCCCTGTAGGAAAAAGCTATCCATTACAACTTGATGGTGAAGATGTTCAAAGTGTAAAGGCAACTTTATCTTCTATGGTCGAAAAGCTAGGTATTCGTAATGGTTCGATGAATGTTGAGTTGGTGGTTGATAAGAGCAATCGTGTTTGGCCTATTGATATAGGTCCGCGAAGTGGTGGTAATATGATTCCAGACTTACTAGGAGATATGTTTGGCGTAGATATTGCAGAAATGTCAGTTGAGGCAGCTATGGGTATACCTATTACGGGAAATATTCATGAGCCACATGGATATTATGCAACTCACAATTTACATAGTGATAGAGCTGGAATCTACAGTAATGTCATTTTCTCTTCGAAAATTGAACCTTATATATATAGAAAGTGCCTGTATAAAAAGCAAGGTGATAAGATAGAATACTTTGATAATGCATCAAAGTGTCTGGGAATTATATTTTTAAAATTCCCTAACGAGATAGTTATGAAGGATGCATTGGAGCATATTACGGAGCTAATAGAAATAGAGTTACAATGAGAATACGTAGAAAGGGAAATATTGATATGAGAGAATATGGAGGATATATCGAGTTAGAGCGTAATTGTGGACTCATGTTACATGGAGAGGCTATTGCATTAAATTGTGGAAGAAATGCACTAGCATATCTTTGTGAAACAAAAAATAAAAAAGTTGTATCTTCCGTATTTCCTCTGCTCATCAATTCCTGATCTCTGTAAAAAAATTGGCGTAGAATACAGCTATTATCATATTGATAAAGATTTTAAACCACTGTTTCAGAAAAATCTTTGTTATGAAGAATGGCTTTATGTTGTAAACTTTTATAGAAAATAGTAGGTGTCTGGCCCCATGAACAAAGTGCAAGACTATGCCGGTGTGTTTAATATTGAGATGTATAATAAAAATAAAAAAAATATTCTGAAAAATCTTGCTTGGAGTTATGGCTATGATGTTTTTGCTAGAGATAATTATGATTTTTGTAAAGCAAATGGAATTGATGTACCTTCTTTAAATGTAGTAAAGTTTCAAAAAATTTTTAAACGAGGACCAAGAAAACTAATCAGAATAATAAAGGAAAAACTTAATATTGGGAGCAAATGATGCGGGAGATTGGTGGTTATATTGAATTAGATACTTATACAGGAAAAATGCTTTATGATGATGGAATAAAGCTTAATTGTGGAAGAAATGCGTTGCAGTATCTTATAAAAGCTAAAAAAATAAAAAAAATATACATGCCTAAATTCATGTGTGACTCTTGTGATAATGTGATTAGTGATAATCATGTTGAGGTGGGATATTATTCAATTGGATTAGATTTTAGACCTATTATAAATGAGAGGGATGGATGGCTGTATATAGTGAATTTTTATGGACAACTGTCTAACGAGTATATTTCCTCATTAGGTAATAATATTATAGTTGATAATGCGCAGGCTTATTTTCAGAATCCTATAGATGGCATAGATACTTTGTATACATGTAGGAAGTTTTTTGGCGTGCCTGATGGAGCGATTCTTTATACTGATTCATTTATAGATATTGATGAACGTGATCAATCATATAATAGAATGGATTTCTTGCTTGGGAGATATGAACGAACAGCAGGAGAGTTCTATCAAGAATATGTAGATAATAATAGATTATTCAACCATGAGCCAATTAAGAAAATGTCAAAACTTACAGAGAATTTACTTCATGGAATAGATTACGACAAGGTTAAATGTGTAAGAACAGAGAATTTTGCATATCTTGATGATAAACTTTCAAATATAAATAGATTAGGACTTTCTGTTCCATCGGGGGCGTTTTCATATCCGCTTTATATTGAAAATGGGGCTTTGATAAGAAAAAAACTTCAAGAAATAAAGATTTTTATACCAACATTATGGCCAGCGGTGTTTGATAAATGTAATAGAACAGATTTGGAGTATGATATGGCAAATAATATACTTCCGATTCCAGTGGATCAGAGATATAATATAAATGATATGGAGTATATTGTTGAAGAAATTAAGACCTTGAACTAGATTCGAGGTCTTTTTTTGAAAGGTGATGGGAGATGGATATTAATAGAATAGGGGTTGTTATCAAAACATTAAGGAAAAAAGAGGGATTAACTCAACAGCAACTTGCTCAAAAAATAGGTGTGACGGATAAAGCTGTGTCAAAGTGGGAACGTGGAATTGGCGTGCCAGATATATCTGTTATAAATAGATTGGCTAATATATTAAATATTGATGCTGATAATCTGTTGGATGGAAATTTGGCATATTTAGAGAGTGATTGGGTAGGAGAATTACGGTTAGATAAATTTAGTACGCAAATAAAAATATCAACAGAGATATATGGTAAACCATCAGTTTACATATATTTGTGTTATTTTATATTAGTTGGTGTTAGAGATATTTATATATTCTGCGAAAAAAACGATGAATATAAATTGAGGTCAATTTGTGGAAATGGCGAGAGATGGGGAATAAGGATTAAATATAATGAAAAAATAAAAAATTCTCCAAAAATGATAATTGAAGATGCGATTTTTATATATGGTCCAAACCTAACAAAGTACTTTCAGAGAGCAATGACACACCCTAATGCTAAAACAAGATTGGTAATACCATATAATGGTGAAAAAACGATTTACTTGAATAGCAGGAATAATGTGTCTGATGTTATATGGAAAGCGCAAGGGTATAAAGAATTGCCGATACTGTTTGATAATAGAGGGGAGAATGAAGAGTATGAGATGTTAGGTAAGGGTATGGTTGCTATAAACTTAGAAAATGCAGAGAACGTTTTGGATGTAAGTAACCTGCTGAATATATATAAAAAGTATTCAGGAGAACAGGTATATTGTCTGGAGGAGATAGCATATAGGAGAGGCTTGATAGGGTTAGACCTGTTACGGAAGTATGTAGATGATAATAAATATTTGTTGAAATTTATAAGATAGAGGTAAACTAATAGTCGATTGGAAAATTAAAATATATAGGTTACTCTATTCAAAGATTATTAGTGCAATATACGAAAGAAAGGATCATTTTTATGGAATCAATGAAGAAATTACTAATGCTCGGTTCAACGGGGAGAGGAACAAAAGAATTGTTGTCAGAGGCGAAAAGAAGGGGAATATATACAATAATAACAGACAATTTAAGTATAGAACAATCTCCAACAAAGAAATATGCAGATGAAAGTTGGATGATAAGTACAAGTGAGATTGATTTATTAGAAAAAAAATGTCGGTCATGCAATATTGAAGCTATAATGAATGGGATTAGTACATATAATATTTCTGTTGCTATGGAGCTATGTAAACGCTTGGGACTGCCTTGTTATGCTACGCCAGAGGCTTGGAACTATACCATAGATAAAAGAGCATTTAAAGATTTATGTATAAGTTGTAACGTGCCAGTTGCACAGGATTATTATGTAAGCAAGAATCCAACCGAGAAAGAATTGCAAAGCGTACAATATCCAGTGGTTGTAAAAGCAATAGATCAAAGTGCAAATAGAGGAATGAGCTATTGTAATAATAAAGATGAATTGATTACAGCATGTAAGTATGCAAGGTCAATGTCCTCAAGTGATACTGTGATAGTAGAGAGAAAACTTGTCGGAAGGGAATATACAGCCTGGTATGCATTAGCTGGAGGAAAAGTTTCTTTAATTAATTTTGCTTCTATGTATAATCAGCCTGGATATCCTAGTAATTGTTATTCTGTAACGACAACACACACGAATAAACTCGCTAGATATTTAAAAGAGGTAGATCCGTTTTTTAAAAAAGCTTTGAAAAAAGCTGGATGTGAAGAAGGTATTGCATGGATTGAGATGATGTTGGATCAAGATGGTCATTTTTATGTCCTAGAAACAGGATATAGGATGTCTGGGGATATGATGGCAAGAGTTCATAAAACAGTAAGTAATTTTGATACATATTCATGGTTGGTAGATGTTGCTTCAGGAAAAAAACATATAGAGTCAGATCTTCCACAGACGCAAGAAGAAGAACCGCAGAGATGTGGATGTTCATATATATTATGGAGTGAAAATGAGGGCGAAATATCTCGAATAGATGGCTTAGATGAGATAGGAAATATATCAGGAATAAATATAAATATTGATGGAAATTTGAAAGTGGGAAGTAAAGTGAATAAACATCAGTATCTATTTGTTATAACATTCGATACAAAAGATAGTGATGAGATGTGTAATATAATTAAGAATATTAATGAAACGGTAAAGATATATGATCAAAATAATAATGATATTGTGATTAGATATACAGATTTTAGTAGCCTTAATGCTGGCGAGTAGCCAGAATATTTATAGGGGAGATGTTATGGAAAAATCGACAAGGAAGCTAGATAAGGTATTAAATGGTAAGGATGTGTTGGTCACGGCTTTTGGTGCCATGATAGGTTGGGGCTGGGTTGTGTCTACTGGAGAATGGCTACAAAGGGCAGGTAGTCTTGGAACTATTCTTGGATTTATCATTGGTGGAATAATGATATATTTTGTTGGATTAACATATTCTGAACTTACAACTATGTTGCCTAGGTGTGGAGGAGAACACGTGTTTAGTTATAAAGCATTTGGTCCGATAGGATCATTTGTGTGTACGTGGGCCATTATTCTCAGTTATATAGGAGTGGTGTGTTTTGAAGCGTGTTCATTACCAACAATTATTCAATATATATGGCCAGGCTTTTTGAAGGGATACATGTATACTGTAGCCGGTTTTGATATATATGCAACATGGGTGATCTTGGCTGTCCTTGTAGCAGTATTGATAACATATATTAATATAAAAGGAATAAAAACTGCAGCTATTCTGCAAACAATACTTACATTTACAATAGCAGGAGTTGGAATAATACTTGTTGCCGCCTCTGCGATTAATGGTTCGTCAAATAACTTGAATGGACAATTATTATTAGGAAATGATATAGGTGGCTCATTGAAAAATATAATATCGATAGCTGTGGTTGCTCCGTTTTTTCTTTTTGGTTTTGATGTCATTCCTCAAGTTGCAGAGGAAATAAATGTTCCGCTAAAAAAATTGGGAAAATTATTAGTGTTATCTATTGTTTTGGCGGTTGTGTTTTATGCGCTTGTGGTGTTTGCGGTTAGCTATGCTATAAGTCCTTCAGAAGTAGATGCTTCAAGAAATAATGCAGGGTTAGTTACTGCAGATGCAATGGCAAAAGTATTCAATAGCAAGATAATGGCTAAGGTTGCGATAATTGGTGGAATGTGTGGAATAATTACTAGTTGGAATTCATTTTTGATAGGTGGTAGTAGAGCTTTGTTTGCATTGGCAGAATCATATATGATTCCAAATTGCTTTTCAAAATTACATCCAAAATATAATACTCCAGTAGTTGCTTTGTTATTAATAGGGTTGCTTTCAATTATATCTCCTTTCTTTGGTAGATCAATGCTAGTATGGATTTCTAATAGTGCAAGTTTTGCTTGTTGTGTTGCTTATTGCATGGTATCTATATCTTTTTTAGTATTAAGAAAGAAAATGGCTAATGAACATAGACCATATAAGGTTAAGCATTATAAGTTCGTGGGAGTGATGGCTGTAATTATGTCAGGTTTTATGGTTATGGTGTATGTATTTCCTTGGTTTAACTGTAATCTTACCAAACAAGAATGGATTATTGTTGGTGGATGGATTGTGCTAGGAACAATATTTACAATAGTGTGTAAAAAAATCTATGGAGAAAAGTATGGAGTTATGGATTGAAGCCATGACTTGTAAATTTCAATGAAAAAGTTTACCAGTGAGGTTGCGGATGCTTTTGGGGATTAAGTGTTACTGACCTCATGAGCTGCCACCGACTTGCTCACATGAAAAGAGATCTGAGGTGCCAGGCTATGAGAATCTGATGCGGGAAATACTGGAAGAATATGTGCAGGGGATATATGTGTATTATGACGGGAGAGTGGAGGTGGAATGGAAATAAAACATTCACATTTATTGGTTGGTTGTATTATACTAAAATAAAAAAATAGACAAAAGAATAGGGTGGAAAATAATGGAACAGATGGATGATGAGATATATCAAGCATTTTCAAATGTGATATCGGAAGAAAGCGGAAATGTTATAAGTGATGAAAATAATAGAAATTTACAGTACAAAGATACTTATAATATTCATGTTCCTAAATCAAGAGATAAAATTGTATTGGATATAGGTTCGATCAAGAAACTACAAAAAGAATGCAATGAAATTAAACAAGCTAAATTTCCATATGCAGAAGTGTGTTTGGGTGTTGCGTCTCTTTTGCTAGGTGCATTTTTAAGTGCATTGATTTCTCAAGTTACATATGAATTTAAATTTTTGAGTATTCTTTTCTATTCTATTTGTCCGGTTGGAGGAATAGGATGTAGTGTTGCATATTTGTTCTTAAGAAAAAATAATGTGGTGGACGCTAAGAAATTGGTTGATTATGTGGAAGAGTATTTAATTATTCCAACAGAAGAAAGTGAGGAGTAGAGATGGAAATAAATGATATTGGTACCCAGTTGTTATATACAACTGTACCTATTTATGCACAAAATGAGGATAAAACATTATCAACAGGAACTGGCTTTTTATTTTCTATTCACGAAAGTGAAACAGAATCTATTCCGTTGTTAATAACAAATTATCATGTATTAAAGGATGCAGTAGTAGGATTTGTCGAGTTGCATATTGGTGAAAAGGGATTTCCTACAGATAGGACAATAAGAGTACAATTTGATAAATCAATTATAAATGGAAACAAGTTGGGCGATTTAGATTTGATTGCAGTACCATTGGCTGGAACATTTAACGATTTTCAGAATAGAAATATTGAAACGTTTTTTAGAACAGTTAATCAAAATATGATACCATCTAAGGAGCAGGTAGATAACTTGTCTGCGATTGAAGATATTACATTTATCGGATATCCGAGTGGCTTATATGATGAAAAAAATAAAATATCAATAATCAGACAGGGAATAACGGCAACTCCAATATGGAATAATTTTAAAGGTGAAGATGTGTTTTTGATTGATGCAGGTGTGTTTCCAGGATCAAGTGGAAGTCCAGTTTTTATTTATAATCATGGGACATATCCTGTAAAAGATGGAATTGCACTTGGAAATAGGTTGTTTTTTGTTGGGGTATTATCACAAACGATGCTAAGAGATAATGCAACCGGAAAGTCATACTTAAATTTAGGAAAGGTAATTAATAGCAGAACTATGTACCGCGAATTGAATAAGTTTATTCAAAGAATAAAAGGTACAATATAAAAGTTCATGAGAGGTATTAATTTATAGCAATAACGTTACATCCTTCCCGAGTTTGTGAATAAAAATCTGCAAAAGTGATTTTCTACGATAGTAACTAGGCTAAAGGCTCTAGACAGAGAATTCAGCTCGGAAAAAACGAGGTGCCAGGTACAAGTGAATATTTTGTGAACATTTGTGAATGTTCTCCGTAGTGATTCCTACTATGGAGCGTTTACCAATATAGGAGGGACAGACTTTGAAGACGTTATATATGGAATGTCTGAGGTGTCAGGTGCAAGTGAATATTCTGTGAATAATGCTAAGCTAAGTTTCATCATGCGTATATATTTATTTAAATATGCCAGTGCTGTACTAAAACAATTGGGGCAGTTGCGATAGTAACAAATAGTATATATTATTTGAGTTTATTTGCAGACAATAAAGATGAACATAAACTTATTACTTACTAATGAGGAGAAAACAAATGGAGACAACTTTACTTATAATGGCGGCAGGAATCGGCTCAAGGTTTGGAACCGGAATCAAACAGCTGGAGCCCGTAGATGGTGGCCAGCACATTATTATGGACTATTCAATCCATGATGCCATAGAGGCAGGATTTGATCATGTTGTATTTATTATCCGCAAGGATATTGAGAGAGAATTTAGATCTGTTATAGGTGATCGGATTGCTGCCATTTGCGGGAAATCTAGCATTACGGTTGATTATGCATTTCAGGATATTGAGGATATTCCCGGGGAGCTACCGGCAGGCAGAATTAAGCCATGGGGAACAGGACAGGCCGTGCTTGCTGCTAAAGCCGTGCTGAAGACACCATTTGTCGTGATAAATGCAGATGATTATTATGGCAAGGAAGGCTTTAGACTGGTTCATGAGTATCTGGTGAACGGAGGACAGTCATGTATGGCTGGATTCGTACTCAAGAATACATTGTCTGATAATGGTGGTGTGACCAGAGGCATTTGCAAGATGGACGATCAGAATAATCTGACAGAGGTGGTGGAGACCAAGAATATCGTCAAGACTGCGGATGGTGCAGAGATGGGCGGCATAGCCATTGATACGGAGTCTCTAGTGTCCATGAACATGTGGGGACTGACACCGGAATTCCTGGATATGTTGGAGGCAGGATTTGCGGAGTTCTTTGAGACGGAGGTCCCGACTGATCCACTTAAGGCAGAGTTCCTTATTCCTACATTTATAGGAGAACTTCTGGATGAGAAGAAGATGACGGTTAAGGTTTTACGGACGAATGATACCTGGTATGGTATGACGTATAAGGAGGATGTTGAGGCTGTTAAGGAGAGCTTTAAGGGGATGATTGAGGTCGGTATGTATGAGAAGGATTTGTTTGGGGATTTGTAGATAGGATGTTTATATGGATGTGATGTGATTGCCAGCCCTCCCGGGCTGGCAATTGGTGGTTATGGGTAATTTCATAGATTTGTTGTGATTTGCTATATAATGTGGAATGAAAAGAAATTGTATGCTATAATATTTGGCGCCAAAGCCTGCAGTTGAATAAATAATTGACGAGAATTTTTACGGAAAAACAAAGCGGGGAGGGATATATTATGGATGCTTTGATCGATTCAATTCGAGACAAGCAAATAATAGCGATTTTGGATAGCGATAAATCTTATGGTGAGTATGAGTTTTCAGATGGTAATATAATAAAAGTAAAAATGCCTTACTTAAGTGGTCCTGATTTGTGCAGTGTATCTACTAGATTCGGATTTTATATCATCTATTTATATGAAGGCGACATGATGATGACGATAGACAATAAGAGGGATCAGGTTCAAGGGATGAAAATCAGAAGCTAACGTTAAAGATGGGGGATAAAATCATGGAGTCTAAAGAAAAAGCTATAAATAGTATTTATAGTCAGAGAGATAAGTTTGTATTAATAGGTTTGACAGGGAGAACTGGTTCAGGCTGTACAACAGTAGCGAATATTTTAGGAAGGGATTCATTAGTTGACCTTGATTTAAAATCGTATAAAACCTGTGATTATAATAATGCTGATGAGAGAAAGTATAGTATTATTTATAGATTTATGAAGGAAGGAAATAGATGGAAAAAATTTACAACAATTGAGGCTAGTTCAATTATTTTCTCCTTTATATTGGAGAATACATATGATAAATTGTTTAAATTTATTGACGCAATTGCAGATAAAGGAGAAATAAAAGACAAAGATAAATTAAAATCAAAAATTGTTTGTGCTTTAGAGGATTTAAATGAAAAAAATGAAGATATACGTGGATATGAAAATAAATGTATAGATGAGGAAATATCAGATATATTTATTCAAAAACAGTTTTCATCAGATAAATTGGAGAAATATAAAAAGGACAATGCCGATAATCTAGAGGACATGATTTCGTTATGTATAAATAGGTGTAAGGAAAAAAAGGATAAATTTAGAGATGTAGTAAAATATTATACAATAGAAGAAAAATCATCTGATAAGGAAAAAAAGATTTTTAATTTATATACATATCTTATGCAATATATAGGAAATTATTTACGGAGCTCGGGAGATTACAGTGATAATACAGAAATTGCTGGTAAAGAAACTACGGTAGCAAATAGAATAGATTTGCTTATAAATGCAATTAGGAAATTAGAATATTTACAAAATGGAGAAAATGAACGTTGTAGAATATGCATAGATGCATTACGAAACTCTGTTGAAATACAATATTTTAGAGACAAATATAGGGCTTTTTATGCCATTGCTGTCAATACTGAGAATGAGTATAGACAGAATAGGCTGGAGTTAAGCAAGAAAGAGTTACAGGGACTGGATAGCATAGAATACCCACATGAAAATGAGGTGTTTTATCATCAAAACATTCAAGCATGTTTGGAAATTTCGGATGTTTATTTATATAATCCGAACGTTGAGAATCATAGATACTATGAATTATCAGAGCAAATAATAAAATACATAGCATTAATACTGCAGCCTGGTCTTATTGCGCCTACTCACATAGAAAGATGTATGCAGTTGGCATTCAATGCTAAGTATAATTCTGGGTGCCTGTCTAGGCAAGTAGGGGCGGTAGTTACTGGAGATGATTTTTCGGTTAGATCAGTAGGTTGGAACGATGTACCTAAAGGACAAGTCCCATGTAATTTAAGGTGTGTGGAAGATTTTTGCCGAAATAAGGATGACGAAACATTTAGCAAGTATGAGTTGGAAGATAATTTATTTGATGAAGTTATGCAGAATACTAATAAATGTCTCATGAATAAATCCATTAAGGAAAAGAAAGCGGGAAAGTGTTATGCATATTGTTTTAAAGATGTTTATAATGGGTTGACGAACCAAAAAAATCAAGTATATACACGTGCATTACATGCAGAAGAAAATGCCTTTTTGCAGATAGCAAAGTATGGGGGCGCAAAAATACAAGGGGGAAAATTATTTACGACGGCCAGTCCGTGTGAATTGTGTTCTAAAAAGGCATATCAATTAGGAATAAAGGAAATATATTACATAGATCCTTATCCTGGAATATCACAAAAACATATTTTGTCGTTTGGAGAACAGGATAATCCTAAAATGATTCTTTTTAAAGGTGCTATTGGTAATGCGTATATATCTTTGTATGCTCCGAGAATGCCATATAAAGATGAAATTGCTTTGGCAACAGGCATATATATAAAGGAAAAGGCTAAAGCGATTTTTGAGGCACATAAGGATGATAGGTAGGTTATTATAGAAAAAAGATACAAATAGTGTTTGATTATAATGAATGTCTGAGGTGCCAGGTGCAAGTGACAGAGTTTTTGAGACGGAGTTCCTTATTCCTACATTTATAGGAGGGCTTCTGTATGAGAAGAAGCTGTTTGGAAATTTATAAAAATAATGTGGACGTGATGATTGCCAGCCCTTACGGGCTGGCAATTAATGATTATGGGAAAAAAAATAGTGGGAAACCATAGCCACAGTATACAATATTATGATATGCTAAAACAAATGAAAAACAATATTGCAGTATGCTACAATATTAAAGAGTGACTACTCTGTTAAGAAAGAAGTGAATGAGATGATTTCCATAAAAAAGAAGAAACCTACTGCCCCCTCTTCAAAAATTGATACAATCGTAGTTATTGGAAACGGATTTGACAGGTGGCAAGGGCTGAATACATCTTATGCGGATTTTCAGACATATTACCATGAACATTTGGATGAAATTTTGAAAAAACTTCATATCAAAAAGCGCAAGTATGTCAATTCTGACTGTACGATCGAAGAATGGTCAGATGTAGAGTTGATTTATGGAGATCCATTTGAGCCAGGGGAACTTGATAACGAATTTTGGAATAACTTTGAAAACTCATTGGCTGATATCGATGCAGAACGACTTAATCTTTTCTTTGGAAAAGAGAGAAGTGATCTAAAAGACATGCGTAGGTCACTTCGTAATGCGAAAAGAATTTTAACAGAGGCTTTTTGTGGATGGATCACCACAATTTCTATCACAGAGGAGGGGGCTGGGTATAGGTTTGGAGATAACTGTGTGTTCATCAATTTTAACTATACAGATACGTTACGAAAACGCTTTGGCGTCGATGAAATGAGAGAATTTCATATACATGGTGAGGCCACAGACAAAAAATCTATTGTTTTTGGACACAATCGACATCCGCAGGAATCGGAAACGCTGCTTGCAACAATGGGTGGACGCTTTGGGGGATTGTATTTTGTGGATGAAATCTTATATGAAACAGATAAGCACTGTCAGGACAATATCCAGATCTTGTGTATGTTCCTAGCAATGAATGGCGTAATGTGTGAGGAGATTAAAGATATTTATGTTTTGGGACAGTCGATGAGTCCTGTGGATATTGAGTATTTTGATTTCCTGATGAGAAGCAGTAAAGTGCCGTCTTTGGATAATGTGGAGGAAGAATCAGGTGAACTTGAGGCAGAAGATGAATTGGATGAGATGGATGAACTGAATCAGCGAATGCAGTTCATAATTGATGAGATTGGATATCACAATACAGCGAATGAAAATGCCGCAAACGCCATGGAAAGATGGCAGCAAAGGGAACAAGCTGCGAGAAACGAGCAATATAGCAAAGAATTCCTGAAGATGATTGGTAACCCAACAAAGACGGAACAGGATTCCGTAAAGGTTGCTCCCAGAACAGAAGATGCGAAGTGGCATATTTCTTATTTCGGGGATACAGATAAGGAATGGAAAGAAACCGTGATGAAAGAGCTAGGTTGTAGTAACTATCAATTATATCCAAGTATAGATGAATGTATTTCTAAGTGGAAAAAGTGATTGTATTTGGAAGGATATGTGGCTACATGGATGCGGTGTTCAAAGGTGTGGCCTCTTCGTGGAGAGTATCGAGCAACGAGAATAAAACTTGACTGAAACACAATTCTTGAACTAGAGGTGGCAAGTGCAGGCAAATGTTTCGAGACTTCATTCGTAAGAGTGAAGTCTCTTTGGGTGTTATGAGAAAGAAATTGAAGGAAAGCTACTTGATATGTAATGAAATATAATTAATCACTGTCAGTCTCAGTTTTGACATTGTTTGTTTGAATTTTATTTACAAAATTGACAGAACAGCCTATATATTAATTTTAACAGAACCCAACGAGTCTCTTAACGATGCTGACCACGTTGGGTCTTTTAATTTTAATGATCATGATTGAGGTGCTATCAGTTATATGCCATAATAATTGTGGTTAATAGTATAACAAAACAATAATATAAAAAGTATGATAGTTGTTTTTCTAGAGAAATGTTAAAAGGAGATGGGTTATGAGTAACGAATTTATTTTTGCAAGTTTAATAGCAATTATAGCAATAATTGCGCCGTTTATTGGGGATAAAATAAAACAAAAGTATGCTGTTCATTATATTTTTCTGGAAAAGGACCATAGGTATAAGTTGATATTTTGGAATGCATCTGCAAATGTATTAGATGGGACAAAATTGGATATTTATGTAGTTGCACCAAAGAAATCGAATATAGAGGTAGTGGACGGAAATGATAAGCTTCCAATAGTGATTTCTGAAGAAGCAATAAAAAACAATAAAAAATTTAAAGGATATAGTAAATATAAGATTACACTGGATTATATGTGTGCAAAGACAGGATATGTATTAGACATTATTCCAACGAAAAAAGTTGCAAAAATTGGATTATATGGAAGAATAAAATATGAAGATCGTTATTCAGTTAGATATGGTATGGCACTGTATAGAGGTAGGAAAATAATATATGATTTTTTTAGGGCAATTGATGTTGTTGAAAAGCCAGTACAATTACTGGGAGTTATTATGTCAATCATAATGGGAGTTCTTTTAGTGTGGACACAACATGGAAAATGGAATATTGTGGGATGGATATATTTGCTTATGGGAGGGTATGTATTGATAAGCATATCTTTACAAAAAAATATGCCATGGAGAATAAAAAAAATGACAAAAAAATATGTAAAGGAAGGTAGTAAGAAAATTGTTGATCCTGATAAATTGATTTTGTATCAAAATGATGACATTAAGCTATAGATCGAACACAAAATGTAAAACTATTCAATTGAGCGTAAGATTTACTGGAGACAAAAGATGTTTAATTACAAAAACCTGTGTGATTATGAATTTGAAATATTGTGCAAAGATATAATGCAGAAGAAGCTGGGTGTTCCCCTTCAGATATTTGCGAGGGGACGAGATGGCGGCATAGATATAACTGATGATACTGTGAGCAAAAATGTTGTTATACAGGTCAAGCATTATATCAATAGCAAATACAGTGATCTTATATCAAGCCTGAAGAAGGAGGTTTCTAAGGTTGCCGAGCTGAAACCGGAGAAATATTATGTGTGCTGTGCATTGGAACTTACCCCTGCAAATAAGACGGAGATTTTCAATTTGTTTGCAGAATACATGGAGGGTTCATGTAATATATTGTCGTTGAATGATATAGATGGGTATCTGCAGGATCCGGCAAATATGGATATTGTGCGCAAACACTATAAATTGTGGCTAGAATCAACAAATATATTGGCAGAGATTGATAGCAGAGATATTTTTATAGATTGCGAAACGCTTCTCTACAACATAAAAGAGGAACAGAGAGAATTTGCTGAAACATTGAGCTATAGACAATGCATAGATGTCCTTGAGCGTAATCGTTTGTTGATGATCCTTGGAATGCCGGGAACTGGAAAGACCATGACGACCAAGATGCTTGCTTTGTATTACGCAGCACTGGGTTACCGGATTATTTATACGACAAATGGGGATCTGCAGAGCATAAAGAAAGCTTTGTCAGTTGATAAGGAATCTAAAGAGATTATTCTGTTGGATGACTGCCTTGGGCAGTATTACTTCAGAATGAAGGACACCCAGGAAAATGAACTCATGTCTTTGATCAAATATGTGCTGATGCATAAGAACAAGAAACTTATCATGAACTCCAGGGTGACGATATTTCAGCATGCGAAGGAAGCTTACATAGAGCTGAACAGTTTTATAGACACGGAGAAAGTGCGACTCCAGTATATTGATATGGATTCTATGACCATAGAAGACAAGGGAAGGATATTCAAGAATCATTTGTATTTCAGAAATATACCATCGGATTATTATGCTCAGATCCTGAAAAATAATAATTATCGTTGGATAGTCAAACACAGGAATTATACATCGCGTATCATAGAGTATGTTACGCGGCAAAATGTATCCAGCAAGATTGCTGCAGATGAATATTGTGATTTTATAAGGAGATGCCTGGATAATCCTACTGAAATCTGGAGAGATGAGTTTAACAACAGGCTCAAGGCAGAAGACAGGATTTTCCTTACCTCACTGTTTTCGTTGACGGAAGTTGGTGTGGAGGACAAGGTACTGCGCAGAGTATTCAATGCTCGTATTACGAAAAGAACTGATATAGACACAACCCGAAATGTGTGGGAAACAGTATTGAAGCGGATGGAGGGAACATTTGTCAAGATCATAGAGAACAAAGGCGTGCGGCAAATTGGAGCTATCAACCCATCTGTAAATGATTTTTTGAAGAATTATCTGGACGAGAATGAACCTGAGGTTGAAGAAATCGGGAGAAACGCCACGGAATATATTCAGATTGTCAGAGGATTCGACCCGGACATAGAGGATATTGTTAGATCTGGAGATGCAAGTAAATACAATTTCAAAAGCGATGTTGAAAGGCAGCTTGTCATATTGTCGAATATATGTGAGCTGGGTATATGCATGGAGCAATACAGAGATATTGCCAGGACATTTGTGGAGTCTTTGCCATATGCGTTTTATAACAAAGCAAGTATATTTACTGTAGTGCCTTCTTTGCTTTCAGAGCCTCTGGCATCATATTATGGTACACGTGAACATTTGTCGTCAGAGGCACTGGATGACCTGCTGGATTCGATGGATTTTGACGATTTTTGTGTATTTGAAGAAAATCTGAAGAATAATGGACTGGAACTGTGTGGATTGGTGGACAGGAAAGTTGTTGTAGAAAAACTGGACAAGGCTGTGCAGGACTACATAGATGAATATGACAGATCGGAAAGTTATACAAATCAGGATATGTATGAACTTTTCAATGAGAACATGGTATACAACGGCATGTATCATGAAGTTGATGTAGATAAGGTTGTCAATATTTTGGCGGATTGTGTGCGGAATGATATATATGACGATGTGACAGATAAATTGGTGGTATTCCCTTGTGCGATAACAGATGACATTGACTTATCCAGATATGATATCTGGGCGGATGCTGGTGAGATTGAGAGTTATGTGTGCGATGTGCTGGCTGATCCTGGTGACAGAGATTATGGCGATTTTTATGATGAGGATAGATCTTATTCGGGACAGTTGGATGGGATGGATGAGCTGGATTTTATATTTGCGGAGTAATACAGCAGCTGCATAAAAACTCATTTCAACAAATTGGTAATGGTGTAGAAAAATAAAATATTAAATAAGAAAGTTAAAAAGGAACTCAAAGCTAAAGTTACGGAACGGAAAGAACTGAATGTGCAAAAGGATAAAACCAGTATTTTGAATCCCATCCAGCATATAAAATTGAATCAGCAGCTTACCA
>OLJA01000847.1_pt1 | contig 18286 bp, 16 predicted proteins | sample 1601401 | NCBI WGS metagenome assembly OLJA01 (sample SAMN01915217, study PRJEB22387) | human gut metagenome | isolation source: stool | host: Homo sapiens | place: USA | reverse complement strand
AAGCTATAGCGACGAGGAAAGCTATAGCGACGAGGAAAGCTATAGCGACGAGGAAAGCTATAGCGACGAGGAAAGCTATAGCGACGAGGAACAGGCAAATTCTGGTGCTGCTGCCCCTGTTGTGGCTAAGATTGGCAATACCGAGTATGAGACATTGCAAGAGGCGATTAACAACGCAAACAACAACGATGTTATTACACTGCAAAGCGATTTGACGTTGACCGAGGGCCTGCGGTTTATCGGTTCGGGTGACACTGCTGGCCAGTGGAAGAATATCACCGTGGATGCAAACGGAAAAAATCTCACGCTGAACGGTTATGGTATCTTGGTGAGCCGTTGCAATGTGACCTTTGCAAATTGTCCGGTGCTTACATTTTATGCCCATACTGCTCCCGAGGATTCCCACTACGCCAACCTTGTTTCCCCCGGCACACTGACTTTTGATAATTGCAGAACCGTTACACTGGAAAATGACACTCCCGACGGCGGCAGCGGTCTGTGCATCTACGGAAAAGGCAGCCTGTATATCAAGAACAATACCAATTTTACCGTCAGCGGATACATGAGCGCGGATTGCAGTGGCATTTACATGGACTGCGACAAGCAAGACAGCAACAACTACGCAATCGCCATGGGCGAAATTGTTGTTTCTAATCATTCTACCCTGACGGCGACGAAGTGCTACCACAATGGTATCACTGCCAACCCAGTAAATATTACTGTCACAGGTTCTTCCACAATAAAAACCTATGATAACAATACCAATGAAAGCGATGGCGAAGGCGGTCTCGGCTGCTATTTTGGCAAATTGACTGTAGCTGATAACTCGTCTGTTGTTTCTACCGGCAACACTGCTTGGGGTTTCGGCATCTTCGTACAAGACTTGGATGTCGATGGGACTTCGAAAATTGTCGCCTCCAACAATGGCTCTTTTTACCATTACGGTGCGCCTTACAATTTTGACAACTGGGATGGCACTGGCCTTGCCATCGCTGGCACCGCCGTTTTGCATTCCGGCGCAACGGTAACCGCCAACGACAACTGGGGTGTCGGTGTCCGCGTATACCGTGCTGTGGATCAGGGCTTCATGGGTGGTACACTTACCGTCGAAAGTGGCGCAACCCTTTCCTCTATTCACAACGCAAACTATGGTTTGGCAAACGCTTACAACCTGAATATCCGTTCCGGTGCGCACGTCGATTTACGAGAAAACTATGATGGCGGACTCGATAACTATCCCCTTGCAACTACAACTGTTGACACAGGCGCCGACTTTGTTGTTTCAAACAACTGCGGACGTGGTATTAAAAACGGCAACTCCGGCGATAACCACATTGGCGAACCCGCTACCCTTATTTTAAATTCTGGCGTCATTAAAGAGAACTACAACACCAAACAAATGCCCTCGTTTCCCTTCCTTGACGCCAAAGGATACGGACATTATGTTGATAACGGTGGTGGCATTTACAACGAATACGGCAGCGTAACACTTTCTTCCGCCGCCAAAGTTTATAACAACCACGCAGGAAACTCCGGCGACGACCTTTACAACAGCGATGTAAAAGGCAACATCTTCAACATCATTGCACTGGAACCCGGCGCAAAGTGGCAGGTTTTGGACGATGACGAAAAAATCATTGACGACTGGTATCACGATGACGAAGGCAAAGATAACCGTTGGAAGCCAGAAACCGCTAAAAATAATACCGCCACCGTTCTTTCCCGGGGTGCGGCACTGAAAGCGGCACATGGTATAAATGCGCCTACTCCTTCGCCGACGCCCGCAACGCCCAAGCCGGCAGAACCTACTGCCGCCCCTACCGTAGCGCCTACAGCAGCGCCCACGGCAGCACCTGCCGACAACACCGCAACGGCTGCCCCCGCCACCCCGGCGCCCACGGCACGGCCCGCTGTGACTGCCACGCCCGCGCCCACCGCGCAGGCATCCGGTGTTATCCCCCAGACGGGTGACAGCTCTTCCCCCGCCCTGTTCAGCATTCTGGCGCTGGGCAGTATCACCGCCCTCTGCGTGCTGCAAAAGCGCCGTAAATCCAAATAACCCAAATTAAAACAAACCCCGGAGACCGTGCGTCCCCGGGGTTTTGCAGTTTGTGGCAGCGTAGGGGCGGAGCAAAGCCCCGCCCCTACGTTCTCCATATGCCGTGAAGTGCCCCCGCAATGTGCCAGCCATCCAGGCCGGGCAGGGGCAGAAGGTTACTGCCGCCCACCAGCAGATTACAGCAGGCAAACCAATACCCGCCGTAGCTGTACCCTGCCCCGCGCATGAACAGCAGCACCGCCGCGCAGGCCAGCAGGTTGGCCAGCGGCCCGGCCGCCGCCAGAGCCAGCTCCTGCGCCGGGGGCATGGGCAGGCCGCGCAGCCGCAGGCAGATACCGAAGGGGGAAATTTCCAGCTCCGGCCAGTGCCCCCACAAAGCGCGGTAGGCCAGCGCGTGGCCGCTCTCGTGCAGAATCGCGCACCCCAGCCCCACACGCAATATACCGCTGCCGTCACAGGCCAGCAGCAGTGTCAGCCCCAACAGGGTGAGCAGCGGCGCACGCCAGCGCAGCACCGGGCGGCTAGGACGCATTCTGCAGCGCCTGTGCCGGGTCGTACCGCAGGCCCTTGTGCAGTATCTCAAAATGCAAGTGCGGCCCGGTGGCGTTGCCGGTTTCGCCCACCGTGCCCAGAATCTGCCCCGCCGTGACCGTCTCCCCCGCCTTCACAAACAGGTACTGCATATGCGCGTAGAGTGTTTCGTCACCATCGGCGTGCAGCAGCCGCAGATAGCTGCCATAGCTTTTGTGACTGCCCGCTATGCGGACAACACCGTCCGCTGCCGCCAGCACCGGCGTACCCTCAGCAGCCGCAAGGTCATTGCCGATGTGGAAATCCGTGCCAAGGCCGCCCATCGGGTCGGTGCGCCAGCCGTAGCCGGAGGTTTTGCGGGACGTGCTTTCCGGCAGCGGAAAACACAGCGCAAAGTCCGGCGTGTAGCTTTCCTCTTTGGCGTAGGCGGGCGGCGCAGGCTGGCTGTGGGGCCTGCGGGCGGTTTCCGGCGTAGCGGTAAAGTCCTCCCACATACTGCGCGCAGCCCCGGTCAGGTCCTCGGCGGCCTGCTCGGTGAATTTCAAAAGGCTGCGTTCCTCGCCGAGAAAGCGGGACTGCTCCGGCTGCATAGCAGCGGCAAAGGCGCGGCGCAGTGCCGGGTAGGCGGGCAGACCCAGCACGCGCACCGCCAGCACAAAGCCGACCGCGGCCAGACTGATGAGCAGCTGTGCCCAGAGGACAAGCTCTTCCTCCGACTTTGCACGGCGGACTGGCGGCTTTGGCGGCTCCTGTTCGGGCATGGGGGCAGCATTTTCCCACATAGCGTACACCTCCCCTGTTTTTACAACGGTATGCGGAAGGTGCAAAAAATATCCGCCCCGAAGGGCGGATGTGGTATGGGTTGGGGCAGATTGACCGGGAACAAGTGCCTGCGTGAGGTTGGCCCTCATCAGTCACCTTCGGTGACAGCTTCCCCCGCAGGGGAAAGCATTTACGCGCCCAGCGTCTGGCGGAGCATATCCAGGCGCTCCTCCAGCAGCTTGGCGGGCTTGGCAAAAAGGCCGAGGCCGTTCACGTCCAGCGTGCACTCCACGCTGGTGGAATCGCCGCCGCCCAGCAGCAGCGCCGTGAAGCTGCCGCTGATTTTTCCCTTCTGGAAATTGCAGCTCAGGCAACGGGGCTTCTCCTTGCGGGTAAAGACGATCCGTGTCTCGCCGCCGTCGGTGTTTTTCTCGGTTGCGCTCATGCCGTCATCGCTTTCCTCATAGCCGCTGACGTCCTTGCGCCAGTTGTTCAGCGTCGGCTTGGTCAGGTACAGCCAGACCTTGTTGGGGTCACAGCTATAATTTGCAGTCACTACACAGCTTTTCATGGTTTGGGTTCTCCTTACTTTTTTCCACGGCCAAACAGGTTCTGCAGCAGGATTGTGCGCTTGGGGCGCAGCGCCGTGCGCGGATGGACCACCGGCTTTGCGGCGGCCCTTACAGCGGCCGATTTGGTTTTTTGCTCCTGCTTCGGCTTCTCCGGCTCACTCTCAAAGCCGTTCTGGAAGTAGCCGAACATTGCCATCTGGCTGTCCACCGGGGGCTGTCCCTCGGCGGGGTGCACCTTGGTGTAGCTGCCGTCCGGCTGCATCTCGCGGGCGTTTACGGTGTCCCGCAGCTGCAAGTCCAGAATCCCGCGCAGCTTTCTGGCAATGGCGGGGTCGTCCACACGGACGCCCACCTCCACACGGCGCTCGGTGTTGCGGGTCAGGAAGTCGCCGGAGGCAATGTAGATGCGCATATTCTCCCCGCTGCCGAAGCAGTAAATGCGGGAGTGCTCCAGGTACCGCCCCACCAGACTGCGGATATGGACATTCTCGGTGCGGCCCGGCACACCGGCCCGCACGCAGCAGATGCCGCGCACAATCATATCCACGCGCACGCCCGCACAGCTGGCCTCACTGATTTTATTGATAATCTGCGGGTCATTGATGGAGTTGTTTTTCAGGATGATGGACGCGGGCTTGCCCTGCATGGCCAGTGCAATCTGGCGGTCCATCTCCTCGAGCAATACGCTCTTGAAGCGCAGCGGCGCGACCAGCATGGTGTCTGCCTCGCTGGTCAGGCGCTGCAGGGCCATATTGTTGAATACCGCGCTGGCCTCCTCGCCGATTTCCTGCCGGGTTGTAATGAAGGACAGATCGGTGTAGAGTTCGCTGGTCTTTTCATTATAGTTGCCGGTGCCAATCTGCGTCAAGTATTTGTACTGGCCGTTGACACGGCTGGTGATAAGCGTCAGCTTGGAGTGCACCTTGTAATCGTCAAAGCCGTAGAACACCGTGCAACCCGCGTCCTCCAGCTGCTTGGACCAGTCGATGTTGTTCTGCTCGTCAAAGCGGGCGCGCAGCTCGACCATTGCCACAACCTCCTTGCCGTTCTCAGCGGCGGCAATCAGGGCGTTGACGATCTGGGAATCGCTGGCCATACGGTAGAGGGTCATCTTGATGGAGACAACGTCCGGGTCTGCGCCCGCCCGCAGCAGCATCTTGATGAAGGGGCGGATGCTCTGGTACGGATAGGCCAGCAGCACATCGTGTCGGCGCACCTCAGTGTACAGGTCATAGCCCACCGGGGCCTGCATCGGCTTGGCCGGCGGATAGAACAGGTTTGCGTGGCCGCCGTCGCCGGAGATGCGCCCGGCCAACTTGAACAGCGCGCCGGAATCCAGCGGTGAGGTCTGGGTATAGCAGCGGTCTGCCGGAACCTCCAGCTTGTCCCGCAGGAACTTCACGATTTCCTGATGGGCCTCTGGCCAGAATTGCAGCCGCACCGCCGCCAGCTTACGGCGCTTTTTCAGCAGTTCGCTCATCACATCGCGGAAGTCCACATCGTGGTCCATCATGCCCTCGTCCACCGTAATGTCGGCGTTGCGGGTCACGCGGAACAGGCACTGCTTCTGCACGGTGCTGGCGCTGAAAATCGACGCTGCGTAGTGGGCGATCAGCTCCTCCACAAACGCAAAGCAGGTCATCTCGCCGTCCTTGACGAAGAGCACGCGCTCAAACTGGCTGCTGACCGGCACAATGCCGTAGCTGACGCCCTCATTCTTGCTGCGCAGCTGGGCAATGTAATAAATATCCTTGTTGCTCAGGAAGGGGAACGGATGGCGGGAATCAACGATCTGCGGGCTGAGCAGCGGCAAAACCTCCCGCTGGAAGTAGGTTTTCCAGAAATGCTCCTGCTGCTTGCTGAGCTTGGCAAAGTCCACCTTCTTATACCCCTCCTGCGCCAGAGCGGCAACCAGATGCTGGAAGTATTTATCGCACTTTGCCTGCAGCTCGGCCACACGCGGCGTGATGGCGGCAATCTGCTCTGCTGCGGTCATATGGGTGACGTTGTCGGTCTTGTTGGCCTTCAGCAGCGTCTGGTCATAGAGCGAGCCCACACGCACCATAAAGAACTCGTCCATATTGCTGCCGAAGATGGCCGCGAACTTGACGCGCTCCACCAGCGGCACGGACTTTTCCTTGGCCAGCGCCAGCACACGGCTGTCAAAATCGAGCCAGCTCAGTTCACGGTTGATGAAGATGCTTTCCGGCTTTTTTTCCAAGTGGATCTCCTCCTATTATTTTGCGGTGGCCAGCCCCGCCCAGCTTTCCGTCATACGCAGGGAAATGCCCTTGACCGCGGCGGCGTCCGCCAAGGCGGCAAACGGGCCGTTTTCCTCGCGGTAGCGCACAAGCGCGGCGGCCTTCTCCGGGCCAAGGCCCGGCAGGGCGGTCAGCTCCTCTGCGGTGGCGGTGTTGATGTCGATGATGGTTGGCGCGGGCGTTGCTGTTGGCTGTGCGGCCGCCGCCGGGACATAGGCAGCTGCAGGGCGCTGCCACTGCCATACAGGGGCTATCAGAAACAGTGCACCCACCGCGATGAGCACCGCCGCCAGCGCGGTCAGTGCCAGAAGCCTGCGTGTGGTCTGCATAGAAATCCCCCATCCTCCCTGTTGAATTTTAATTATAGCATATTGTTCTAAAAAAAGCATCTTATTTTGCAGGATTTTACACAAACTATACGATTATTCTTCTTCAGCGGCGGCGCTTTGTGCCGGGCATGGGCTCGGCGTCCACCATAATGACGTCTGTGCCCACGTGGCGCACGCTCTCCCACGGAAGAATCAGGTCCTCTTCACACCCGAGAAGGCCGAAGCAGTGCGCCCGCCCGCGCAAAATGACCGACTGCAGACGCCCGCCGTTCTCGTCAAAGGCCAGATCGTCAATGCGGCCGAGATTCTCCCCTGTTTGCAGCTGAATGACGTCCTTCTCACTTAAGTCGCGCAGCGTCATCTGCAGGCCCCCTCTCTTTTGCATCCTATGCAGCAAAAAAGGAATTGTTTCCTGCCGGGAATCCGTGTATAATAGGAAAAGAGAAACCCGCACCCTTACGGAGGCTTGTATGTATAAGAATATTATCTTTGATTTCGGCGGCGTTGTTGTGGACTTTGCGCCGAAGGATTTTCTGATGAACCATTTTATGAACCGTCTGGCCGAGGAGGAAACCTATGCCCTCGTTTTCGGCAGTCAGGAATGGCAGGACCTTGACCGCGGCACCATCAGCCGTGATGAGGCCAACCGCAGTATGCTGGAAAATGCCGCCCACGCCAACCGCGTGTTTGAGGTACAGACCTGCATTGAGGAGTGGGCCGAGATGCTGCGCACTAAAAAGGACACCGTGCAGATTATGCGCAAGCTGAAGGCCGCAGGCTACCGGCTGTACTATCTGACGAACATTCCCACCGACATTATGGACGAGCTGCGCCAGCGGGAGTGGTTCTCGCTGTTTGACGGCGGCATTGCCTCCTGCGATGTGCACCTGTGCAAGCCCGAGCCGGAGATTTTCACCACCCTGATGCAGACCTTCCGCCTTGCCTACGATGAAACCATCTTCATTGATGACAACAAGGCAAACGCGCAGGCCGCCTACAATCTGGGCATCACCGGCATCCTGTACAAGAACCCGAAATCCTTTGCTCGCGCCCTGGCCGCGTGCGGCATTGAGGTTGTATAAGCACTGAACCAAGCCCCGGCAGTCATACTGCCGGGGCTTGATTTTTTGCGGCACTCTGCCCTCAATCCGCGCAGATTTGCTCCTTGATGTGGTTCAGGGCGGCTTTTTCCAGGCGGCTGACCTGCGCCTGACTGATGCCGATTTCGTGGGCCACCTGCGTCTGGGTTCTGCCGCCAAGGTAGCGCAGGGCGATAATCCGCCGTTCCCGCGGGGTCAGCGCCCTGACCGTGTCGCGGAACATCATATCGCTTATCCAGCTTTCCTCGCCGGTTGCATCCCGCAGCTGGTCCACAAGGGCAAAGCTGTCCTCACCGTCCGAGTAAACCGGCTCATACAGGCTGGCGGGCGTCACGGCAGAGCCCAGCGCCATGGCCACATTTTCCGGACTGACTCCCAGCCGTGCCGCAATTTCCGAGACCTTGGGCTCGCGGCCATTCTGCATCTGCAGTTCCTCCCGCGCCTGCATGGCGTGGCAGGCCAGATCCCGGATGGAACGGCTGACCCGCACGGCGTTGTTGTCGCGCAGGTAGCGCTTGACCTCCCCCACAATCATCGGCACGCCATAGGTGGAGAACCGCACGTTCAGACTGGGGTCAAAATTGTCTATGGCCTTGATAAGCCCGATACACCCCACCTGAAACAAATCGTCCATATTCTCGCCCCGGCCCGCAAACCGCTGCACCACGCTGAGCACCAGCCGCAGATTGCCCTGCACCATCTCCTGCCGGGCCTGCCTGTCCCCCGCCCGGGCCGCCCGGAGCAGGCGGCTTTTTTCAGCCTCACTCAGCACCGGCAGCCGGGCCGTGTCCACGCCGCAAAGCTCTACCTTTCCTGCATACATCCCTGTTGCCCCCCAGTTCTTTTACCGGGAGTATGGGCAGGCTTGCGCCGGTACAGACTGGTAATTTTTGCACACTGTGTCCCGCGGCGGCATACCATACGGAAAAGGAGGGATTTTTATGGTAGACTCCCTGTGGTTTGTCCTTGTGCTGGTGCTGCTGGCAGTGGTATCGGTAGCGCTGGTGTTGGTTCTGGTGCTGCGGCGGGAGGAGCAGTGCGAGGGCCGCGAAACCCGCACCGAATATTTGCAGCCCAACTACGGTCAGGCGGGCGGCTTCCGGGTATCCGCCGCGCCCAGCAACGAAATCATCCTGCCCTACCGCTACTGGCTTATCGAGGGACAGGTCTCGGAGATTGACTATGACATCGTGCCGGGCCGCCGCATGAGCCTGCGCACGGCGCGGCAGGGGCAGATGCTGTACCCAGTCGGGTTCTTTGACCTTGCGTTTGAGGATGTGCAGAGCTACACCATCGACGGTATTACCGTGACCCACCGCCAGAATCCCGGGCGCATCACCGGCGTATCGTGGGCGCGGGACGGGTACGAGTATCTGCTGTACTCTCTGCAGCCCGAAATGAATATGATTGCCGGGCTGGCGGTGGAGTTTGTGACAAACACGCGGGCGGAGGCCACGGCTTAGGGCAAGACCGTCTCCAGCTCCCGGCGCAGGCGGCGGATGATGCGTTTTTCCAACCGGGAAATATAGCTCTGGGAGATGCCCAGCGTGTCGGCAACCTCCTTCTGTGTGTGCTCAGTCTCATGGTTCAGCCCGAAGCGCAGCTCCATGATGCGGCGCTCCCGCGGGGAAAGCCGCCCCACAGCACCCCGCAGGGCGGCGCACTCGGCATTGCGCTCCAGCTCATCGCCCACCTGCGGGCCGTCGCTGGTCAACACATCCATCAGCAAAAGCTCGTTGCCGTCCGTATCGGTGTTCAGCGGCTCATCAATGCTGGCGTCCTGACGGCGGTTGGAGCTCTTGCGTAGGTACATTAAAATTTCGTTTTCGATGCATCGGCTGGCATAGGTTGCCAGCTTGATGTTTTTGGTTGGTTCAAACGTGTTGACGGCCTTAATCAGCCCGATGGTGCCGATGGAAATCATATCCTCAATGCCCGCGGTGGGGGTCTCGAATTTTTTGGCAATGTACACAACCAGACGCAGATTATGTGTGATGAGCAAATCCCGCGCCCACGGCTGCCCCTGTGCCAGCGCCGCCAGTGCGTCCCGTTCCTGCTCCGGTGGCAGGGGCGGCGGCAGGGTGTCGGCCCCATTGATATAGTGCAGCTCCTGCGGCGCTGTCAGCCGCAGCCAAAGCAGATACAGTTCCTTGCACATAGTCTCTCCCCCTCACAAAAAATCACTGCCGTACAATGCCTCATAGGCGGCACTGCCAAAGGAGCGCGGCGCGAACACCACCGCGCTGCGTCCCAGTCCCAGCACGCCGTTTTCGGTAATCAGACTGATACCCGGCACGGCAAAGCCGGGCAGCAGGCTTTTTTCCGCCGCGGTGCCGCAGGGCACCAACCGCAGCCGCACGCCGGGCGGCGGGTCAGCCTGTGCCTGCCCGGCAAACCAGCTATCCAGAAAGCCGCACACTGCCCCGGGCAGGCGCGCCCTTGCGTCCGGGTAGCTGACCAGCAGCACCGGCAAACAGGTGATGGGGTCCTTCAAATGGCAGCCGGTGTCCAGCGCGGCCCGCAGCCGGATGGGCTGGCCGCAGAGCTCAAATTCAAGTCCCTGCGTCTTGGAGGGTAGCTCCCACCGGGCAAAAAGGCGCATGGCCAGCTCCACCCCGGCGCAGCACACCCCGGACAGCACCAACAGCAGTAACGGAGAAATATGCAGATACACCGTCAGATTGGCGGTGTCCAGCAGCTGTGTGCCCGTGCCCAAAAGCACCAGCAGCACCAGCCCCGCCAGTGCAATGTTCAGCGCCGCATACCAGCAGGCCGCCGTGAGCAGCCTGCGCCGGTTCTGCCACCCGAAGGCCGCCGCCGTTGCTGCCACCGCCGTGGCGAGCTTGTACGCCGTCTGCACCGGGTAGGGCTGCTCCGGCGCAAACAGGATGAGCGCCGAGAGCGCCGCCACGCCGCTGCCCGCCAGCATCCGCCCGAAGGGTGCCCGCTGCCCGCTGAGCGCCCCCGCCGCCAGCAGCAGAAAATACGCCAGCAGGAAATTCGTCAGCAGCAGTACATCCAGATACACCACCGTTTTGATACGCCCACCTCCCCTGCACCGGGTCTACTGCCACTATATGCCCCGCGCCGGGAAAAAATCCGCAAACGGTGAAATGCGCAAAAAAGCGACGCAAAAAAAAGCCCCGCTGTTGCAAAAACAGCGAGGCTTAAACTTAGCTTATCTTACTTGGAGGCACAGCCGGAGCAGCTTGTGCAGGAGGCACAGCCGCCGTGCTCCTCCGCCCAGATGCGCTCTGCGGAGGGCGTCCACTGGTCGGCGTAGGGGCGGCAGCGGCGGAACACGTCATCCGTGGATTCCGGCTGCTGCATATCGGTGCTGTGTGCACCGCTGCGCTTGACCATCTCGCCCAGCAGCTCGGGGTTCTCCAGCATCGGGCAGGGACGCAGATGGTTGTGGTTGAAGGGCTGACCCTTGTGGTATTCCTTGAACAGGGGCTGCTGCAGGCACTCCAGCAGGCTCTTGTCATGGATGTTGGCGTTGGAGTAGTGGATAAAGACGCAGGGTTCCACATCGCCGGCCGGGTTGATGTGGGCATACTGACGGCCGCCGGCAATGCAGCCATCGATGTACTCACCATCGTTCTGGAAGTCAATGCAGAAGATGGGCTTGCCGCCGGTGTAGCCGCGGATTTCGCGCACACGGTGAATCATATACTCACGCTGCTCGGCGTTCAGCATCAGGTCAACGTTGGCGCCGTCGCCGATGGGCATATAGTGGAAGTACCAGTTGAAGCGCACACCGTGGCTGATGAGCATATCCATAAACTCGTCGCTGGTGACGGCCTTGTAGTTGGCGCTGGTGTAGCAGATGGAGGTACCGAACAGCAGGCCGTTCTCCTTCATCAGATCCATGGCGTGCATAACACGGCCATAGACGCCCTCACCGCGGCGGGCATCGGTGGCATCGCCGATGCCCTCGATGGAGATGAAGAAGGCCATATTGCCCACTTCCTTGACGCGGTCGCAGAAGGCTTGGTCAATCAGGGTGCCGTTGGTGAACAGGTGGAACACAGAGTTCTGGTGCTTGGCAGCCAGCTTGAACAGATCCTCCTTGCGGCAGGTCGGTTCACCGCCGGTGCACATATACCAGTGGATGCCCAGCTCCTCGCCCTCGGTGACAATGCGATCCATATCCTCAAAGCTCAGGTTCAGGCGGTTGCCGTACTCAGCAGCCCAGCAGCCCTTGCAGTGCAGATTGCAGGCAGAGGTCGGGTCAAACAGCAGAATCCACGGCATATTGCAGTCATACTGCTTGCGCAGCTCCATGACGTAGTTATAGCCCGCGAACATACCCTCATACACCAGGTTCAGGGTGTTCATCTTCAAGATATGGGGGTCAATCTCGTTGATGGCCTTGTAGGCGTACTCCATCCACTTGCCGTTGGGGTCAGACACGAAGGCACGCACCTTGTCCCAGTCGGCGTCCGGATAACGATGGGCCAGCAGAGGCTGGGCCAGATTGACGAGCTTGACGGCCTGTTCGGCCATATTTTCAGGGCCTTTGCCGCGCACTGCCTTGATGGCAGAATCAATCGCGGCGCTGAAAGCAACGCGCTGGGCGGCATGAACCACTTTATTCATCGGCATAATCTATTGCTCTCCTTTTCTCTCAGTTTGAACATACCCCCATTTTATGCCTTTTTCCGCACGTATGTACATAGACAAAAATCGGGGAATGTTCAACTAGGCCGCCTGCAAAGCCCGCAGCAGCAGGCAAAACCAAACATTCGGTGCAAATTGTCATACAAATCCGGCCGTTCTGTTTTCACCGAAGGCACAAACTATTTGCACTTTGTGTCGAAAATGTGTTATAATGCAGATACGATATTTTCCAACCATTTTTGCAGGAGGTTTTCGCCATGCCTCGTTCCAACCAGACCAAACAGCTGCTGGCCCAAAGCCTGCAGGAGCTTATGGTCACCACCTCGCTGGAAAAGATTTCGGTCAATGACATTGTTGACCACGCCGGAGTTGGCCGCAACACCTTCTACTACCATTTTGAGGACAAGTATGATCTGGTCAACTGGTATTTTCAAAGCGGCATCACCCAGTTTCTGGTGGAGCGCAGCGCCTATTCCAGCTGGGGCACCCTGTTGACTGCGCTGGAAACCTATTTTCTTGAAAACAAGGTGTTTTACTGCAACGCTCTGGCCTACAACGGCCAGAACAGCCTGCAGCAATATATGTTCGATTATCTCTGCTCCATCTTTGCGCAGAACGCCCGGGAGCTGAACCCGGAGATTCCCTCTGACCAGGCGCAGATGGCCGGGCAGTTCTTTGCCGGTGCGATGATGGGGATTCTGATTCCGTGGGTGTTCGGCGGTATGAAGAGCAATGCGCTCTCTTCCGTGTCGGACATTTCGCTCCCGGTTTTCAACCACGATATTATGCAGCAATTACTGCGCGGCAATCTGCAATAAACAGAACAAAAGCGGCCCCGCATCCGATTCTACCATCGGTGCGGGGCCGCTTTTTGTCATTTTTTGCGATTGGTTCAGCCCAGCTGCAGTGGGAAACTTTCCCCCTCCGCCAGCACAGAGCCAAAGGTCATATGCTCGGAAATGTGCTCGTTGAGGTAGCGGACATCCCCGTCCCAGTCCAGCAGCAGCACCGGCTTGCCTGTCTCCATACGGCCGTCCACAATGCTGCGGCGCAGCTTATGGGAGGCCTCTTCAGAAACACCCGGTTTGCGGGCGCAGACGCAGAACAGCGTTTCCTGCGCAATGCTTTCCAGCCAGTCATCCTGCATAACCTCCGGCACGGTGTCATCCTCCACCAGCACGGTCAGCGCATAGAACATTTTTTGCGCCTTTAGGCGGCGGGCGGCGCGGCAGGCCTCAGGGGTCAGCTCCGGCGTCTGCAGCAGCGGCATCACAACAAGATTGCGGCAGGCAGACAGGGCGTCCACACAGGCATCATCCAGCGCGGCGGGATCCGCCAGCAGGCCGAATGCACTCTGGGGGTTGGCCTTGGCCAGCGCCACGGCACGCGTGGAATCCCCGGCGGTGGCATCCAGCAGCCAGACAAAGCTGCCGTGCTTGGCAGCCTCCGGGATAAGCGCTTCCAGCCGGTCATCCCCGCAGCGGGCGGCTGTAATCCATGCAATGGGCTTACCGTCCGCATCAGCCTGCTTTTTCATCTCGCTGGCGCCGTAAATCAGCCCGCCGAAGCCCATATTGACGCCGACCGTGCAGATACGGTCCTCGTCCACGGTATCAAGCAAGCGGTGAATCAGGCCGTAGTAGCAGCTGTCTGTGCGCTGCAGCGTGTGCTGCGCATAGGCAAAAAAGTCCTTCTGCTGCGGCTTTTTGGCCAATGTTGCACACATATCCACATAGTTGCGCAACTGACGGAAACCCCCGCGGCGGATGTCCCCCACCGCACGGTGCGCCAGCGTCATTGTAAAGCTGCGCGTGCTGTTATAATCCATTATCAAAGCATTCACTCGCCTTCTTGTTGATTTCGTGTTCCCACACTTTTCAATATACCACTAGCATAGCAGATACAGCGAACAATTGCTATAGACAAAAACACAGGATTGTTTTGAATTATTACTTTAATTCTACCACCGTCACACCGCTTTCGCCCTCGCCATAGCGGCCCAGACGGAAGCTCTTGACAGCCTTGTGGGTGCGCAGATGCTTCTGGATGGCAGTGCGCAGGGCGCCGGTGCCATTGCCGTGGATGATGTACAGCGTGGACTGGCCGCGCAGCATACCGCTGTCCAGGAATTTGTCGACCTCGTTCAGCGCCTCGTCCACGGTGTAGCCCAGCAGATTCAGCTCCATGCTGGTCTTGCGGGTCTTATCCAGCTGCACGCGGGTGGAACGGCGCGGCTCGGCGGGCTTGCGCTTTTCCATCTTGTCCGGCGCACGCAGGTTGGAAAGCGGCACCTTGGTTTTCATAATACCGGCGCGAACCTCCACCATACCGTTTCTGTCCGGGCGGGCCGTGACGGTGGCCGTCTGGCCGAGGTCTGCAATGACAACCTCCTGCCCGATCTGTACCTCCTTGAGGGGCACAAACTCTTTGACAGGCTGCGGCTTGGCATCGGTCTTTTTCAGCAGCGCCTCGGTGTCCTTGCGGGCAATTTCCCGGGCGCGGACGGCGCGCTGGGCGGCGCTGGTCTTTTCGTCCTTCTGGATGCGGCGCAGCTCGTCCGTCAGGCTGTAGGCCTCGTTCTGCACCTGCTGCATCAGGTCATGGGCCTGACGGCGGGCGTTTTCCAGCTCATCCTCGCCCTTTTTAATCAGGGCGTCGCGCTTTTTCTCGGCGCTTTCCAGCGCGTGCTCGGCGTCATACTTGGCCTGCTCCGCCTCTGCCTGCGCTTCCTTCAGCTGTACCTTCAAATCGTCCAGCTGGGACAGCACGCTGTCCAGCCGCTTGTCGTCATTGGACATATGGTTCCGGGCGGCGTCGATGATTTCCTGCGGAATCCCCAGCTTGGCGCTGATGAGGAACGCATTGGACTTGCCCGGCACGCCGACGCTGAGCTTATAGGTCGGCATCAGCGTCTCGACGTTAAATTCACAGCTGGCGTTCACCACGCCGGGCGTTTCCAGCGCATAGACCTTCAGCTCGGCATAGTGGGTTGTGGCCATAAGCAGGCTGCCCTGATGGCGCAGACGCTCCAGAATACTGACAGCCAGTGCCGCGCCCTCGGCGGGGTCGGTGCCCGCGCCCAGCTCGTCCAGCAGGGTCAGCGTGCCATGCCCGGCCAGCTCCAGAATCCCGCTGATGCGCTTCATATGGCCGGAGAAGGTGGACAGGCTCTGCTCAATGCTCTGCTCATCGCCGATGTCCACCAGATATTCGTCAAAGTGGCAGACGATGCTGCTCTCGTGTGCGGGAATCAAAAAGCCGTGCTGCGCCATTGCGTTGAGCAGACCCGCGGTTTTCAGCGAGACGGTTTTACCGCCGGTGTTGGGGCCGGTGATGACAAGGGTGTCATATTCACTGCCCAGTGAGATATCCACCGGCACCACCTTTTTCTTGTCAATCAGCGGGTGGCGGGCCTTGTTCAGCCTGAAACAGATCGTATCGCTGACAGCGGGCATAAAGGCGTTCTGCTCCACGGCCAGCCGGGCCTTTGCCAGCAACAGGTCAATTTTCAACATTGCATCATAGCTGTAGGAGAACTGCGGCTCAAGGGAAGCCACCTGCGTGGAGAAGGAGGTCAGAATCCGGGTGATTTCCTCCTGCTCCTGTGCGCGCAGCTGCATAATGCGGGCGTTGGCCTCGACCACGGCGGTTGGCTCGACAAAGACCGTTGCGCCGGTGGAGGATACGTCATGGATGACGCCGCCCACCTCGCCGCGGTACTCGGCGCGGACCGGCACGACATAACGGCCATTGCGCAGCGAGACCACCGCGTCCTGCAGGAACTTGTTTGTGGTGGAGTTACGGATGATGTTATCCAGCTTGGTGCGGATGGAATCCTCGGTCTGGCGGATTTTGCGGCGCAAATCGTGCAGGGTCACGCTGGCTGTGTCGGCCATTTCCTCCGGCGAGAGGATGCTCTCACTGATTTGCTTTTCCAGCACCGGCTGGGGTGCCAGTGCAAAGAACAAATCATCGGTGGGCAGCATCTCATGCTCGCTCAGGCCGTACCACTGGGACAGGCCGGAAAAGTTGCGCAGCGTTGCGGCGATTTCCAGCAGCTCTCCCATCGAGAGGATGCCGCCCTTGTGGGCGTGGGCCACAATACGGCGCACCTCGCGCACGCTGCCGAAGCGGGGGCTGCCGTTTTTGATGAGCAGCGCGTTGATGGCGTTGGTCTGGGCCAGGTCATAGCGCTCGTCCTCCACCGTGGGGGCGGGCTGCAGCGCCTGCATCATTTCCTTGGTTTCCTGGCAGGCACAAAGCTGCACAGCCCGGGCCAGCACCTTGTCCAGCTCGAGGGTTGTTTTATAGGTGGTATCCATACAGGGTTTTGGTCTCCTTAGTCAAAGTACGTTTTTTAAAAAGTCCAGGCTTTTCAGCCCATGCTCCAGATGCGCCAGCGTGTACTGCTCGCTGGTGCGGGAAAGCTCCTTGAGGCTCTCGGGTGAGAGCTTGAACCCGAACAGCTTTTTGTCCTCGCTCAGGCAGATATGGCGCAGCGCGTAGAGGGCGGCGGTGTCCAGATTGGGGATATGCCGCGCCTTCTCGGCACAGTCGGCACAGAGCAGGCGTCCCTCGACCGGGTCAAGGTAGAAGTCCCCGCCGTCATATTTACCACACCCCGCGCAGGCCAGCACATCGGGCATATAGCCTGCCAGCGACAAGGACCGCAGCTCATAGAGAGGCTTGAGCTGGGCGCAGGGGTATTTTTTCTCGCTGACCATATACAGGCAGTTCAAAAGCAGGCGCAGCTGGGCATCCGCCTCGGGCGGCGCCGGGGAGAGCTCCATCGCAATCTCCGACATATAGCTGGCCAGCGCCATCCCCTCCACCGTGGCGGAAATGCCGTGGAACACCTTTTTCACCTGAGCGGTGTCCACAAAATAGTGGCTGCGCCCGCTGGACAGCCCAAATTCCGAGTAGCAGAACAGCCCGGTCGCGCTGAACAGCGCGCTTTTCATACGCAGGCTGCCGCGGGCCGAGGCCGAAATCACCCCTAAATCAGGCGTCAGGATGGTCAGTATCCGGTCGGCCTCCCCCACCTTGACCTGGCGCAGCACAAGGCCCGTTGTTGCCACCTGCATTTTCATCCTCCTGTGCTGTGCGCTGCTGTGCTTTGTACGCTAAATAGTCATAAATACTGCCGGTCTGCGCAAAACGCAGCCAATGTGCCGGATCTGCCATACTGCCCACCCCCTGTGCGTTCAGTGTAGCACAACGGCGGCGGGGATGTTGGCGGAATCGCGGTCAGAAAAGCAGAATACAAGAATCCGCTTACGGCTTGGCGAAGCCCAGAGAGTTCAGCTGCAGCTCGTTGTCACGCCAGTCCTCGCGGACCTTGACCCAGCACTGCAGGTTGACCTTCACGCCCAGCAGCTCCTCAATATCCATGCGGGCGGCAGAGGCAATTTTTTTGAGCATCTGGCCGCCCTTGCCGATAATCATACCCTTGTGGCTCTTGCGCTCGCAGTAGATGTCCACATCAATGTCAATCAGGTCCTTGTCGGGGCGTTCCTTGAAGCGCTCGACCACAACGGCAATGCCGTGGGGGACTTCTTCCCGCAGGAAGAGCAGCGCCTTCTCGCGCACAAGCTCGGCCACAAGCTCCTTCTCCGGCATATCGGTAAAAGCGTCATCGTCAAAGTAGTGCGGGCCCTCGTTGCCGTAGGGCTTGAGCATGGCAAACAAATCATCACAGCCCGTGCCGTCCTTGGCCGAGATGGTGACAATGTGGTCAAAGCAGCCGAACTCCTCCAGCTGCTTCTTGCGGGCCTCCAGCGCGGCGAAGTTATCCAGCAAGTCCACCTTGTTGATAACCGCAATGGCGGGCCCGCCCTTCTGCAGAGCCTTGACCATGGTCAGCTCGGCGTCGGTAAACTCCCCCGCCGGTTCAAACAGCATCATCGTCACATCGACATCCTTCAGGCTGGCGGCGGCGGTCTGGGTCATGCGGGCGTCCAGCTTGTTGCGGGCGGCGTGGATGCCGGGGGTGTCCATCAGCACATATTGCACGGGGCCCTTGGTGATGACGCCGGTAATGCGGCTGCGG
>OLJA01000827.1_pt1 | contig 18598 bp, 13 predicted proteins | sample 1601401 | NCBI WGS metagenome assembly OLJA01 (sample SAMN01915217, study PRJEB22387) | human gut metagenome | isolation source: stool | host: Homo sapiens | place: USA | reverse complement strand
AAAGCCAAAACAAAAGACGCAGCCACGCTATTTTACCGTAAAATAGCGTGGCTGCGTTTTTTTGTAGGTGTCCCTGTTGGTCGGAAACGGAATCTGTAGGGGCGCATTCTATATGCGCCCGCGGAAGCCTGCGCCGCCGCAAACGGGCACGGGCGGATATAGAATCCGCCCCTACAAGCTCCGTTTGCCCTTATTCTGTTTCCCGCGCGAAGAATCGCGAGTTATTTTTAAAGGAGAGAACCCCCATCCATGTATGACCTTATCATCGTAGGCGCCGGCCCTGCCGGCATTTTCACCGCGCTGGAGCTGCTGCGCAAGAGCTGCAACCCCCACAAGATTCTGCTTGTCGAAAAGGGCAAGCCTGTGGAAAAGCGCCACTGCCCCAAGGACAAAACCGGCGTCTGCGTAAACTGCAAGCCGACCTGTGCCATTACAACCGGCTTTTCCGGTGCGGGTGCCTTCTCTGACGGCAAGCTGTCGCTGTCCTATCAGGTCGGCGGCGAGCTGCCCGACCTGATTGGCGAGGATTTCGCGCAGGAGCTCATCGACTACACCGACAAGATTTATCTGGAGTTCGGTGCAGACCCGAAGGTGGAGGGCGTCTACGAGGGCCCCGACATCAAGGGCATCCGCAAGCGCGCCATTCAGGCGGGCCTGCAGCTGGTCGACTGCCCCATCCGCCACCTAGGCACCGAGAAGGCCCAGCAGCTCTACTTAAACATCCAGAATTATCTGGCTGACGCGGGCGTTGAGATGCTGTTCAACACCGAGTGCGAGAACATCATTCTTGAGGATTCCGTCTGCAAGGGTGTGCGCCTGCGCGAGAAGGACGGCACCCGCGATGTGCTGGCCAAGCAGGTGGTCATTGCCACCGGCCGCCGCGGCGCGGACTGGCTGGAGAAAATCTGCGCCGAGCACAACATTGCCCACAAGCCAGGCACCGTTGACATTGGCGTCCGCGTGGAGTGCCGCAACGAGGTCATGGAGAAAATCAATCAGGTTCTCTACGAGGGCAAGCTCATCGGCTACCCGGCCCCGTGGCACAACAAGGTGCGCACTTTCTGCCAGAACCCCGGCGGCTTTGTCGCGCAGGAGAACTACGATAATGACCTTGCGGTTGTCAACGGCCACAGCTTCAAGGAGAAAAAGAGCAACAACACCAATCTGGCCATTCTGGTCAGCCACAATTTCACCGAGCCGTTCAACCAGCCCATCGCCTATGCGCAGAAGGTCGGCGAGCTGACGAATATGCTGGGTGCAGGCCACATTCTGGTGCAGCGCTACGGCGATATTCTGGACGGCAAGCGCACTTGGGCCAACGAGCTGGCCCGCACCAACGTGCGCCCGACCCTGAAGGATGCCGTGGCCGGTGACATCACCGCCGCCATGCCCTACCGCGCCATGGTCAACATCATTGAGTTCATCAAGATGATGGACGAGGTTGTGCCCGGCTTTGCCAGCCCCGAGACGCTGCTCTACAGCCCCGAGCTGAAGTTCTACTCCAACAAGGTCAAGATGGACACCGATTTGGAGACGAACATCGTCGGTCTGCACTGCCTGGGCGATTCCTCCGGCTGGACCCGCGGCCTGATGATGGCCTCCGTCATGGGCGTCCTGATGGGCCGCAAGCTGATGGAGAAGCACGGCTTCTGAGAAAGTACGGATGTTCTTTTCTTATAAGAAAAGAACCAAAAGAATTTTAAACAAAAACAGAGGATACAGCTTTGGTAGGCTGTATCCTCTGTTTTGTTATGTACATATTGATTAGGTCGCTCCGTAGGGGCCTCATATATGCGGCCCGCAAGCTCCCGGCACACCTCTTTACCGGGTCAGCCTCCCCTCCAATCCAAGCCTGTAGGGAGGGGTCTTGACCCCTCCGGGCAATAGCAAACCCTAAAAATATTTAAAACCCTATTGACTCTGACGTTGCGTTATGGTTTAGAATGATACTACACGGGAAGGAGTGATACATATGCGAACAGTAAAAGATGTCAGCAAACTCACGGGTGTCAGTGTGCGCACACTACACTATTATGATGCCATTGGCCTTTTAACGCCTACAAAAGTAACTGATGCAGGCTACCGACTGTATGACGATACAGCCCTTAGTCGTTTGCAAAGCATCCTGTTGTTTCGTGAATTGCAATTTCCCCTAAAGGAAATCAAAGAATTTCTTGATAGTCCTGATTTTAATCAGGAAGAAACAATAGCGCAGCAAATCAAACTGTTAGAGCTGCAATATAAGCATATAGGCGAGCTTATTTCCTTTGCCCGTGAAATTCAAACCAAAGGAGTAAAGACAATGAATTTTGAAGTTTTTGATACAAATGAAATTGAACAATACAAGGCGGAGGTTAAATCAAAATGGGGAAATTCCAAAGCGTATCAAGAGTATGAACAACGAGTTGTTTCTCACAGTGAACACAACGATTCTAAATTTGTCAATGAGATTATGTCGTTGTTCACTGATTTAGGAGCGATGAAACAATTACCCCCTACAGATAAGGCTGTTCAAGAAAAAATAGCCGCTTTGCAAGCCTATATAAATGAAAACTTCTACACTTGCAGCAATGACATTTTAAAAGAATTGGGCGAAATGTATGTCTGCGATGATCGTTTTAAGAAGAACATTGACCGTTTTGGCGGAGAAGGAACAGCGAAATTTGTAAGAGAGGCAATTTTCGTGTATTGTGAAAAGTGAAGTTTGAATATGAACGCCAAGCGGATGCCAGGTCCCCCTCTGCGGCAACAAAACAAAAATGCCGATATGGGGTGACGGCATTGCCGTCGGTTCCACCTATGCAAAACCATCAAAACGGCATCTGCGGGCCGATGCAAGCATCGGCCCCTACAACCGAGCAGGAAGTTTCAACTGTATCAAGCAACTCTGAATTTCACAACAAAACCGCCCCCGACGGTGTATTGCTGCACTGTCAGGGGCGGTTGCCTTATTTACCCTTTAGGACATAAATCTGTCCTTCAAATTTTTGAAGAAGCTCTTGCGCTTTTCGTAGTTCTCGTCCTTCAGGCTGTCCTCAAACGTCTTCAGGGCTTCGCGCTGGGTGCGGTTCAGCTTTTTGGGAATTTCCACATCCACAATGACGTACTGGTCACCGCGGCCGCGGCCGTTCAAATACTGGATGCCCTGACCGCGCAGGCGGAACTTCGTGCCACTCTGCGTGCCCTCGGGAATCTTCTGGGCAACCTTGCCATCCACGGTGGGCACCTCAATCTCGGCGCCCAGCACGGCCTGTGAGTAGGTAATCGGCACACGGACATACACATCGTAGCCGTCGCGCTCAAACACGGCGTCTGTCTTGACGGTCACGTGAACAATCACATCACCAGCGGGGCCACCGTTGGTGCCTGCATCGCCCTGACCACGCAGTGCAATGTTCTGGTCGTCGTCGATACCCGCGGGAATCTTGACCTCCAGCGTCTTGCGGGCACTGGTCTTGCCGGTGCCGCGGCAGGTCTTGCAGGGGTTCTTGATAATGGTGCCGCGGCCGCCGCAGTGCGGGCAGGGCTGCTGGCTCTGCATCACACCAAAGGGCGTGCGCTGCTGGGTCACCACATAGCCGCGGCCACCGCACTCGGTGCAGGTTTCGGGGCTGGTGCCGGGCGCACAGCCGTTGCCGTTGCAGTCCGGGCAGGTCTGCTGGCGGTTCAGCGTGACCTTCTTGGCGCAGCCGTGGGCCGCCTCCTCAAAGGTCAAAATGACACTGGCCTGAATATCATGGCCCTTGCGCGGAGCGTTGGGGTTGGAACGGGTCGAGCCGCCAAAGCCGCCGAAACTGCCGCCAAAAATATCGCCGAAGATATCACCCAGATCCACGCCGCCTGCGCCGAAGCCGCCGCCAAAGCCACCGTAGCCGCCGCCGGGCTGGCCGGCCCCATAGTTGGGATCGACCCCGGCAAAGCCGAACTGGTCATAGCGCTTGCGCTTATCCGGGTCGGAAAGTACATCGTTGGCCTCGTTGACCTCCTTGAACTTCTCCTCGGCGGTCTTATCGCCGGGGTTCAGGTCGGGATGGTACTTTTTGGCCAGCTTGCGGTAGGCGCTTTTAATCTCGGCATCGGTGGCGTTTTTGCCGATTCCCAGCACCTCGTAATAATCACGTTTTTCAGCCATAGAATCTATCCCCTCTATTTGGGTTGAATTTCAATTTCTCCATAACCCCCAAGGGCCGCCGCCGGGGTTGCCCAGCGGCGGCCTTATTATGGGTTACTGGTTATCAGACCTCGTGGAAGTCAGCGTCAACGGCGCCGTCATCCTTCGGCTGTGCGCCGGCATCGGGGCCGGGCTGTGCACCGGGCTGCTGGCCCTGTGCCTGAGCGGCCTGCTGGTAAACCTTCTCGCTGATGGCGTAGAAAGCCTTCTGCAGTTCATCCTGCTTTGCCTTGATGTCGTCAATACTGCCGGACTTCAGTGCTTCCTTCAGGGCGGAGAGCTTGGTCTCAACCTCGCTCTTCTCCTCAGCGGAGACCTTGTCGCCGAACTCGCCCAGAGCCTTCTCGGTCTGGAACACCATCTGGTCGGCGTTGTTGCGCACGTCAACTTCCTCGCGGCGCTTCTTGTCCTCGGCGGCATACTGCTCGGCGTCCTTGACAGCCTTGTCGATGTCGTCCTTGCTCATATTGGTGGAAGCAGTGATCGTGATGCTCTGCTCCTTGCCGGTGCCCAGATCCTTCGCGCTGACGTGCACGATGCCGTTGGCGTCGATGTCGAAGGTGACTTCGATCTGAGGCACGCCACGGGGAGCCGGAGCAATGCCGTCCAGATGGAAGGTTCCCAGACTCTTGTTGTCGCGGGCAAACTCACGCTCGCCCTGCAGGACATTGACCTCAACGCTGGGCTGGTTGTCCGCAGCGGTGGAGAAGATCTGGCTCTTCTTGGTGGGGATGGTGGTGTTGCGGTCGATAATCTTGGTGCAGACACCGCCCAGCGTCTCGATGCCGAGGCTCAGCGGGGTGACATCCAGCAGCAGCAGACCCTTCTTCTCGCCGGTCAGGACGCCGCCCTGGATGGAAGCGCCGACAGCAACGCACTCATCGGGGTTGATGCCCTTGAACGGCTCGCAGCCCAGCTCCTTCTTGACAGCGTCATAGACGGCGGGGATACGGGTGGAACCACCGACCATCAGGACCTTGGCCAAATCGGAAGCCTTCAGGCCGGCGTCAGCCAGAGCCTTGCGGACAGGGGTCATCGTGCGCTCAACCAGGTCAGCGGTCAGCTCATTGAACTTGGCGCGGGTCAGCGTCATATCCAGATGCTTGGGGCCGTTGGCGTCAGCGGTGATGAAGGGCAGATTGATGTTGGTGGTGGTAGCGCTGGACAGCTCAATCTTAGCCTTCTCAGCGGCCTCCTTCAAGCGCTGGGCAGCCATCTTGTCCTTGCGCAGGTCGATGTTGTTCTCGCGCTGGAAGTCCTCAGCCATCCAGTTGATGATGCGCTCATCGAAGTCATCGCCGCCCAGATGGGTATCGCCGTTGGTGGACAGAACCTCGGTAACGCCGTCGCCCATCTCGATGATGGAGACATCGAAGGTGCCGCCGCCCAGGTCATAGACCATAATCTTCTGGTCGGTTTCCTTGTCAACGCCGTAGGCCAGTGCCGCAGCAGTGGGCTCGTTGATGATACGCTTGACGTTCAGACCAGCGATGGTGCCTGCGTTCTTGGTGGCCTGACGCTGGCTGTCATTGAAGTAAGCGGGGACGGTGATGACCGCCTCGGTAACGGGCTCACCCAGATAAGCCTCGGCGTCAGCCTTCAGCTTGGAAAGAATCATTGCGCTGATTTCCTCAGGGGTGTAGTCCTTGCCGCCTGCGTGAACCTTCTCGGCCGTGCCCATCTTACGCTTGATGGAGGAGATGGTGTTCTCCGGGTTGGTGATGGCCTGACGCTTTGCGACCTGACCAACCAGACGCTCGCCGGTCTTGGTAAAGCCGACAACAGACGGGGTAGTGCGGGCGCCCTCAGCGTTCGCGATGACAACGGGCTCGCCGCCTTCCATAACAGCGACGCAGCTATTGGTAGTACCAAGGTCAATACCGATAATCTTACTCATACTATAAAACTCCCTTCAAATTTGCTTTGAATGTGGTAATGTCAATTTATATGAAAACGGATTTTGCAATCCGGTTTACCTTACTCTGCAACAACAACCATCGCATGGCGGATGATTTTGTCGCCGATTTTGTAGCCCTTCTGGAAAACCTGCACCACGCTGCCGCTTTCCTGTCCTTCGGCGGCGGGAACCTGCTGGACGGCATTCATGAAGTTGGGGTCAAAGGGCTTGTTCAGGGCCTCAATCTCGGTGATGTTCAGCACTTCCAGAGCCTTTGCGGCCTTGTCCAGCGTCATCACAACGCCCTTCTTGTAGTTCTCGTCGGCGCAGGCGGCGTTTGCGGCCATATCCAGCGTGTCCAGAATGCCCAGAATCTGGGTCACGGCGTGGGAAACGCCATCGTTGAACTTCTGGTCAGCCTCGCGCTGGCTGCGCTTGCGGTAGTTATCGTACTCGGCGGCGGTGCGCAGCAGCTGATCCTTCAGCTCGGCGCTCTTTTTTTCCTCCGCCTCCAGCTTGGCCTGCAAAGCCGCGGTCTCATGATGGTGCTTGCCCATATGCTTGCCCTCCGGCTTTTCCGCGGCTTTTTCGGGCGCGGGGGTCTCCTGTGCAGCGGCTTCCGGCGCCTTTGCCTGTTCCGCTTCCTGTGCAGTGGTCTGCTTGGTTTCTTCTTCGTGGCTCATTGCGGGTCTCTCCTTCTTTCTTTATTGGCCCTGCCCGGCCATGCTCTGCCCCAGCTTGGCGGCAAAGTAGTCCAGAATCGGCAGCAGGCGCTGGTATTCCATGCGGGTGGAGCCGATGATGGCTACCGAGCCTGTCAGCCCGCCGCCCGCAAGGTACCGCTTGCTGACGATGCAGGCACCCGGCATTGCGGGGTCAAGGTCACAGCCCAAGGTGGCGGCAATCCTGTTGCCCTCCGGGCGAATCAGCTCGGTCGCGGCCTCATTGTCAGAGAAAATCTCCAACAGCGTGCCCAGATTCTGGCGCACGTCCGGCATCTTTGCCAGATACTGCGCGCCCTCCAGACAGGCCTGCGGGCCGGTGGTGACCAGCGCCTGCGCGGCCAGCACCACCGGGGCCAGACGCTCGCCTGCCGCCAGCACCATGCTGGCCAGCAGCATCGGGGTCAGGTCCTGCGGGGCCACAAACGTGAGCCCGCGGTTGAGCAGCTGCGCCAGATTGGCGGCGTCATCCCGGGTCAGGCCGGTGTCCACGCGGGCCACGCGGGTACGCACGCCGCCCGCGCTGGTAACGGCCAGCACCGCGGCGGAGTACCGGCCTACCTGCACCACCTCAAAGTGGGCGATGCAGAGATCCGGGGCCTGCGGCGTGGTGGCGGCGGCGGCGCAGCCGGTCAAATCGGCCAGACTGCGCACTGCAGCGGGCACGAGCTTTTCCGGCTCGGCGTCCATGCCTGCAAAGAGGTCGTCAATGTGATGGCGATCCTCCTCCGGCAGGGCGCAGATTTTCGGCGCGTCAATCAGATGGTCGAGGTAGTAGCGGTAGCCCTGCGCGCTGGGCACGCGGCCCGCGCTGGTGTGGGGCTGCTCCAGCAGGCCCAGCTTGGTAAGGGCGGCCATCTCGTTGCGCAGTGTCGCGCTGGACAGTGCCATGTCAAAGTAATTTGCCAGCAGGCCCGAACCGACCGGTTCGCCGCCGTTGGCGTACAGGGCAACAATGGCTTCCAGTATCCGCTGCTTGCGGGCATCCATCGCCATGCTGCTCATCTCCTTTGGATTGCTTGTTTTGGGTTTGTTTAGCACTCTTTATCTCTGAGTGCTAAGTTTATTATAATCCCGTTTTGCAAACTGTCAAGAGTTTTTCCGAATTTTTTGTAAGTTTAACAGTTTCGTCACAATCCCATGCAGCACTTTACCTATTATATATGTAGGGGCCGCGCCCCGCCCCCGCCGCCCCGGTGCAGGCGGGCTGCGCGGCAGGGGCAGCGGCCTTCGTCACTCCTCCATCCAGCGCGCCAGAAACTCTGCGGCGATCGCGGCGGCCTGTACGGTCTCGGCATCGGGCAGCGGGTCACGCGCCGTGCCGGGCAGCAGCACGCCGCCCTCCATATCGCCGCGGGCCAGTATCGGCGCAGCGCAAAGCAGCGTGTGCCTCTCCCCCAGCGGCAGGCGTGGCCCGGCAGCCGGGGCGGTGTACAGCTTGCGCCGGGCCAGCAGAGCCTCCACCGCGGGCGGCAGCGCAAGCCCCTGCAGCCCGGTCCGCCCCGCACCGGCCGCCGCCACAACGCGCTCCCGGTCGCAGACCAGCACGGCGCATTGCAGTCGCCGGGCCAGCACATCGGCGTAAAGCGCGGCGGGTTCGCCCAACTCTGCCAGCGGCGAATACTTTTTAAAGACCACCTCACCGTTTTTGTCGGTAAAAATTTCCAAAGAATCGCCGGATTTTATCCGCTGGGTGCGCCTGATTTCCTTCGGGATAACCACCCGGCCCAGCTCATCAATGCGGCGCACAATTCCGGTTGCTCTCATCGCTGCTACCTCCTGGTTTTTTATGGTAGTATCTGCGGGAACTTATATAAATATGTAAGGGGTTTTTGGTATGGATTTGTTGCAGACCACGCTTTGCTATCTGGAAAAGGACGGTGCCTACCTGATGCTGCACCGCGTGAAAAAGAAAAATGACGTCAACCATGACAAATGGGTGGGCGTAGGCGGCAAATTTGAGCCCGGCGAGGACGCGCTGGCCTGCGTTATGCGGGAGGTGCGCGAGGAGACCGGCCTGACGATGCACGCGCCGGAATATCGCGGCATCGTCGATTTTTATTGTGAACCATGGCCCGCCGAACGGATGCACCTGTACACCTGCACCGATTTTTCCGGCACTATGACGGAGTGTGACGAGGGCTGTTTGGAATGGGTGGATAAGGCCGCCGTGCAGGCGCTGCCCATCTGGCAGGGGGACAAGATTTTCTTCCGCCTTCTGACCGAAAACGCGCCGTTTTTCCATCTGGAGCTGACCTACGCCGGGGATGTTTTGCAGAGGGCAGTGCTGGATGGGCGGGAGCTGCCGCTATAAAAGCTTCCCCCGCGGGTACCCCCCTCCGGGCGGAGCAGAGCCCCTCCCCTACTGCGCAATGATCTTGGGTTATGCGTAGGGCGGGGTGACCTCACCCCAACGAAAGCGCGCCATAATATGCCGTTCCCGGTCCGCATCCGTAGGGGCGGCATATATGCTGCCCGCATACCTCCCGCAAGTGCCCTATTTCCCCCACAACCAAAAAACACGCAGACGGCTGCTAAAACCGTCTGCGTGTTTGCTGTATTTAATAGGTCGTAATCGTCGTGCCGGTGAAATAATGCCGCAGGATATCCTGATACCCCCAGCCGTTGCGGGCGTAGCCGATGGCACCCCACTGGCTCATGCCGCAGCCGTGGCCGTAGCCGTACACATCAAAGATAAAGCAATCCAAATCGGCGTTGTAGCTGACCGTAAAGCACTGGCTGCGCAGGCTTCGGCCGTCCACGCTCTGGCGGGCCAGCAGGTTCTCGCGGAACCAGCGGCCGCTGACCGTCTCGCTGTTGCCGTCCGGGCCAACCTGAATCTTGGCCACCCAGCCGTACTGGTTGGCGCTCTTGATGGTAAACCAGCTGTTAGGGTCCACGCCGGACAAATCCACACCCAGCTTGTCGCGGATACGGCTTTCCAGCGTGGCGCGTGCAAAGCGGGCTGTGCCGCTGGAGTTGCCGTTGGTGTTCCAGTTGCTGGCCACGCTCTGGTCATAGGGGCTGTCCACCGCCTGCAGCCAGGCGCGTTCGCCGCCCCAGACATCGGCCGAGGAGGCCGTGCCGGTGCTGGCGGAGGCAAAGTACGGCGTGAAGCAGACCTGCCCATTGTAGGTCACCAGCACATGGGCAACCTCCTGCGCGGCGGCCAGTGCGGCAGCGCCCGGCTCTGCGCCCAGCACGGACGGATAGCCCGACTGGCTCAGAATCCAGCAGTGGGTGGCCACGCACTGGGCCTTGTAGGCCTCGGCGGGCGCGTTGGGGCCCAGCTCGTTCTGCGCCACCATCGCAAGGCAGCGCACAAGGTCCATCGACTGCGCGGTGCCGTTCATCGTCACGTTGATGGTCTCCCCTGCGGCGCCCGACCCGGCGTTGTTGTCGGGCTGCGGGGCCTCGGTGGGCGCGGGCGTTTCAACAGCGCTGTCCGCGCTGCTGTCGCTGCTTTCCGGGGCAGCTGTGGGCTCGGGTGTGGGGGCAGGCGTGGCCGTGGCGGTGCTGCTTGTCAGCTGGTCCACCGTGATGGTCTGCTCCGGCAGAGAGCCCTCGGCGCCCTTGTTCAGGTCGGTCTCGGTCGCGTTGGCCGAGCCCGCAATGTCGGTCAGGCCGGCCATCAGCTTATCGGTGCTGGCCAGCAGGCTGTCGGTTAGGGCCTGCATATCGTTGACCTGCTGGTTCAGCTCGTCCATATCCACCGCACTGTCCCCGGTGCCGTTCTTGCGGGCGGCCTGGGTGGCGGCGCTCTGCTGGGCGTAGCGATCCACGCTGGCCTTCATCAGCTCGCTGACCGAGGGCATCGGCTGGCCCTTGCTCATGTACTGGGCGGCGGTCAGCAGTGGGGCATCCGCCGCGGTGATGGCCGCGGTGTTCAGCACAGCGGCCTCACCGTCCTCAATCAGGCGGCCGGTCACACAGAGCTGTGCGCCGTCCACACCGCTGTCCCCGGCAATGGTCAGGAAGCGGGCCTCGTCGCCCACGTCCACGCCGGTATCGTACAGCGTGCGGGCCTGAATTCCCGCCACAAAGGTCAGGTAATCATAATAGTTGGAAAGGTCGGTGCTGCCGTACAAATCAAACGCACCCTCACCCTGCTCGTCGGGGTCATAGTAGTAGACCGCCAGCACCTTGAAGCGGTAGGTCTTGCCCGCCGTGTAGAGCGTAAAGCCGCTGTTCTGGCGGATGCCGCCCTCCTGCGCCAGCGCGGCCAGCGCGGGGTCGGTGGTGGTCAGCACGGTGTTGCCGGGGGCGGCGGCGTCCAGCGCGCTGGGCGTGGCAAAGCGGGTAAAGCTCTGCGGCGCGGCGCTCTCCTCGGTTTCCGGGGTGGGCGTGTCGGCGGAATAGACAAAGCTGCCGTCCATGCCGGGCCAGCCCAAATACGCCACCACACCGGGGCGCTTTTTCAGCGCCTTGCCGAGATAGCTCTCCGCCGTGTTGTCATACAGCGCCGTGCCGTAGCTCTTGGCGGCGGGGCGTGCGCCCAGATCGTTGCGGAAGAACACCCACAGCGCCCCCGCGCCGACCAGCGCGGCCAGCACAAGGACCACCATAATCATCGTCACGGTGCGGCGGCGGCGGGCCTCGCTCTTTTCGATAATTTCAAGGCTGCGGTTCTTGATGCTGCCGGGTGCGGGCTGGCGTGTGGGCAGCGGCGGCAGGTCGTCCGCATCATCTTCGTTCTTATGATGATTTTTCTTTGCTTTCTCGCGGGCGGCCTCCTCGACCGCACTCGTGTCAAACAGCTGGGTGGCGGCGCGGGTAAAGTCCTCCACGCTGGCGCTGTGCCCTGCGGCCTCGGCGGCATCGTCCGCCGCCTGTGCCGCGGCGATGGCGGCGGGGTCAAGGTCTGCAGAAAAATCCGGAATATCGTCATCCAGCACCGAGCGTGCCGGGGCGGCGTCCGCCCCGGGCGCGGGCTGCACCGGCATTTCGGCGGGCGGGGCCGTCATGGGCCGTGCGCGGCGGATACGGGCATGGTGCGCGGCCTCGGGCCCGGCGGTCTGAATGTCCAGCGGGTCGGGCGCGGCGGGCTCTGCCGGGGCGGCGTCCACCTCACTCTCAAAGCGGATAACCCCGGTCGGCTCGGAGACTTCCGGCGCGGCGGGCGGCGGCGTGGGGGCGGCCTCGTGGCGGCGCAGCGTGCGGTGCCGGGGCTCTGGCGCATCCTGTGCGGGGGGCGGTGCCACCGGCTTCGGGGCGTCAAAGTCGAGCATCGGCTCAAAATCCGCCGTGTGGTCGGCGTCCCGCGTGGGGGGCGTGCGGCGGCGCAGCGAGAACCGCACCGTGTTGCCGCGGCTCCGGCCCGCCTCCGACACAACCAGCAGCGGCCGGTCATGCCCCGGGCGGAAGGTGATGCAGGAATCCGTCAGCTGCAAACCAAACAGGCGGCGGCGCAGCAGATCCAGAATCTGGTTGCCGATGAAAACATCGTTCCTATCGGGCGGCAGGGCGCAGGCCACCGCGCCGCGGCGGTCGCACACCAGCACAAAGGGGCACTGCCCCACGCTGGCAGGCATATAGGCGGCGGCGTAGTCCGCGCCGGTCACCTGCAAAGCGGCCAGCGCACGGCCCGCCGCGGCCTGCACCACATCCCCGGGGAAGCGCTTGAGCAGCTGCTCGGGAATCGTGATGCGGCGCGCCTTCTGCGGGTCGGCGTAGCTCTCGGTGCCAAAGTCAAAGACGGCCTCGCTGTGGGGCAGCGGCTGCAAAAGCGTGCCCAGCAGGCGGCCCGTGGTTTCGTCCACAGCCACCAACAGCTTGCGTTTTTCCAGCATGGCGTCCAGCGTGGCCTGTGCCAGGCTGGTTTCGCCCTCGGCAAAGACGTCATCGCCGAATTTGGCGCGCAGCCGTGCGGCCCATTTGTCACAGTATTGCTCCGCCATAGCGCGGTTGGGGGCGCTGACCTGCACGCAGATGGCAAATTCGCCGTCGCGTTCCAGCAGGCGCAGACCAGGGCAGCCATCGTCCCGGATGGCGCGCAGTACGGCGGAGACTTCCGCGCCGGTAGGCCCGAAAACACGCAGGATTTTCAGTTGAGTGTTGACCATAGTGGAGCCTTTCTGTTGATTGGAGTCTTAAATGTTCAAATCCGCGTCCGGGGTGGCGGGCGTGAACTTCACGCTGTCCGGCACGTCCAGACCCAGCGCCATGCGGCGGAGCATATCCAGCGCGTAGAGCGTGGCGCGGGTGCGGATGATGGCGCGGTCCTGATAGCCGCCCAGCGTCAGCCGCATCAGGTAACCCTGATTGGTGCGGGTGTCGGCACCGGCCAGATAGACCGTGCCCACCGGCTTGCCGGGCAGCGCCCCGCCGGGGCCTGCCAGCCCGGTGATGCCCACGGCCAGCTCTGCGCCGGACGCTTTCGCCGCGCCGAACGCCATAGCCGCGGCCACCGGGCCGGATACCACGTTGTACCGTTCAATCACGGCGGCATCCACGCCCAGCAGCTGCTGCTTGGCGGCCTCGGCGTAGGTGACAAAGCCAAAGCCGAACACCTCGCTGGAGCCGGGCACGTTCGTCAGGCGCTCGGCAATCATACCGCCGGTGCAGCTTTCCGCCGTGGCGGCGTGCAGGCCGTGCTCACGCAAAGTGCGCACAACCGTATATTCCAGCGCGGGCACGTCCACGTCATAGGCGGCCGCGCCCAGTATCTCTTTAAATTCCGCAATGCAGGCGTTGCAGGCGTCCTCCGCCTGCTGCGCGGTGGCCTCGCGGGCCGTCACGCGGATTTCACACTCGCCGGTCTTGCAGTAGATGGCGGCGGTGGGGTTGACGGCCTCAAACAGCGGGGCTACCTTGCTGGCAATCGCGCTCTCGCCGCCCAGCACACGCAGGGTGCGGCTGTGAATCGTGCAGTTCTGGCGCATCTGCAGAATCGGGCGCACCTGCTCGGCCCACATGGCCTTCATCTCCCGCGGCACGCCGGGCATCAGCGCGGCGCAGTGGCCGTTCTTGTCCTCAAACCAGGCGCCGGGGGCGGTGCCATGGTCATTGATGAGCTTATGCCCGATGGTCGGGCACATGGCCTGTTTGCGGTTGTTCTCGGTCGGGCGGCGGTTCGTGCGGGCAAAAAAATCAAGGATTTTCTGCCACTCCGCCTCGTCAAAGGCCAGCGTATCGCCGAACGCCTCGGCCACGGTTTCCTTTGTCAAATCGTCCTCGGTCGGGCCAAGGCCGCCGGAGAACACCAACAAATCGCTGCGGCTTTTGGCCTGCAGCACCAGCTCTTTCAGGCGGGCGGGGTTATCGCCAATCACGTGCTGGTGCAGCACGCTGATGCCCAGCTCGGCCAGCTCACGGCTCAGAAACTGCGCGTTGGTGTTGACGATGTCCCCCAACAGCAGCTCGGTGCCGACACAGATGATTTCAGCGGTCACAGCAAATCATCCTCTCCCATACGGATAAAGATTTTTTCCACGTTCTCGGCGGCCTCGGTTTCCAGCGCGGCCAGCTCGGGCATGGCGGCCTCGGCGGCAAGGATTTCATCCAGCGTCGGGTTCGTCTTGGGGTGCGGCGGGGTGAAAATCGTGCAGCAGTCCTCATATGGCTCAATCGACGTCTCAAACGTTCCGATTTTGCGCGATATATTGATGATTTCAATCTTGTCCATGCCGATGCAGGGGCGCAGCACCGGCAAATCCTGCGCCTGGTCGGTGCAGGCCAGCGCCGCCATGGTCTGGCTGGCAACCTGTGCCAGGCTCTCGCCGGTAATCAGGGCCTGCAGCTCCAGCTTTTTGGCAACCTGATTGGCAATACGCAGCATACTGCGGCGCATCAGCACGGTGAACAGCACGTCCGGCGCGTGGTCGCGGATGTACTCCTGCGGCTTGGTGTAGGGCACCACAAACAGCGTGCAGTTGCCGGTGTACTCCACCAGCTCGCGGGCGAGGTCGCGCACCTTCAGCTTGGCGCGCAGGCTGGTGTAGGGCGGGCTGGCAAAGTGGATGTGGTGCAGCGCCAGACCGCGGCGGGCCATGCACCACGCGGCCACGGGGCTGTCAATGCCGCCGGACAACAGGTTCAGCGCACGGCCGCTGGTGCCCACGGGCAGACCGCCCGCAGCCTCGACCTTGGGGCCGTGTACGTAGGCGGCGTGGTCGCGGATTTCCACCATAATTTCCAGCTGGGGGTTGTGGACGTCAACGCGCAGATGATGATGCTTGTCCAGCAGATACGCGCCAAGCTCACGGCAGATTTCGGGGCTCTTCATCGGGTAGGTCTTGTCGGCGCGCTTGGCCTCGACCTTGAAGGTGCGCAGGCCGCGCAGCGTCTCGCCGAGGTAGGCCTCGGCGGTCTCGCAGATGGCGTCAAAGTCCTTGGGGCACTCGACCGCACGGCTGAGCTTGACGATGCCGAACACGCGGGAGACGCGGCGGAAGGCCTCGTCCATATCAAGGCCCTCCTCCTTCGGCTCGATGAAAACGGTGCTCTGGGCCTGATAGACCTTGAACTTGCCCAGCGGCTCAAGCCGCCAGCGGATGGTCTTGGCCAGCCGCGCCTCAAACTTGCCGCGGTTCAGGCCCTTTAACGTCATTTCGCCCTGATAGGCGAGGATGATTTCTTTCATTGGGATATTCCTTTCCGATTAAAGCGGTATCAATTAAATATGCTGTAATTCGCGCAGGCCGTCGCGCAGACCGGCCAGCAGGGCCTCGACGTCCTCGGCCGTGTTGTCGGCGCAGAAGCTGACGCGCAGGGCGGTGCGGACCGTGAGGTCATCGCAGCCCATCGCCAGCAGGGTGTGGCTGGGCTCGCCCTTATCGCAGGCGGAGCCGCCCGAGACATAGATACTGCGGGTGTTCAGATAGTTGATGAAGGTCTGGCTGTTGATACAGTTGGTGGAGAGGTTCACGATCTCCCCCACCGCATTGTCGGGGGAGTTCAGCGTCACGCCGTCCAGCGCCGCCAGGCCTGCGCGCAGCTGCTGGTTCAGCGCTGCGATATGTGCCGTGCGGGTGCGCAGCTTCTGCTGGCCCTGTGCCGCCGCAACGCCCAGACCCACAATGTAAGGCGTGTTCTCAGTGCCGGGGCGCAGGCCGCGCTCCTGATGGCCGCCCAGATACGGCGGCTTCAGCGTCTGGCGCTGGCTGTCCCGGATGAAGAGCGCACCCACGCCCTTGGGCGCGTGCACCTTATGGCCGGAGACGGACAGGGTGTCGACCTCGCGCCACGCCTGCAAGTCAATCGGCATACGCAGCCACGCCTGCACGGCGTCCACATGGAAGTGGGTGCGGCTGTTGCGCGCCTTGATGCCCTTGCCCAGCGCGGCAATGTCCTGCACTGCGCCGGTCTCGTTGTTGACGGCCATACAGGCGGCCAGCACGGTGTTCTTGTCGATTTCCGCAAGGAATTTCTGGGTGTCGATGCAGCCGTCCGCGCCGGGCAGCACTTCAACCACGGTGAAGCCTTCTTCCTGTAAGGCGCGGATGGGCCGCTGCACGCTGGGATGCTCAAAGCCGGTCACAACAATTTTGTTGCCCCAGTGCCTGCGCGGGCGGGCCGCGCCGGTGACGGCCATATTGTTGCCCTCGCTGCCGCAGGCGGTAAAGTAAATCTCGTCACTGCGGCAGTGCAGCGTTTTGGCCACCCGGGCGCGGGCGGTGGCGATGGCATCCTGTGCGGCCACGGCCGGGTCATACAGGCTGCTGGGGTTGGCCCAGAGCTCTGTCAGCGCCGCAGAGACCGCCTGTGCCACCGCCGGGTCCACCCGGGACGTGGCGGCGTTATCCAGATAATGCAGCTGGGAATCGGAAAGCATAGCACTCATTCCTCACATTTTACACAAAGTTATACAGGTTAAATTATACACGTTCGCCAATCAAAAAACAATATTTTTGCACAAAAAAGCCTTTCCCAAAAAAGGAAAGGCAAAAGGGATTATGAGAGTGGGCAAATAATAGATAATAAATAATAAATTTGGTGGAGTTTTCGGCCCACGGGGCGAAAACAAAATGGATCGGATGGGCTGCAAGGTATTATTTCTTATTTATTCGCCAAAGTCCTCCGCTGCCTTTTTCATCATCTGGCGGATGGGCAGGTTGTAGGGGCAGCGCGGCTCACAGGCGCCGCACTGGATGCAGGCACCGGCCTTGGTCTGCAGGGTGGCGTAGCGCTCACGGCCCCACTGCTGCAGACCGTATCGGTTCAGATACCCCTGGAACAGGAACACGCTGGGAATGGAAATGCCCACCGTGCAGGGGGCACAGTAATTGCAGCGGCGGCAGAACTGGGTGCCCAGCGCGTTGCGCACCGCCTGGCAGGCGGCCTCCTCCGCGGGGGTCAGCGGGGCGGTGTCGGCAGAGCCCGCCACGTTGGCGTTCAGCTCCTCCACAGTGGCCATACCGGGGATGGCCACCGTGACCGCCGGGTTGGACAGCACATACCGCAGTGCCAGATGGCCGTCCTCAATCGCGCCGCCCGCCAGCGGCTTCATATCAATAAATGCCTTGCCCGCCGCGGCGCAGCGGTCGATCAGCTCCTTGCCCTGCTGCTCCACGATGTTGTAGGGGAACATAATCGTCTCGATTTCCGGGATGTCCAGCGCGGCCTCAAACACCGCCGCCAGATGCGCCGTGATGCCGATATGCCCGACCACGCCCTTGGCCTTGGCCTCCAGCATAGCTTCCATTGCGCCGCCGGGGGCCAGAATCGTTTTCAGCCCCTCCAGACTGGGGTTGTGGAACTGGAACACCTCAATGTGGTCGGTGCGCAGGTTCTTCAGGCTGGTGGCGATTTCCGCCTCCATATCGGCCTTGGTCAAGGCGCGGCACTTGGTGGCCAGAATGAAGTCATCGCGCAGACCTGCCTCCTCCAGCGACTGGCCGATCCATTCCTCGCTGACCGTGTAGGCGCGGGCGGTGTCGATGTAGTTGACCCCCGCCTTATGGGCCGCAATCAGCAGCTCCCGCGTGCCGGGCTGGTCGATGCGCTGGATGGGGATACCCCCGAAGCCCAGCCGGGAAATTTTCAGACCTGTTTTGCCAAAATCAACGTATTGCATAGCTTTGCCTCTCTTCCCTGCAATGTGTTTGCTCTGTTCTGCCTATTATAGCATAAAAGCCGCTATTTCGCTATGCCGTAGGGGCGGATTCCATATCCGCCCGCATTCCCGGCAGACGGCATTTTTAGGCGTTGACAAATTCCGTGGGGTGTACTACCATTACTTATTATAATGTGTAAATAGGGGGTTTACCAATGAATTACGGTTTTATCGGCTGCGGCAATATGGGCGGCGCGGTGGCCCGCGCTGTCTGCAAGGGTGCCGGGGCGGAGGATGTTCTGCTGGCCAACCGCACGCCCGCCAAGGCACAGGCGCTGGCCGCCGAGCTGGGCTGCGCCTGCGGCACCAATGAGGAGGTTGCCAGCATCTGCGACTTTATCTTTCTGGGTGTAAAGCCCCAGATGATGGCCGATATGCTGGACGAGCTGGCCCCTGTGCTGGAATCCCGCGCCGAGAGCCGCCCCTTTGTGCTGGTCACGATGGCGGCGGGGCTTTCGATGCAGCAGATCCGGATGATGGCGGGCAGCGGCTACCCCATCATCCGCATGATGCCCAACACACCCGTGGCGCTGGGCAACGGTATGATTCAGTACTGCTATGACGATGTGGAGCCCGCCCGCATGGCCGAGTGGCTGGCCGCCATGGCCCCCGCCGGGCGGCTGGACGAAGTGCCCGAGAGCCTGATGGACGCCGCCAGCGCGGTGTCCGGCTGCGGCCCTGCGTGGGCGTACCAGTTTATTGAGGCACTGGCGGACGGCGGTGTGGCGGCCGGTCTGCCCCGCGCCAAGGCACAG
>OLJA01000813.1_pt1 | contig 18753 bp, 16 predicted proteins | sample 1601401 | NCBI WGS metagenome assembly OLJA01 (sample SAMN01915217, study PRJEB22387) | human gut metagenome | isolation source: stool | host: Homo sapiens | place: USA | reverse complement strand
ATTAACCTTAATTGAAAGTAATAAAAAGTAAAAATTATTAATCATCAGATTAAGGAGTGGTGACATGAGAGCGGAGAGCAAAGCTAAAAAAGGTAAAGGTAAGGTGGGAACGATCGTGTTGTTCCTGGCTTTGCCGGTATTGCTTCTTATCGTATTCACTTATATACCATTTGTGGATATGTTTAAGAACAGTTTGACGGACTGGGATGGAATAAGCGAGACATCCAATTTTGTTGGTCTGAAGAATTATATAAGATTATTCACAGATCCCCAGTATCTGTCCGTGTTCAAGAATACGTTCTATTATCTTATAGGTGCTGTTCTTCAGATCACATTTGCATTATTCCTTGCGTATATAGTCAGTGCGAAGTACCGCGGAGCAGATTTTTACAAGGGAGTGATTTTCTTCCCTGCACTGCTCAACGGAGTTGCGGTGAGTATGATATTTTTATTTTTTTACAGAGAAGGCGGCCCGCTCGATGACATTCTGGTAGCGCTGGGACATAATGCGGACACCCTGCCACACTGGATAGGAGATTCACATATGGTCAACCTGTCGCTTGTATTTGCCATGCTGTGGAGATACATAGGACAGAATGTGATAGTGTTCAGCGGAGCGATACTTTCCACAGACAAGGTTGCTCTTGAGGAGGCGAAGCTGGATGGCGCAACAGACTGGCAGAGATTTATCTACATAGTGCTTCCTAGACTTAAGCCTACCATAGCGGTTGGTATGATACTTGCAGTCAAGAATGCCATAAGTATATTTGAGATACCGTTCATAATAACAGGTGGCGAGAATGGTTCATCAACATTTGTCGTGCAGACCATAAAGACGGCATTTGACAGTAGAAAGGCCGGAATGGCGTCCGCCATGGGAATTGTCCTTCTGGTGACCATATTGGTAATTTCCATAATTCAGAACAAATATGGTGTCAGCGAGGAGGATGAGTAAGATGGCAGGATACAATACAAACTGGTTTGAGGTAATGCAGAAGAAAGCGCAGAGGAAAAAGCGCATAAAGAAATATTCCATGGTGACTGCCAGACAGGTCGTGTCGGTGCTGATTGTGCTGATTGTCATGATACCTATATGTGCAATACTGATAGCGTCATTTAAAAGCCATGATGCTTTCCAGAGTACAGGCTCGTTCCAGTTGTCAGGCAAGTTCACACTGGATAACTACAAAGAGGCCCTGGTTGATGGAAATCTCATAAGGGCGTTTGTAAATACACTGATAATAAGCGGAATATCTATTCTTGCAACGATATTCATGGGATCAATGACAGCGTATGTTCTGTCCAGATTCAAATTCATAGGCTCAAGGCTGATAAGCGGAATGTTCCTGATCGCATCATTCATGCCGAGTATCACAATGCAGATAAGTATATTTCATATAATAAAGAACATGAACATATACAACACATTTCTGGCGGTGATACTGATATATGCGGGAACGGATGTTGTGTCAGTATACATCTTCTTACAGAGACTGAAGGAGATACCGAAGGCTGTTGATGAGGCGGCGCTCATGGATGGCGCATCGTATTTTACGGTCTACCGCAAGATAATACTTCCACTGCTAAAGCCGGCCATCGTCATGGTGGTGATACTCAAGGGAATCGCATTCTACAATGATTTCTTTACTGCATATCTGTATCTGCCGTTTAGCAACCATGCGGTTATATCAACGGCTTTATATAGGTTCAACAGTAAATTTGGCGGACGCTGGGAGGTGCTTGCTGCGGGAATAGTTATAACGATGATCCCGACACTGGTCGCATTCCTCTTATTCAGAAAGCAGATCTATAGTGGAATCGCAAAACAGGGAAGCAACAAATAAAAATGATACGCAGAGTGAAATAGAAAGGATAAGGGATATGAAAAAAGCAAGTAGGTTAACATGTGTGCTGCTGGCAGGAGCCATGGCAGTGTCGATGATCGGATGTGGAAAAAGCAGTGATGACAGCAAAGATGATGCTTCAAAGAGTGCGGGGGCAAATACGGAGTCAGCGTACGTCGGAGCGAGCACGGCATTTGATGGAGATATTACGGGAAAGATCACAGTGCTCACAAACAGAACGGATCTAGTGGATACAGATCTGAAGAGATATGCGGAAGTGTTTGAGCAGAAGTATCCGGGAACAGAGGTCGAGTACCTTCCTATGGAGGACTACGAGAGCGATACATCCATATTGTTCACGGTTGGAGAGATCGGTGATCTGTGTCTGATACCTGCGTCCATCGCACCATCAGAGTTCAAGACTTATTTTGAGCCTCTTGGTACTGATGACAGTCTTGCAGACGACTATATGCAGGAGGCTCTCGTGGCTGACACATATGATGGTATCGTGTACGGACTTCCAAGTGGATGTAATGTGTCAGGTATTGCCTACAACAAGCGTGTGTTCCACGATGCAGGAATAGAGGAGCTTCCACAGACTGAGGAAGATTTCATAAAGGCGCTACAGCAGATCAAGGAGAATACTGACGCAATCCCATACTACACAAATTACCACGATACATGGGCACTCGGACAGTGGCAGGCATATGTGAGCGGAGTGTCAGGAGACAGCGATTACATCAATAATGAAATGTGCAATGAGAAGGATCCTTTCTCAGAGGGAAAACCTTCTTACAAGGTATACAAGCTTCTGTATGATATAGTGGAGCAGGGACTTTGCGAGTCTGATCCTGCAACTTCAAACTGGGAGCAGAGCAAGGAGATGATAAATGAAGGCAAGATAGCATGCATGGCAGTAGGATCATGGGCGGTAAGCCAGTTCAAGGCCGCCGGTTCAAATGCAAATGACATAGGCTACATGCCGTTCCCGGTCACATCCGATGACGGAACTCTGTACCAGTCACTCTCTACAGATTACGCATATGCCATCCCTACATCTGCAAAGAACAAGCCTACAGCAAGGGCGTTCATGGACTTCGTCATCAACGAGTCAGACTATGCGGATACACAGGGAATGATCTCCATAGTCAGAGATTCAGCATATCCTGATTTCCTGAAGGAATTTGAGAGCATTGACCTCATTGCCAACAATGCAGCAAGCGTCGACAACAAGGGAAAATGGACTAATATAAATAAAGCTTCCGAGCTTGATCTTGACAAGGGTTCACAGTACCAGGTCGATCTGATCGACACAGCACTTGGACAGTCACACCGCGGACACAAGTCCCTGAACGATGTCATGGGTGAGTGGAATAAGAAGTGGGCTGATGGAATATACGAGGCTGAGACTGCGAGTGGAAAGTAAGTGATCCACCTGATATAATGTTCAGAGAAAAAAGCACCTAAGATGATCAAGAGGGGTGCTTTTTTCTTGCAAAAAAATAAAGCCGCTCAAGGCGGCGTAAATACGGACAAAAAAATAAAAGCTACTAACGGGAGTCGGACCCGTGACCTCAACATTACCAATGTTGCGCTCTACCACCTGAGCTATAGTAGCTTGCTTTTCAAAAGCAATAATAACTATAACAAAATGGACATCAAAAATCAAGTAAAATATTTACATTTGTGCGAAAAATAATGACAAATCAAAAGATAATTGTGGTACAAGCAGTAAAAGTATGGTAAACTAACTATAATCGTGTGCAAATTCGGTTGCAGACATTTAGAATTATCAAAAAAGCGGGAGGCAGTTTGGAAATGGCTGAAGAGATGACAGGTAAGAATTTCATTGAACAGATAATTGAGAAAGATATCGCAGAGGGTAAGGTGCCGAAGATCGTTACCAGATTCCCACCAGAGCCAAATGGATATTTACATATAGGACATGCCAAGTCAATACTTTTGAATTACGGACTGGCACAGCAGTATGGCGGACAGTTTAATCTCAGATTTGACGATACCAACCCTACAAAGGAGAAGACAGAGTTCGTAGAGTCAATACTTGCAGATGTCAAGTGGCTGGGAGCAGACTTTGGAGACAGAGTGTTCTTTGCATCAAATTACTTTGACCAGATGTACGAGGCTGCCATAAAGCTCATCAAGAAGGGCAAGGCATATGTGTGTGACCTCACAGCAGATGAAATCAGAGAGTACAGAGGAACTCTCACTGAGCCGGGCAAGAACAGCCCATACAGAGACAGAAGCATAGAGGAGAATCTTGATCTGTTCGAGAGAATGAAGAACGGTGAGTTCCCTGATGGAAGTAAGGTACTCCGTGCAAAGATAGATATGGCAAGCCCTAACATCAACATGAGAGATCCTATTATCTACAGAATAGCGAGAATGAACCACCACAACACAGGTGACAAGTGGTGCATTTACCCTATGTATGACTTTGCACATCCTATCGAGGATGCCATCGAGGGTGTTACACATTCTATATGTACACTTGAGTTTGAGGATCACAGACCTCTGTATGACTGGGTGGTTATGGAGCTCGGTTACAAGGATTCACCTGAGGGCACACCAAAGCAGATAGAGTTCGCAAAGCTTTACCTGACAAATGTCATAACAGGTAAGAGATACATCAAGAAGCTTGTCGAGGACGGAATAGTAGACGGATGGGATGACCCACGTCTTGTAAGTATTGCAGCCCTCAGAAGAAGAGGCTTCACACCATCAGCTATTAAGAAGTTCATGGAGCTGGTTGGAATATCCAAGAGCCAGTCGTCTGTTGATTACGCTATGCTTGAGTATTGCGTGAGAGATGACCTGAAGCTCACAGCCAAGAGATACATGGCAGTTGTTGATCCTGTAAAGCTTGTCATCGACAACTATCCTGAGGATCAGGTTGAGTACCTCGATGTCGAGAACAATCAGGAGAACGAGGAGCTCGGAAGCAGAAAGGTAGCATTCAGCAAGTATCTGTATATAGAGAGAGAGGACTTCATGGAGGAGCCTCCTAAGAAGTATTTCAGACTGTTCCCTGGCAACGAGGTTCGTCTTAAGAATGCATATTTCGTAAAGTGCGTGGGATTTGAGAAGGACGAGGACGGCAATGTCACAACAGTACATTGTACATATGACCCAGAGACAAGAAGCGGTTCAGGCTTTGAGGGACGTAAGGTCAAGGGAACCATTCACTGGGTATCGGCAGAGAGCGCAATAGATGCAGAGGTTCGTCTGTATGAGAATATCATCGATGAGGAGAAGGGGAAGCTCAACGACGATGGTACATTGAATCTCAATCCAAATTCACTTGTTATCAAACAGGGATGTAAGCTTGAGAAGGCATTTGAGGAGGCTCAGCCGGGAGAGGCATTCCAGTTCCTGAGAAATGGTTTCTTCTGCGTTGACTCAAAGGATTCTACAGCGGAACATCCTGTATACAACAGGATCGTGTCACTCAAGAGTTCTTACAAGCCGGGCAAGTAATTACCGGGGATGCGTTTATAATTTATGATGTGGGGATTGGCGCTTATCCTGTGGGGGAATATGCGTACATCAAAATAGGTGATTGGAAACAAAAATATGAAAGATGACAGTAAGAATGTATACATACTTTTGTCAAAGACAAAAACAGTTCCTTCAAATCTCATAAAGCTTATGACCAGAGAGCCGTATTGTCACACATCTCTGGCACTGGACATAAGTCTTGATGAGATGTACAGTTTTGCAAGGAAAGGTGTATACAATCCATTTAACAGTGGATTTATCAGTGAGAACATAGAAAAGGGAATATTTGGAAAGCACAAGGGAACGAGATGCGCTGTGTATGAGCTGAAGGTCACGAGGAAGCAGTATGACAGGATACAGCAGGAGCTCGCCAGATTCAAGAAGCATCCGGACAGATACGGATATAACTTCATGGGTGTATTCAGCGTATTTTTCCATCTTGCGTATGAGAGGGAATACAATTTCTTCTGTTCACAGTTCGTGGCATCGGTGTTGAAAAATGCCGGTGTGGATATATTCCACAAGAAACCGGGACTTGTCAAGCCGGGGGATTTCAGAAGGTGCCCTGAGCTCAGACCGATATTTACCGGGCTTCTCACAGAATACAGAGCATATCTCCATGAGAGAATGAAACAGGCTCATGGCATAGAGAACACAGGCAGAAGGTCTGGCATGATAAAACCGGCGCTTCCGGATGGCCTCATTGCATGGAGAGTCAGTTAAAATAAGCCGCTTTACAGATATGTAAGGCGGCTTTTATTTATTGTCATGTGTTTATTATTCTACAAATGTGTGGCCAATCTTGATGATCCCTCTCGGGAGGGCGTCCTTGGAATTCTTCCATGGCTCGTTCTTGTATCTGTAGTCAAACTTGTCTATGAACCAGCTCAGGTCACCATTGACACGTTCCATATTGTCAAAGTATACCTTGTTGAGGATTTCGATGAACTGCGCATACTGTTCCTTGCTCAGTTTGTTCTGGCCTGTCTTGTACAGTATTCCGTAGTGGTATGTACAGAAGCCTTTGCTCGTAGCAAATTTGTCCCTGAACTCGGAATCTCTTTTCCACATATGGAAGATAGTGTCTACATAGCGTACGAACATGTCATCCATACGTCCACAAATGAAGCAGCTTTTCTCCATATTCTCTATATAATCGACAACAGGTGCATTTGGCGTGTTCTTGCCGAACAGACCGGCTTTGGCGGCGGGACCTTTGGCAGCCAGCGCCCTCATATCTTGTATAGTCTTATTCATATGGGTGTTCATCATGAGTGCCAGACCCAGACGATTCTTTTCCTGATAGAGCATTCTCAGATGATGACTGCAAAAACCAAGCTTGTCAGTCATGGCACGGTTGTCGTCCTCCATGTAGCTTGGCCCCATCGTATATTCAATTGCATTTCGTTCAAGATCCTTCTGCATCTGGCACATAGGGCATTCGCAGCCGCTGTCAAATGCATCGTTTACTGGTATAGTGTATATCTGTTCAGCCATAGATCCTCCTGTTTGTGATAGTGTCAGTTTTTGCCACACTGCTTATGTGACATTGAAAATAATATACAGGTATTATACAATAGCCTGGAGAAATTTATAAGACAAAAAGCACAATTATACAAATATGAAATGGCAGGTGTACGGAAGATGAATGTAAGTTGTGATGGCAATATAGTTACGGTAGACGGAGTGAAGGATTTCAGACTTTCTCAGATACTTGAGTGTGGTCAGTGCTTTCATTTTGACAAGCTTGATGATGAAGTGTATGAGGTCATAGCATTTGGCAGGGCTGTGAAGATGGAACAGTCAGGCGGCGTGCTCAGGATATATGGTTCATCCATGGAAGACTATGAAGGAATATGGCGTCCTTATCTGGATATGGACAACGATTACGGGCTCATCAAGGAGAGTGTCATAAAGGCGGACAGCGCACTTCAGACGGCTGTGAATGAGAAGGATGGAATACGTATACTCAATCAGGACTTCTTTGAGACGCTTATATCATTTATCATATCCCAGAACAAGAATATTCCTCAGATAAAACAGTGTGTGAAAAATATATCGCATAGATTTGGTGATGAGGTCATAGGATATAATGGCGAGGCATTTTATGTGTTCCCTGATGTAGACAGACTTCATGAGGTCACAGAGGATGAGCTCAGGGAGTGCAAGGTCGGATTCCGTGCTCCATACATAATGAATGCGACGGAGGCGGTGTACTCGGGAAATGTCACAAAGGAGAAGCTTGACGCACTTGACATAGAACAGGCAAGGGAACTTCTCATGACTATAAAGGGAGTAGGAGAGAAGGTTGCCAACTGTGTCCTGCTCTTTGGACTTGGAAGACGTGAGGCTTTCCCTGTGGATGTGTGGATGAAGAGGATCATGGAGAGCATGTACTTTGATGGCAAGGACACAAAAAAGCTGGAGATAGAGGCATTTGCCGTGAAAAAGTTCGGAAATCTCGGGGGATATGCGCAGCAGTATCTGTTTGACTATGCAAGAACGACTCTTTTTAAGTGATATGTATTACTGTAGATGACAGACATATTTTTATATATTTTTTAGAAAATAAGGGTTGATTTTTTTATAGAAATGGATAGAATATAAAACAGTGTTAGCACTCACATAAATTGAGTGCTAAGAACGAAGATGAGAAAATAAAAGAAAAAATAAATCAGGAGGTATATATCATGAAGTTAAGACCACTTGGAGACAGAGTAGTATTAAAGCAGTCAGTAGCAGAGGAGACAACAAAATCAGGAATCGTATTACCAGGCCAGGCAAAGGAGAAGCCACAGTATGCAGAGGTTATAGAGGTTGGCCCTGGAGCAGTTGTTGATGGCAAGCTGGTTCCTATGGACGTTAAGGTTGGAGATACAGTTATATATCAGAAGTTCGCTGGTTCAGAGGTTAAGCTTGACGACGAAGAGTACATAGTTATCAAGCAGGACAGCATCCTTGCAATCGTTGAGAAGTAAAAGCGTATATCCAGACAGCGTGAGCTGCGGGAGACATATGCGGATGATATATGGATAATATATATGTAATATAACATGGAGGTAGATAGAAATGGCAAAGGAAATTAAGTACGGTGCTGAGGCTAGAAAGGCACTTGAGGCAGGAGTTAATCAGTTAGCAGATACAGTAAGAGTTACACTTGGACCTAAAGGAAGAAACGTTGTACTTGCAAAGTCATACGGTTCACCACTCATCACAAATGATGGTGTTACAATAGCAAAGGACATCGAGCTTGAGGATGCATTTGAGAACATGGGTGCTCAGATCGTCAAGGAAGTTGCAACAAAGACAAACGATGTTGCAGGTGATGGTACTACAACAGCTACAGTTCTTGCACAGGCTATGATCAATGAAGGAATGAAGAATCTGGCAGCAGGTGCTAATCCTATCGTTCTCAGAAAGGGAATGAAGAAGGCTTGCGACAAGGCAGTTGAGGCTATTCTTGATATGAGTGAGACTATCAGTGGAAAGGATCAGATCGCAAGAGTTGCATCTATCTCAGCTGGTGACGATGAGGTTGGACAGATGGTTGCCGATGCTATGGAGAAAGTGTCAAAGGATGGAGTCATCACAATCGAAGAGTCAAAGTCAATGAAGACAGAGCTCGACCTTGTAGAAGGTATGCAGTTCGACAGAGGTTATATTTCAGCTTACATGGCAACAGATATGGAGAAGATGGTTGCAGAGCTTGATAACCCATATATACTTATAACAGATAAGAAGATCTCAAATATTCAGGAGATACTTCCACTTCTTGAGCAGATCGTTCAGAGTGGTTCAAAGTTGCTGATCATCGCTGAGGATATCGAGGGCGAGGCTCTCACAACACTTATCGTCAACAAGCTGCGTGGTACATTCCAGGTAGTAGCTGTAAAGGCTCCTGGTTATGGCGACAGAAGAAAAGAGATGCTTCAGGATATCGCTATTCTTACAGGCGGTAAGGTAATCTCAGAGGAGCTTGGATACGAGCTCAAGGATGCTACTCTTGATGACCTTGGCCGTGCAAAGAGCGCTAAGATCACAAAGGAGAACACAGTTATCGTTGACGGCATGGGCGCTAAGGAAGATATCGCAGGCCGTGTAAATGTCATCAAGGCTCAGCTTGAGGAGACAACATCAGAGTTTGATAAAGAGAAGCTTCAGGAGAGACTCGCAAAGCTTGCCGGTGGAGTTGCAGTTATCAGAGTCGGCGCAGCTACAGAGACAGAGATGAAGGAAGCTAAGCTCCGTATGGAGGATGCCCTCAATGCCACAAGAGCAGCAGTTGAAGAGGGAATCATCTCAGGTGGTGGTTCAGCATACATCCACGCTGCAAAGAAGGTTGCAGAGCTTGTAAAGGATCTTGAGGGCGACGAGAAGACAGGTGCTAAGGTAGTTCTCAAGGCTATGGAGGCTCCACTGTTCCATATCGCAGCGAATGCAGGACTTGAGGGATCAGTCATCATCAACAAGATCAAGGAGTCTGAGGTTGGTGTCGGCTTTGATGCATACAATGAGACATATGTCAACATGATCGAGGCAGGAATCATAGATCCTGTTAAGGTTACAAGAAGTGCACTTCAGAATGCTACATCAGTTGCTTCAACAATGCTTACAACAGAGTCAGTTGTAGCTGATATCAAGGAAGACGTTCCAGCAATGCCGGCAGGCGGAGCAGGAATGGGCGGCGGAATGGGCTTCTAAGGAATAGAGTCAGACACGATTTCGCAGTAAAATACAAAGACTAAGATAAAAAAAGATCACATCATTCGTAATCGGGTGATGTGTTTCTTTTTTTATGTAGGTTAATTGACACTAACCGGCATGTGTGAGATAATCAGAACAGATATTTTTCGACTAAGGGAAAGTATGGGTTACAAAAAAGTTATAAATGAAAGGTAGGAAGAGATGGGAGAAGATAACAACAGCTTTGGCGGCTATCAGCCAACAGAAGACAACGGACAGGCGGGACAGCAGAATCCATATGCCGGTGCGCCTCAGTATGGACAGAACGACCAGAACTATGGTCAGTCAGACGGCCAGTATGGACAGAATTATGGTCAGCCAGGTGGACAGTATGATCAGAATTATGGTCAGCCGGGTGGACAGTATGATCAGAATTATGGACAGCCGAATGGACAGTACGATCAGAACTATGGGCAGTACGGCCAGCCAAATGGACAGTATGGCCAGGGCTATGGACAGCCGGGAGATCCATACGGACAGAATTATGTGAATCAGAATCTGAACATGGGTGGGGGCCCTGCATATCCGCAGAACAACATGCCACAGGAGAGCAAGGGTGTATCTATAGCATCTATGGTGCTTGGTATTTTCTCACTTACATTTGGATGTTGTATCACATATGTGGGAATTGCCACAGCCATTGCGGGACTGATAACAGGTATCATAAGTCTTAAGGATAAGAAGCCTGGCAAGGGAATGGCCATCGCGGGAATCATAATGAGTGCAATTGCACTTGTGTTCCTGGTGTTCTGTATTATCCTGGTTCTTACATCGGACACATATCAGGATATGGTGGACGAAATACTCAGACAGATACAGTCAGGAAGCTATTAAAAATGTAATAAATTGAATAAAGAGAAGTGATCGAGAGGCCGCCGGATTTCGGGCGGCCTCTTGTTATGTGCACCAAGCTGATAATATTTGAACGTTTAATACTGTGTGGGTGATTGAATCTAAAGGTGGATTAGTGTTATTATTATGGAAGTGCGTAGAAGGTATCAGAAAGGAGGTCCTGTATTATGGAGAGTGATTATATTATTGAAGATACAGACATCAGGCGTCTTATTGTGAAAGCGGTAGAGGCGAGAGATATGGCATATGCCAGGTACTCACAGTTTAAGGTTGGGGCAGCACTCCTGGCGGGCCGGGAGAATTCTTCGGATGCAACTGAAGTCGTTGGCGGAGAGACAGACAGTCACGATAGAAATACAAATGAATACAGAGTGTTCACGGGCTGTAATATAGAGAATTCCTCGTATGGTGCAACTATATGCGCAGAACGTGCAGCGGTGTGTAATGCAGTGAGCAGTGGCTATAAAGATTTCAAAGCGATTGCTATTGTCGGTGGCCTGAATAGTACAGGGATAAATGGAATAACATATCCATGTGGGATATGCAGACAGGTGCTCTCGGAATTTTCTGCGGATATGTATGTTATCGCAGCACGTTCAGAGGATGATTACGACATGAGAAGATTGTCAGAGTTCCTTCCGGCTTCGTTTGGTGCCGGACAGATGGAATAGCGAAATAGTCTGTTACAACAATGGCCAGATAAGCTGTTTGGCAACATATAAAAGGACAATAAAAAATATAGAAGGAGAACATGAATTGGGAAATATCAAGGATGTAAAGGCTTACAGAATAGTTGAGGAGAAGGATCTTCCAGAGGTACATGGCAAGGGATATGTGCTGGAGCATATAAAGACAAAGGCAAAGGTCCTCATCATTGAGAATGACGATGTGAATAAGGTATTCAATATAGGTTTCAGGACACCTCCATATGATGATTCAGGAATACCTCATATAATTGAGCACTCAGTGCTTTGTGGTTCAAATAAATATCCGGTAAAGGATCCATTTGTTGAGCTGGCAAAAGGTTCTCTGAACACCTTCCTGAACGCCATGACTTATTCAGACAAGACGGTATATCCTATAGCGAGCTTCAATCAGAAGGACTTTGAGAACATCATGAGTGTGTATCTGGATGCAGTGTTCTATCCGGACATCTATATACATGATGAGATCATGAAGCAGGAGGGCTGGCACTACGAGCTTGACTCTGTGGACGGAGACCTGAAGTACAACGGAGTTGTGTACAATGAGATGAAGGGCGTGTACTCAAGTCCTGAGTCGATTATGTACAGAGAGATAGAGTCATTACTCATGCCGGACACTCCATATGGCAATGATTCAGGCGGTGATCCGGTATCCATACCTACACTCACCCTTGAGAGATTCAGAGATTTCCACAGGACATATTATCATCCATCGAACAGTTATATTTATCTGTATGGTGACTGTGATATGGCGAAGGAGCTGGAATTTATAGATGAGGAGTATCTGTCACATTACGATTACAAGGAGATAGATTCAGTAATCCCTCTTCAGAAGCCATTTGACGAGATGAAGGATATCACTATGGAGTACTCCATAGCTGATACTGATCCAGAGGAGAACAATTCCATACTCACATACAGCAAGATAACAGGGCTCAGCACCGAAAAGAAGAAGGTTACAGCCCTTGGAATACTTGAGTACGTGCTCATGGATGCGCCGGGAGCGGTCCTGAAGAAAGCTCTGACTGATGCGGGTATAGGCGAGGAGGTCTACAGCTCATTTGACAATGGCTGTCAGCAGACCACATTCTCTATCATAGCAAGAGGCGCGGATAAGAACGATAAGGACAGATTCATAAAGATAATAGATGATACATTTGAAGAACTCAGCCATGGTATAGATAAGGATGCGGTTGAGGCTGCAATCAACAAGTTTGAGTTCAAGCACAAGGAGGCCAATTTTGGAAGGTTTCCTAAGGGACTTATGTACGGACTGGATGCATTTAACAGCTGGCTGTATGACGATACCAAGGCACTCATGTTCTTCGAGATGAATGATGTGTATAAGGAGCTGAGAGAAGATCTTCAGAATGGTTATTTTGAACAGATCATAAAGGAATGTTTCATTGACAATACATTTGGTCTGTATCTCACTATGAATCCAAAGAAGGGGCTTGACCAGGAGAATGAGAAGAAGATCGCTGATGAGCTGGCTGCATACAAGTCTACACTCAGCCGTGAGGAGCTTGAGAAGATCGTGGAGGATACAAAGGCGCTCAAGGAGTATCAGGCGACTCCTTCATCCGCAGAGGATCTTGCCAAGGTTCCGCTTCTGGCGATAGATGACATTGACAAAGAGGCTGAGAAGCTCAAGAATGTTGAGTCTGAGATCGGCGGACTTCCGGTTGTAAGCCACGATATATTTACAAATGGTATAGGATACCTGAGATTCTATTTCAATATAAATGATATAGATAATGACCTTGTGCCATATCTTGCTGTGCTGTCATGCCTGTTCAAATATATTGACACAGAGAAGCATACCTATGGACAGCTTTCAAATGAGATAGACAGTAATATAGGTGGAATAGAATTTGATATGGTTGGATATGCCAGTGACACGGATATCAAGAAGTTCTTCTACGTGTCAATGAAGGCACTCTATGAGAAGCTTCCATATGCCGTTGAACTGATGAAGGAGATTATGTTCTCATCTAAGATCGATGACAGGAAGAGACTGAAGGAGCTCCTGACGGAGGAGAAGTCCAGCATGAAGAATGGCATGGCTGCATCGGGACATGTGACCGCATACACCAGAGCCATGTCATATATAGATGAGGGAGCAAGATTCACGGATGAGACCTGTGGAATCGCTTATTATGAATTCCTGTGTGACATAGTGGATCACTTCGACGAGAAGTACGATGACTTCATTGTGAAGCTTCAGTATGCTCTTGCAGAGGTACTCAGAAAGGGGGCACTTACGGTTTCATATACAGGAAATGAGGATGTGACAGATCTGCTTGAGGAATCATTTGCGGACTTTGGCATGGCACTCTCTACAAGACCTGCACATAAGGATGTGAAGCCTTTTGAGAAGAATCTCAAGAATGAGGGCTTCAAGACGGCCAGCCAGGTTCAGTATGTTGCCATAGCGGGTAATTTTGAGGATGCGGGATACAAGTACGACAGCTCACTGAGCGTTCTCAAAATCATATTCTCATATGGTTATCTGTGGGAAAATGTCCGTGTGAAGGGCGGCGCATATGGTGCCATGTGCTCATTCCTCAGGAATGGAACCTGCTATATGAGCTCATACAGAGATCCAAACCTCATGGAGACATATGACATATTCAAGAATGCATATAAGTTCGTGGAGAACTTTGAGTGCTCAGACAGAGATATGACCAAGTATATCATTGGAACCATGGCTCAGATAGATGCACCGACGACTCCTGTTGCGGAGGGTATAAGCCACATGGCGAGATACTTTATGGGCGTTACAGATGAGCAGATCCAGAGCGAGCGTGACAAGATTCTCTCCACCGACAGAGATGCCATCAGAGCCCTTGCACCACTTGTGAAGGCTGTTACGGATTCAGGAATCATCTGCGCCATCGGCGGAGAGAGCAAGATAGAGGAGAATAAGGACAACTTCAAGGATGTACTTGCGATTTTCTAGGTATAGACGACAGTCGATATAATGAGCGCAAGTGAGTGGGCGTGCTTGCATGACTTGCGAGCGGCGAATTAGGGTCATGACATAGTAAAGCTAGATGCGTATGCGTAGGTTAGCTTGCGCATGCAGGATGAAGGAGATATATGAATAAAGAATACAAATCAGGCTTCGTGTCCATCATAGGCAGACCAAACGTTGGAAAGTCGACACTTATGAACAGACTGATAGGACAGAAGATAGCGATAACAAGCAACAAGGCGCAGACCACGAGAAACAGGATACAGACCGTGTATACCAGCGATAAGGGACAGATTATCTTCCTGGACACACCGGGAATAAACAGGGCGAAGAACAAGCTTGGAGAGTACATGCTCAAGGTTGCTGAGAGTACGCTGGATGAGGTCGATGTGGTTCTCTGGATAGTTGAGGCCACAACATTTATCGGTGCAGGAGAGCGGTATATCATAGAACAGCTCCAGCATGTAAAGACACCTATAATTGTGGTTGTGAACAAGATAGACAACGTGGAGGAGAGCAAGGTATTTGAGGCGATAAATACCTATAAAGATGCCTGTGACTTTGCGGAAATAGTTCCTGTGTCGGCATTAAAGGGCAAGAACACAGATGAGCTCATAGATACCATTATGAAGTATCTTCCGTATGGACCACAGTATTATGATGAGGACACGATCACTGACCAGCCGGAGAGACAGATAGTTGCCGAACTCATCAGGGAGCAGGCACTCCGTCAGCTTGATAAAGAGGTTCCCCATGGTATTGCAGTTGTGATTGATTCCATGAAAGAGAGACCGGATGGTGGCCTGATTGATATCGATGCGACAATCATATGTGAGAGGGACTCCCATAAGGGAATCATCATAGGAAAGCAGGGCGTCATGCTGAAGAAGATCGGTACTCATGCGAGATATGGAATAGAGAGACTTCTCGACACCAAGGTCAATCTGAAGCTTTGGGTAAAGGTCAAGAAGGACTGGAGAGATACAGATACATTGCTAAGGAACTTTGGATTCAGGGACGAGTAGGATTTTGATTATGGAGGTGGACGTACAATTATGAGAGAAGAAGTTACACTGCATGGAATTGTACTGTCCAGCAGCCTCCAGAGCGAATATGACAGGAGAATGGTGGTCCTCACCAAAGAACGGGGCAGGATCACAGTATTTGCAACAGGTGTGAGGAGAGGAACGAATCCGCTCCAGTCCAAGACACAGATGTTTGTCATGGGAAGTTTTACATTGATCCCGGGGCGGGATTCATACAGGCTTGTGAATATAGATGTGGATGAATATTTCCATCAGCTCACCATGGACATAGATGCATACTGTTATGCATCGTATTTCTGCGAGGTCATGGGCTTCATGACCCATGAGGGTGACAGGGCAGCAGATTATCTCAATCTTCTGTATGTGAGTCTTAAGGCTCTGGAGAAGGGGCAGATGCCTGCAAAGCTCATCCGGTGTGTGTACGAGATAAAACTCATGGATGTGTTCGGACAGGGAATACAGAGCTTCCACTGTCCGGTATGTGGCAAGGCTGAGGTGTCAAATGTATTCGATGCAGCATCGGGTGGCCTGCTCTGCGATGGATGCAAAGGCCGGGCAAAACATCCGCTTCATCTATCGGATGACGCAGTATACACGATACAGTACATAAATGGTGCACCGCTTGGCAAGATGTACAACTTCAATGTGTCAGATCCTGTACTGGCGGAGATACAGCCCGTGTCAAAACAGTTCATGGATATGTATGTGGACAGGAAGTTCAAATCGGTGGAGATCATAGACTCGCTGCCGTGAAAAAAAGAAGAGAATCCTACATGACGTGAGATTCTCTTCTTTTTGTATATTACCTGTCTAAAATACAAATCACAGAGAGTGTATTATTTTAGAGAACGTCTCCATCGCGCCGGGAAGTTTTTCATATGGTATGGCGCTGAAACCAAACAGAAGCTGGTTCTCAGGACAGAGATTCTTTCTTATCCAGAATGGTTCTGTGGAGAAGATTCGTATGCCTTTCTGCTCAAAAGCTGATATGAGCTCTGTCTGGGTAAGCTTTGAGTTCTTAACCTCTGCCACAAAGTGGAGACCGGCTCCGGCACCATACATGATCACATCATCTTCAAGATTCTGTTTCACATAATTCAATATATAATCATGCTTCTTTTTATAGTGATTCTTCATGGCGCCTATGTGGCGCTGATAATTACCACTCTGTATAAATTCAATAAGTGCAAGCTGCAGAACCGTTGGAACTGTGCAGTTGGTGTGTGAATATCTGGATTCATATGCCTTCATCAGATCTGCTGGAAGCACCATATATGATATTCGAAGATCCGGTGACATGGATTTGGAAAATGTCCCGAGATATATAGTGTGGTCGCTGTTATCGATGGATTGCAGGGATGGAATTGGTCTGCTTTGGTATCTGAGCTCGCTGTCGTAATCATCCTCGATGATATAACTTCCCGATTGAGCCGCCCACTCTATGAGCTCCAGCCTCTTGCTGATAGGCAATATGCTTCCCATAGGAAATTGGTGGGATGGGGTTACATATAACAGCGTGTCTCTGAGCCTCTGTATATGGTCTATTGATACACCGTCATTCTCAAGAGGTATGGGGATGATCCTGAACGGACTCTGGCTGACGATCTCCCATGTTCCGTTGTAGCCAGGGTCCTCTATGGCAAATGAATAGTCTGATGGACTGAATATATGGGTGATTATGTCTATGGATCTCTGGTGGCCGCTTGTGAGGATGATCTGCTCAGGAGTGCAGTTGACACCTCTGGACATGTACAGATATTCGGTGATAAGACTGCGGAGGGTGTAACTTCCCTGTGACATCTGATAAGATGCGGTATCGGCCATGGATATCATGTCCCAGGCGTTCATGAGGCATTTGCGCCAGGCCCTGGAGTGATAGCAGTTATAGTCCAGATTGCCGTAGCTTAATGTGTAGTCAAATGTCTTTCCAGCCTGCCTGCAAGAATGTTGTATATTGTGGCTTTGTCTTGTTTTTCTGTCCGGGGTAAATGCAGAGATGTTCTCAACATAGTAGCCTGAGCCTGTCACGGAGCGTATATATCCTTCAAGTTCAAGCTGGTTGTAAGCAGATACTACTGTGTTGCGGCTCAGCTTATGTTCGGCGGCGAGCTGTCTTGTTGCAGGTAGCTTTTCGCCTGCAGCATAGTGCTCATTAAGTATCTCAGATTTCATCTGTTCATATAATTGTTCGTATAGAGACTTATCGGAGGTTTTGTCTATTGATATCATTTCCGTGTTCCTTTCCTGCATATTATAAGTGTTAAAAATACGTTGTATCATTGGATATTTGCGTATTACTTGATTTGTTCATATTCAAATACTGCAAATTGGAACCATAAAAATACTTGAAATTGGAACTTTAGAAAGAACCAATCTGGTGCTATTATACAAGAGTCGTAACGAGTAAGCAATAAGAAGAAGTCATCAGGTGATGTCTGACGGCACAAATTATAGTAGCTTTGTATAAATAATATTACAAAATATGCCGTGAACCTTGCAAAAATATTTGAATGAGTATAAAATAAGGCGGATAGAGTGAAAAAATGCAAATTCGAATATGATTTGGAGGATTACGATGGAAAAGACATTAGACAAGATCGTTGCATTGGCAAAGAGCAGAGGATTTGTTTATCCAGGTTCAGAGATATACGGTGGTCTCGCAAATACATGGGATTATGGTAATCTCGGAGTTGAACTCAAGAACAACGTTAAGAGAGCATGGTGGAAGAAATTCATCCAGGAGAACCCTTACAATGTAGGAGTTGACTGTGCTATCCTTATGAACCCACAGACATGGGTTGCTTCAGGCCACCTTGGAGGATTTGCTGATCCTCTTATGGATTGCAAAGAGTGTCATGAGAGATTCCGTGCAGATAAACTTATAGAGGACTTTATGGCTGAAAACGGAGTTGTTCCAGAGGGCGCGGTAGACGGATGGAGCAACGAGCAGATGGAAGAGTACGTTGAGAAGAACAATATCTGCTGTCCAACATGTGGTAAGCATAACTTCACAGGCATCAGACAGTTCAACCTTATGTTCAAGACATTCCAGGGTGTAACTGAGGATGCCA
>OLJA01000811.1_pt1 | contig 18777 bp, 16 predicted proteins | sample 1601401 | NCBI WGS metagenome assembly OLJA01 (sample SAMN01915217, study PRJEB22387) | human gut metagenome | isolation source: stool | host: Homo sapiens | place: USA | reverse complement strand
CTTCAAAACCGCCCAAACCACATTTTAAATTGGTAGATCTGCTCCCCATCACGCTTGGGACCTCTATCGTACCTGCAATGGCAAAATAAGCTCTTACACCGCTTTTCGCCATACCGAAACGAAGCCTGTGTCCCTTTTCGATCCGGTAAACATGCCCCCGCTCCATAAGTGTCCCTCCGTCATAGACCGCCTGCATATCCGCCCCGGTATAGGCAGCATATACATCTTCGTCAAATACCAGCTCTGCTCCCATCAGGGTCATCTCCAAAACAGCCGCACCCGGTTCATTTTCCAGCAGGGAAACAAGCTGCGAGTATGCCAGCGTATCCATCACACCGGAGGATGTGATCCCATATTCCATATAACCGAATCTGCCTCTGTCCTGCACCGTTGTGAGCGGTCCTGCCTGTAAAATATGCATACTCATACGATCACCTCCTTCTTCATGCAAACTCCGGCCGGTAAACTTTATTGACAACATCCTGTCTGATCAGCTCATATTCCCGTTCCGTCACCGCGGCAAAACGGATATATTCTCCTGCCTTGCACAAAACAGGCGGATCGTTTGTCTGATCATAAAAGGAAAGCGGTGTGCGCCCGATCAATCTCCAGCCCCCCGGTGACTCCATCGGATATACACCGGTCTGACTGCCTCCGATTCCTACCGATCTTGCAGGGATCTTTGTCCGCGGAACCGAAAGCCTTGGCATATGGATCCGTTCATCCAGACCGCCCAGATATACAAAGCCCGGCAGAAAGCCCAGCATATAGATCTTGTAATCCACACTTTGATGGATCTGCATGATCTCTTCTTCACTCCGTCCGAGTTCTCTGCACATCCCTGCAAGATCCGGTCCTTCTTCTCCGCCGTAGCAGCAGGGAACAATGCGGATCCGCTTCTTTTCCTGCATTTCAGATGCCTTCATAGCAGAAAACTTCTTTATGACAGGCATCAGCCTCCGATACGTGGTGATCGCCTGATCATAAAAGATCAGCAGGCTCCGGTAAGTAGGAAGCACTTCCGTCACACCTTTTGGGTGTGCTGCCTTGATCTGTACTGCCAGATATTGTACACGGTCATTCGTCTGCACATCGATTTCATTATCAAATTCACAAAGAACTGCCTGATCCCCGACCGGGCAGATACGAAAAGCCTCCATAGGATCACTTCCTCTCATGAAACGCGCAAAGGAGTATGCTTTCGCACACTCCTTCGCGGGAAATTTTATTATGATAGCAATCAGAAAGGGACCATGTGTTGACCACATCGTCCCTTGAATATGTTCTACATTATATCCGATTCTTTTTATTTATGCAAGATTGACTTTCTTTTTTGTATATTTGCACATTCGTATGCATACATATGCACATCACTCCGTTTGTAAGGCTACACTTTCTACACAGTTGTGCATCAGCATTGCGATCGTCATCGGTCCTACACCGCCCGGTACAGGCGTGATATAGCTGCAATGCTCACTTACCCTCTCAAAATCTACATCCCCGCAAAGACCCTCTTCTCTCCTGTGGATCCCCACATCGATGACAACGGCTCCTTCTTTGACATATTCCTCCGTGATCATCTGTGGTTTTCCGATCGCTACGATCAGGATATCCGCACGCTTGCAGATGTCTTTTAAATCCTTTGTCTTTGAATGCGTGATCGTCACTGTCGCATTTTCCCGCAGCATCAGAAGTGCCATCGGCTTCCCGACGATATTGCTTCTGCCGATAATGACGCATTCCTTTCCGGCGATCTCAATACCGGATCTCTTTAGCAGCTCGATGATCCCCGCCGGTGTACACGATACAAAGCCCGGCTGTCCGATACAGAGCGCACCGACACTCTGCGGATGGAAGCCGTCCACATCCTTCTTCGGAGAGATCGCACGGATCACCGCATTTTCATCGATATGCTTTGGCAGCGGAAGCTGTACCAGAATCCCGTTGATCTCCTTCCTGCCATTCAGCTCTTCTATCAGAGAAAGCAGTTCTTCCTGTGTTGTCTCTTCCGGAAGCTCAAAGCTTTCTGATTCCATGCCCGTATAAGCACATGCCTTTTTCTTATTATTGACATACACGCTCGAAGCCGGATCATTGCCGACCTGTACGACTGCAAGTGTTACCGTAACGCCCTGCGCCTTCAGCGCAGCGACCTTTTCCTTCACCTCATCCTTGATCTGTTTGGAAATTGCCTTTCCGTCGATGATGTTCATAGTGATCCTCCCTTTCATGTTTATGATCATGTGGTTGGATGGATTTGCATGTTTCACACCAGGCCGCCCATAAAAAACGTCGGTACTTAGGGCACGTATTTTGTGCCCTTATGTGAGGTTCAAATCTGGCGGGGAATATGCAAATTCATCCTATATATCATTTAAAAAAGACCGGTAATCCTTCCGCTCTCATCCACATCGATTCCGAACGCCGCCGGCTGTTTCGGAAGCCCGGGCATTGTCATGACCGCACCTGTCAGCACGACCACAAAGCCTGCGCCTGCGGATACATAGGCTTCCCGGACTGTGATATCGAAGTCCTCTGGTCTGCCCAAAAGCGACGGATCATCGGAAAGGGAATACTGCGTCTTTGCCATACATACCGGCAGATCCCCGAATCCAAGCTCCGTCAGCTTTGCAAGCTGCTTCTTTGCTGCAGCTGTATAGTTTACACCCTTTGCACCGTAGATTTCTTTTGCAACCGTTTCGATCTTTTCTGTCAGTGGCAGTTCGCTTGGATACAGCGGTTCAAAATGACTTTCTTTCTCTTCCAGTGTCTTTAACACCTTCTCTGCTAAGGCAATACCGCCTTCGCCGCCCTTTTCCCAGACTTCGGAAATGGCAAATTCGCAGCCGCGTTCTTCGCAGAACTGCTTCACAAATGCGATCTCCGCCTCGCTGTCCGTAACAAAAGAATTCAGTGTCACAACAACCGGTACTTTATATTTCTGCAGGTTTTCGATATGCTTCTCCAGATTGACGATGCCTTTCTCCAGTGCTTCCACGTTTTCTGCGGAAAGCTCTGTCTTTGGAACTCCGCCGTTATATTTCAGGGCGCGGATCGTTGCGACCAGTACGACTGCATCCGGAGAGAGGTCTGCCTGTCTGCACTTGATATCAAAGAACTTCTCTGCGCCGAGGTCTGCTCCAAAGCCTGCCTCCGTCACAACATAATCTGCCATGGAAAGGGCTGCTGTTGTCGCACGGACGCTGTTACAGCCATGCGCGATATTGGCAAACGGACCGCCATGGACAAGAGCCGGTGTATGCTCCAGTGTCTGGATCACGTTTGGCAGGATAGCATCCTTTAACAGTGCTGCCATTGCACCCACTGCCTGCAGATCCTTTGCCGTTACAGGCTTTCCGTCCAGATCGTATGCCACGATGATCTTACCGAGTCGGTCTTTGAGATCTTCCAGATCCGTTGCAAGACAGAGAATCGCCATGATCTCGGATGCGACCGTGATCACGAAATGATCTTCCCTGACAAAGCCGTCTGTTTTACTGCCCAGTCCCACAACGACATTCCGAAGGACACGGTCGTTCATATCCAGACACCGTTTCCAGACGATCTGGCGTGTATCGATACGGAGCGCATTGCCCTGCTGGATATGGTTATCTAAGAGTGCTGCAAGCAGGTTGTTTGCTGAGGTGATGGCATGGAAATCGCCTGTAAAATGCAGGTTCAGATCTTCCATCGGAACGACCTGTGCATAACCGCCGCCCGCTGCACCGCCTTTGATCCCGAAGCACGGGCCAAGGGATGGCTCACGCAGTGCGATGACTGCCTTTTTTCCCAGCTTTCCGAATGCCTGTCCGAGACCGACGCTCGTTGTCGTCTTGCCTTCTCCCGCAGGCGTCGGGTTGATCGCTGTCACAAGGATCAGCTTTCCCTTTTTATTTCCTTCTATCTTTTTCAGATATTCATTCGAGATCTTTGCTTTGTACTTTCCGTAAAGCTCCAGGTCATCTGCCGTCAGCCCGATCTCCTTAACTACCTCTGTGATGGGAAGCATCTGCGCTTCCTGTGCGATTTCAATGTCTGTTTTCATAGACGTCCCTCCTTGCATGGTTTTTAAATAAAGAATGTGCCATAGCACATTCTCGCGCCGAGCGCGGTCGCTTGCGACATACTTCCTCTTCGCGCGAGTGCGCATCCTGCGGAGCATCTTTATGTATGTGATAGGAAATTCCTATCACATACATAAAGGCGCATCCATATCAGATGTTCTGATACAGATACGCCTCTGTCTTCTTAACCTGAAAGATTTTACTTCTTCGGTGCACCATTGCTCTCCAGAGTATCGTCCCAATCCGGTCCTTCTGCCTGAGAGTTTGTTGCGACTGCCCCTTCGGCGCTATGCAGCAGCTTTCCGGCAAAATGGAAGCCTGCATAATCTCTCCCGGATTTTTCTTCCGATATCATATACGCTATGTCGCGAGTTTAACATCCCTGCTTTTTGCTGTCAACAAATTTATCGCAGGAATTTTTACATGGATTTTTGTACCGTTGCACAAGTGTGTCCTTAAAACCTGATACAATTTTAGGTGCTCCCGGAGACGTATTTCATTGACAGAAAGCCCAAAAAAGCATACACTTTATCTAATAATCACTGACAAGACAGTGACCGTTTGCCGGGGCTGCATTATAGGTTGCCTTGCGACATAAAGGAGAACACATGAAAAAACAGAAAATGACAAAAGAGGAAAAAAGCTGGATTTTGTATGACGTTGCAAATTCCGCATTTATCATGACACTGACTGCCACGATTCCGATCTATTTCCGCGCACTGGCAACGGAAGCAGGTATCAGTGCCACACACGCAACCTCCATCTGGGGAACCTGCACCTCGATCGCCATTCTGATCCTGGCACTGCTTTCTCCGATCCTTGGCGCACTCGCAGATTACCAGAATATGAAAAAACGGATTTTCATGATCTTTCTTGCCATCGGTATCGGCGGTGGTATCGCCTTTACGATCGCGCCGAACTGGATCACCTTCCTTTTGTTCTTCATTGTCTCACGGATCGGTTATACCGCCTGCAATGTTTTCTATGATGCCATGCTGGTCGATGTCACGACGGACGAACGGATGGATCAGATTTCATCCTTCGGTTATGCATTCGGATACATCGGAAGCTGTATTCCGTTTATCGCCGGCATTATCCTGATCCTTGTAAAGCCGTTCGGACTGACTACACTCCTTGCGACACAGATTTCCTTTGTGATCACGATCGTATGGTGGTTTTTACTGGCGATACCGCTTCTGAAAAATGTGAAGCAGACACATTACCTACGTCCGAAGAAAAATATCGTCAAACACAGTTTCCGCAGGTTATATGTTACTTTTATGAAATTGAAAAAGAATAAAAGACTTCTTTATTATATATTAGGCTACTTCTTTTATATTGACGGTGTCTACACGATCATCTCCATGGCAACCAGCTACGGCGGCGAGGTAGGCATTGATTCTACCCAGATGATCCTGGCACTTCTTCTGACACAGATCGTTGCTTTTCCATGCGCGATCTGGAGCGGAAAGCTTGCCGAGCGTTTTGGATCTATCCGTATTATCAAGATATTTATTCTGATCTACTGCGGCATCTGCTTTTATGGCTATCTGCTCGACAGTGCACTCGACTTCTGGATCCTTGCAGTTCTCGTCGGTATGTGTCAGGGTGGTATTCAGGCTCTTTCCCGTTCTTACTTCGGTAAGCTGATCCCCAAAAAAGAATCCAGTGAGTATTTTGGATTTTTTGATATATTTGGGAAATTCGCAGACTTCTTCGGACCTCTGATCATTTCCCTGTGTGCTCTCATTTTCCATAGCTCCAGCTATGGTGTGCTTGCACTGATCGTCTTATTTTTGATCGGTTTTATACTGATCCGAAAATCAGAAAAATTAGCTTAAACAGAGGAGAAATAACATGGACAGACAAAATTTGACCCTTCTGACCGATTTATACGAATTGACGATGATGCAGGGCTACTTCAAACACAAGGATCGTAACGAAACCGTTATCTTTGATGCATTTTTCAGAAACAACCCTATGGACAGCGGCTATTCCATCATGGCTGGTCTTGAGCAGGTCATCCAGTATATCAAGGAGTTGAAATTTGAACAGCAGGACATTGATTATCTTGCAGGCCTCTGCATTTTCCAGCAGGATTTTCTGGACTATCTGAAGGATTTTAAATTTACCGGTGATATTTATGCGATTCCGGAAGGCAGCATCATGTTTCCGCGTGAACCGATGATCAAAGTCATTGCACCGATCATGCAGGCACAGCTTGTAGAAACTGCCATCCTGAACATTATCAACCACCAGAGTCTGATCGCAACCAAGACGTCCCGCGTCTGCTTCGCAGCCAGAGGAGACGGAATCATGGAATTCGGGCTTCGCCGTGCACAGGGACCGGATGCAGGTACTTACGGTGCAAGAGCTGCCATGATCGGTGGCTGTGTCGGTACTTCCAACGTACTGGCAGGACAGCTTTTTGACGTTCCGGTCAGCGGAACGCATGCACATAGCTGGATCATGAGCTTCCCGGACGAATACACAGCTTTCAAAGCATATGCGGATATTTATCCAAATGCCTGCCTGCTTCTGGTAGATACCTATGATACGTTAAAATCAGGCGTTCCGAATGCGATCCGCGTCTTTCAGGAAATGAAAGAAGCTGGCATTCCGCTTACCAAATACGGAATCCGTCTCGACAGCGGTGATCTTGCTTACCTTTCCAAAAAAGCCCGTAAGATGCTGGATGAAGCCGGTTTCCCGGATGCGATCATTTCCGCTTCCAACGATCTGGATGAGTTTCTGATCGACAGCCTGAAGGTACAGGGTGCAGCCATTACCTCCTGGGGTGTTGGTACGCATCTGATCACAAGCAAGGACTGCCCGTCCTTCGGCGGTGTTTACAAACTGGCAGCTGTCATGGGAAAAGACGGTAACTTCATTCCGAAGATCAAGCTTTCCGAAAATACCGAAAAGGTGACAAATCCCGGTAATAAGAAAATTTATCGGATTTATGAAAAAGAAAGTGGTAAAATCAAAGCAGATCTCATCTGTCTTGCCGATGAAGTATTTGACGAAAATGAGCCAATGCTTTTATTTGATCCGTTAGAACCATGGAAAAAGACAAAGCTTCCTGCAGGCAGTTATACGCTGCGTGAGCTGATGGTTCCGGTTTTCTTAAACGGCGAATGTGTTTATGAATCTCCAAAGGTAATGGATATTCAGGCTTACTGCAAGAAAGAGCTGGAAACGCTCTGGCCGGAAACAAGAAGACTTGTCAATCCGCATAAGGTATATGTGGATCTTTCCGCAAAGCTGTATGATATCAAGATTTCACTCCTTGATCAGATGAGTGCAGAATAAATAAGACGAAAGAGGTAACTGCTATGCTGAAAATTATTACTGATTCCGCTACGGATCTGCCCAAAGATTATATACAGGCACATCATCTGCATGTGATCCCGACCCCGGTCGTTATTGATGAAGTTGACTATTTTGACGGTGCCACGATCCAGACAAAAGAGTTTTATGACATTTTAGATGACATGAATCGTGATGTCCGCACCTATCATATCAATCCGGAAATGTTTGAAAATGCCTTTACACCTTATGCAGAGGCAGGCGACAGTGTCATTTATCTGTGCTTCTCCACAGGAATCGCCGGTACCTTTAATGCCGCAAACATTGCCAGAAACAACGTACTGGAAAACTACCCGGACTTTGATCTGACGATCATTGATTCCAAGTGTGCATCCATCGGTTTCGGGCTCCTTGTTTCCAAGCTTGTTACCATGCTGGAAAAGGGTGCTTCCAAGGAAGAAATCATCGAAGCCGCAGATTATTTTATCGATCATATCCATCACGTATTTACGGTCCGTACTTTAAACTACCTGATCAAGGGCGGCAGATTATCCAAGTTCTCAGGAACGATCGGAGAAACACTGGATATCAAGCCAATCCTGATCGTGGACAAAAACGGTGCCCTGACTGTGATCCAGAAGGTACGTGGGCAGAAAAAGTCCTTTAAGGCACTTGTTGAATATGTGAAGGAAAATGCATATGACCCGTCAAAGCAGACGATCGCGGTCTGTCACGGTGAGGATGAAGCTGCTCTCGGCTTCGTCAAAGAGCTTCTGGATAAGGAATGTAGTCCGAAGGATTACCTGATCACAACTGTCGGCTGTGCGATCGGTGCACACACAGGCCGTGGTATTGTAGGTATCTGCTTCTTTGATGCGGACAATGGAAAGTTCCTGAAGTATTTTGAGGAATAATCAGCTAATTATATAAAATCAGGGCTGCTATGTAGAAACACAATCACGTTTGCCTACCCTGCGATTTGCTAGGAGCATATTTTGCACGAGCTCCAGCCGCCAAAAAGCGTGGCGGTCTCTCCGCTCGGCAAATGCTCCACAAATCTCGGTCGGCTACACTATCGATTGCTTATTCTACATAGCAGCCCTGATTTACGTAAATCCATATCTATTTCTTATAACCGGCTGTTAAGAATGTCCTCTCTCGTCCTTCCACAGATTCTGCACAGCAGCAACAAACTCTTCTTCCGGGATCCGGGCACTTTCCACAGCTTTTCTGATTGCTTCCTGCATCACAGAAGCAGCAAGTGTTCCGGCGACGTTGATATCAACCTTTTCTGAACCGATAGAAGCCGCATAAATACTGTCGCCATCCGCCATGGTTCCAACCGGACTGATACACCTCGCATATGCATTTCTTGTCATACTTGCAATCTTATTCAGCTCAGCCTTGGAAAAAGCGGCATTTGTAAAGACTGCCCCAATCGTAGTGTTTCCGGTAAACTGGTCATGTGGCACCAGACATTTGCACATTTCTACTACACTGTCAAGCGGCTGTTTTCTGTCTGCACTCAGAAGCCCTGCCAATCTCTTTCCTGTTCCGGCCTCATAAATATCTCCCGCTGCGTTTACAACAACGATCGCTCCGATCTGAAAACTGCCAATCTGGATACAATGCAGTCCCAGCCCTGCTTTCATGGACTGTCCCATGCCATACAGCTTGCCTACCGTTGCGCCGCAGCCTGCTCCGATATTTCCCATTCTTGTATCACAGCCGGCAAGTGCATTTTCTGTTGCTTCTCTTCCCATCGCTGCATCCGGCCTAATCTTTGCACTTTTATAGCCCAGATCATAAATACAGGACTGACAGACAAGCGGAACCAGCGCTAGCCCTGTCGGATATCCGATTCCATGCTCTTCCAGGCAGGTCATAACGCCATCTGAAGCTGCAAGTCCATAGGCGGAACCGCCTGACAATACGATCGCATTGATCGGGTTATCTGCTGTCAAAGGACTTGTCAGTGGTGTTTCTCTGGACGCAGGACCGCCACCGCTGATGTCACAGCCTGCCTTTGCACCATTTGGAAAATACAGAACAGTCACGCCTGTTCCTGCATCCTGATTACTGGCATGTCCGATGGAAATGCCTTTTATGTCTGTTACCTGAATTTCCCTGTTGTCCGTCATAAGTTGATTCTCCTTAGAAATTGGCTATAACCTGCTTCGCAGGTTATTTGGCCGCACATTTGCTACGCAAATATGTGGCAAGATGCATGACATTTATCGTTTGAGGGCTGCGAAGAGGGCACGTGAGACTACAGATGCCACAACAAAGCAGAGCACCGCTTCAATGAGCCCCTGCATACCAACAAATGCGATGACAAATAAAAACGGATTGCTTACCCCCATCGTACTTACCATGCCCTGAATGTACTCTGTATTGTAGAAAAAGATACATAAAGAAGACATGAAAAGCAATGTATTTAAAAGCGGGCAGGCAAGGCTTGCTGCAAAATAAGAAAACTTTCTGGATACACCACCCTTGTACATTGCCTTAAAAAGCAGACCTGAAAGCCATCCTTCCAGGACACGCGGCAGAATACATGTCACAACGGTTCCAATCGGACTGATACTTAAAAGCATGGAAGAGAATGCGGATTCACCGGTCAGTGCCATATAAAAGCTTGTCAGACCAAATGCCAGTCCGCAGATCGCACCACCGGTCGGTCCAAGCAGCACCGCACCGACAGCAACAGGTACCGTCAGAAGTGTGATGGATAATCCGGGTGTACGGATATAGCCAAGCGGTGTCAGCGACATGATGATAATGATCGCGATCATCAATGCAAGCTCCACCATAAATTTCGTGTCAAAGTTCTTTTTCTGTGTCATAACAAATCTCCTTTTTCTCTGATAAAGCGGCTACTGTCCCCTGCCTTTCAGAATTATTTTATTTTGGGGAATAAGTGTTATAGGGAAAAGTCCGGGAAGCCCCGCAGATACACCAAACAGAATTGTCACTACCTTGCAAGTAGATGCCATAAGGTCATCTCTTATCATGAGGAACGCTCCGCGCATACAACGGAAAACATCCTGATTACTTCACAGACTCCACCGGAAATACCTTCTTCCACTGCGCCTGCTCCATATTTCATATATGATATGTAAGATATTTTTCTTCTTGATGCATTTTCTTTCGAATAACGCTCAAGTGGTAAAATACCATATTTCAGGGTCAATGTCAAAAGTTTTTGCCCCTTGCCATATATAAATGCGGGTTGTAAAATAAGCTAAGAGTAACTTTTCATGATTGATAGTTAAAAGGGGGAATTTGAGTTGAAACTAAAACAGAAACTAAGTATTTTCTTATTTGTCTTTGCCATGACTTTCTGTATGCCATTAGCAATGCCTCAGGCTTACGAATGTCAGGCACAGGTCACCAAAAAGGATATCCAGTCTTACACCAATCAGCCATATAAGATCATAAACAATAATATCCCTGCATTCACAGAAACAGAAAAGCAGAATACAACTGCATTTGAAACCTACAGTGATCTTGATTCACTCGGCAGATGCGGTGTAGCCTATGCTAACATTTGCAAAGAGCTTATGCCCACATCACCGCGGGAAGATATTTTTATAATCCATCCTTCCGGCTGGCGATCCGGCATGAAATGGGAACGCTGCCATCTGATTGGCTTTCAGCTTGCCGGAGAAAATGCAAATGAAAAGAATCTGATCACCGGAACACACTATTTTAATGAATCCGGCATGTTACCCTTTGAAAACCTTGTGGCAGATTATGTCAGGAAAACAGATCATCATGTTCTCTATCGTGTAACACCTGTGTATCTTTCCAAAAATCTGGTTGCCTCAGGGGTACAAATGGAGGCATATTCTGTAGAGGATAACGGTAAAGGTATATGCTTCAATGTCTTTGTCTATAATGTAAAACCCGGCTATAAGATCGACTATCTCGCGGGCGGTGTTACAAAAGGAAATAAGCGGATCAGTCAGTATATCATAAATGGTACCTATACGAAAACTTTTGATGCAGCAACGGTGAAAAAGAAAAACCAGTCTTTTAAAATAGGTTGTAAAGCTCCCGGTAAGATCACATATGGCATATCTTCCGGCAGTCAGAAAATTTCTGTCAGTCGCAATGGAAAGATAACTGTCAAAAAAGGAACGAAACCGGGCACTTACAAAGTTAAAGTACTGATCTATGCAAAAGGGACTGATTTCTACAAACCAAAAAAGATTCGGAAGACCATTAAAGTCATTGTCCAAAGGGCATCAGATTCCGGAGATCATACATCTCCCACGCCGGCTCCTTCCTATACTCCGTCACAGCCATCTGTATCGCCAACGGATCCGAATACAAATGTTACACCATCTACCACCCGTTATATATTGAATACAAATACGAAAAAATTTCACTATCCTGACTGCAGAGGTGTTTCACAAATGAACGAATGGAACAAGCTCCCCTCCTCTGCCTCCAGAGAGGATATCATTGCACAAGGCTACAGTCCTTGCGGAATTTGCAAACCATAACATGACATACAAAATCCCCGGTGCAGACACCGGGGATTTTTTCACAAAAACTGTGCCATATAAACCGGAATACATTCCATATCTCCATCACGCATATAATCTTTCGTATAAAGCATGATTTTACGAATAATTTTAGATGAAAATTTTTGAGAAAATGCGTCTATTGATGCATGACTCTTATATCCGGAGCTTTTTACTTCAATTGGGCATATCTTGTTCTTTTCAGTTATTAAAAAATCTATCTCATAATTATGTCGTGTTTTCGCATTCAGAAACGTATGATAATACAGTTCATGTCCGTTTGTTGCCAATGTCTGCGCGATCACATTTTCATAAAGATACCCCAAATTAGCTTGCAGAGTATCATTTAGTAAACGTGAATATATATCATTTTCCGTAAAACTTCTGTCCTTAAATGCAAGTGTTACAAATAATCCAATGTCTGCAGTAAAAAGTTTAAATCTTTCCAGATCCTTATTCTGTGCCATTCCAGCCCCCGGATCATTCGCATGATATGCTACAAGTACTGTTCCGGAATCCTTCAGTTCTGCAATCTGTTCCAAAATATCTCCCGCTCTGCTACCGGATAAAACACTTGAAACCTGATATCTTGCAGCATTTCCCATAAGCTGAGCCGGAATCGCATCAAACAATGCTGAAATCTTTCCCGTTGGATCAATTTTTCTGAAATCGTCCTCATACAGTGTAAGAATATCCCTTTTTATTTCATCAACTTTTCTCAGATCATTCGTTTCTATATAGGTTTCTACCGACTGTGGCATACCACCAACAAGCATATATAACCTGAAATCCCGTAACATCTTACGATTTGCCGCCTGCCCCAGTGGTCTTTTGGCATCATAAAACTGCTTTAACATTGTAACTGATATCGTATCCTCAAGAGCCCATCTGAATTCTTCATAATCCATCGGATACATATGAAGCTTTCTTTCCTCACTTGGAATTAAAATATCTTTTACATTTTTATGAATAGATATCAGAGATCCTGTTTCAATATAATCATATCTACCGTCCTTGACCAATGCTTTTATTGCCTGCCTCGCTTTAGGACATAATTGAACCTCATCAAATACAATACAGGAATTCCTATCCTGCAGACTCGTCTGATAGGTAAGCTGTAGTTGCAAAAATATATAATTTAAATCTGAAAGGTCGTCAAATAACTGCTTTGTAGCAGAAGATGCTCTGTAAAAATCCACAATAATATAGCTTTCATATTCATTTTTTGCAAATTCTTCTACCACAGTGGATTTTCCCACACGTCTCGGACCTTCTATTAAAACAGCAGTTTTTCCATTCGATGTGTTTTTCCAGTGTAATAGCTGATCATATATTTTTCTTTTATACATATACAGAAATCTCCCATCTGCAAAATCGTTAATTTTATAGTACTGTATTTCCGCAAAATCGTCAATTTTGTTTTGTTGTTTTTCCGCAAAATCGTTAATTTTGATACCTTATGAGATATGATTCTACCAAACTGGCATAGAAAATCCCCGGTGCAAAGCACCGGGGATTTTCTCATTCCATCCGCCTCTACTGCTCCATCTGTCTGCCCAGAAAACCTGCGGCGGACAATACGAGCTTCTTTTCTGCTTCACCAAGTTTTTCCTTCTCATTGTTTGTGGCAAGAATGACAGCACCGATCACATCCCCTTCTGCCAGGATCGGGGCGGACACATACTGTGTAAGATCCGGTAACGGTTCATTGGCAATCTCAACAAAGTTCTTATCCGCTTTTGACAGAAGCAGGATCTCCCTGTCATTCAGCTTTTCTTCCATCCTATGGCTGATCGATTTCCCAAGCAGATTTTTCAACCCGCCCGCTGCTGCAATAAACTGATCTCTGTCTGCAATGAGTGCGATCTTGCCGGACACCTGCGCAAGACTTTCCGCATACTGTTTGGCAAACGCTGTCATTTCACCGATCGGTGAATATTTTTTCAGGATGATCTCCCCCTCGCGGGCTGTAAATATCTCAAGCGGGTCGCCCTCCCTTATCCTGAGCGTCCTCCTTATCTCCTTAGGAATTACAACTCTCCCCAAATCATCGATACGGCGAACTATTCCTGTTGCTTTCATATAATAAGCTCCTCCTGTATTCTACATGTCTACCATAATATGTGATGTATGGATAGTATGTGGAAATGCAGGAGAAAATATACACTCTGGGACACCGGGGGCTGACACCAATGTCCCAGCATGTGGGACATTGGTGTCAGACCCCGGTGTCCCAACGCATCAAATCAGCCCCAGCACCTTCATCACAAATATCCACCCGGTCAGCGTGACGGATGAAAGAAGTGTCGCCATGACAACTATGCTTGAGCTTAACACTTCATCATTGCCCATATTTTTTGCCATTATGTAGCAGGTGACCGTTGTCGGCGAGCCGAGCATTACAAGGATTGCTACAAGCTCACTGCCGCGGAAGCCGAATGCTATCGCAAATGGGAAAAATATTAACGGAAGAAGCACAAGCTTAATAAAGGTGGCTATTGAGGTGAGCTTAATCTTCTTAATCGCTTTTGCTCCTTCAAAGCCGGCGCCGACTACCAGAAGTGCGATAGGTGTTGCCGTCTGTGCTATGCTTGTCACAGCCTTAAGCGGTATTGCCGGAATATTTATTCCGAATATTGAGAACGGAAGTCCGAGGAAAATTCCTATTATAATCGGATTTTTAACCACATTAATGCAGGCTTTTTTTATATTAGAGTTTTTAGAATCTTTGGCTGAACTTGATTTTCCACTGTATTTCCCTGATTCTTTTCCTTCCTCATCTGCACATATTGCTGATTTTTTTTCTGCATCTTTCCCCATATCCGCCGAAAACGTCAGTATAATGACCGACAGAATATTATATAACGGCACAGCCGACACAATCATAAGCGGAGCCATCCCGGAATTGCCATATATATTGTTGATAAAGGCAATGCCAAGCACCGCCGCACTTCCTCTCGCACTCGCCTGTGCAAACGCACCAACCTGCGTTTTATCCTTTATAAATATATAACTAAGTCTCCATATCGCGAGAAACATTATGGTCGTTGTAACCATGCAGAATAAAACAAAGGTCAGATTAAAATCTGACCTTATGTCTGCGGTTGCAATGTCTTTAAAAAGCAGCACAGGCAGCGCTACCTTAAAGACATACTTATCTGCAACCTTATTAAATTCTTTGTTAAACAGACCGATTCGCATAAGGAACCAGCCCAAAACCATAATGAGAAATATAGGCAGTGTCGCATTTAAGCTAAAAATAAAATCAGCCATAGTAATCCTCATTTCCAATCTCTAAATTATTGTAATTGTATGTTCAATTACTTCAATAACATTTATTGCAAATTTATCCAACATAAGACTTTCATAAAGTCAATGCCGGATGCACACTATATTTTAGCATCATACATTGGTACTACAGTGTTGCCGTAAACCTGTCAAAAGCTGCCTGTCCCTTTGCATCCCTCTTGAACACGCCCGCATCCTCAAGAACCTTCTTGAATACAATACCAATCTCTTCCTTGAGAACTGCGTCAACATTCTCTGCGTTGATTACAGGATACTTAGGTCTGAATGCGTCAACCCAGTCCGCATGCTTTTCTATCTTCTCATTAGAGCGGATATCCTTTCCATTTACGATGTAGTCAGACAGAATCTCCATCTCCTCCTTAAGTCTTGAAGGAAGAACCGCAAGTCCCATAACCTCGATAAGTCCGATATTCTCCTTCTTGATATGGTGAAGCTCATTATGCGGATGATAAAGACCAAGCGGACATTCAGTAGTTGTTATATTGTTGCGCAGTGCAAGGTCAAGCTCGTACATATCTCCACGCTTTCTTGCGATAGGTGTGATTGTATTGTGCGGTTCACCATCAGTCTCGGCAAATATGTATGCCTCTTCGTCCGTATAACCTCTCCATGCTTTTAAAATATAGTCTGCAAGGTCGATAATTCTCTTTTCATCAGCGCATCTAAGACGTATTACAGACAAAGGCCACTTAACAATTCCTGCCTTCACATCCTCATAGCCTTTAACCGTGAACTCTCTCTCAACAGGAGCCTTTGCCATGGCAAACTCATAATTACCACCCTGAAAATGGTCATGCGATAAAATTGAACCTCCTACGATAGGAAGATCCGCATTAGAACCTATAAAGTAATGAGGAAACAGCTTTATAAAGTCAAAAAGCTTCACAAACGCAGCTCTATCAACCTTCATAGGAACATGCTGACCGTTAAATACTATACAGTGCTCATTGTAATATACATAAGGCGAATACTGGAATCCCCACTGTCCACCATTGATTGTTATCGGGATAATTCTGTGGTTCTCTCTCGCCGGATGATTCGTTCTGCCGGCATAGCCCTCATTCTCACGGCAGAGCTGACACTTAGGATATCCGCTCTGCTTTGCCAGCTTAGCCGCAGCGATTGCCTTAGGATCCTTCTCCGGCTTTGACAGATTTATCGTGATATCTATATCTCCATACTCTGTCTTAGTCACCCACTTCATATCCCTGCATACACGATATCTTCTTATATAATCGGAATCCTGACTAAGCTTATAATAATAGTCTGTAGCTTCCTTAGGCGAAACTGCATACTTCTCATTAAATGCTTTTATGACCTGTGAAGGTCTTGGCATAAGACAGTTCATAAGCCTTGTATCAAACAAGTCTCTGTACACTACACTGTCCTCTATAAGTCCCTTCTCAACAGCATAATCAAGAAGCTCCTTAAGAACTGCCTGAAGCTCTACCTTCTCATAATTCTCTTCAGGCTCTTCATAATCATCAAGCTTAAGCACATCCAATATAAGATTAGTGGAATATATTTTCTCCTCTTTTGAAATCAATCCCGTCTCCAAACCATAAGTAACCAGCTTCTTTATAGCTTCATATACCATAACCACACCTCCGCATCTTCCATCATCACGTCATCATTTATTAAGCTTTACCAAAAATTTTTTTGAGCTTCTTTACCACCTTCTTAGCTGCACTCGGATAATATATATCCTTCTGCACTGCAATATCATAATCGATATCTCTCTCAACCTTGTCTCTGAAATTAATCGGGAAATGATATGCTCCTGCGTGCATCTCCTCCCCCGGTCCCTTAGTATGCGTCGCATCTTCACGATTCATTCCGATATTGTTGATAAGGTTCACATTAGGCACCGCACAAAGACCATCATTCTCTGCAAGGCACAGCATAAGCTGGTAATCCCATGTGTCAAGCTTTCCTTCATATATCAAATCAAGCTCCTTCTCAACATAGTCCGCCTTTGCATCCATAAATACCTTGTGCATAAGTCTCTCCGCTTTGCGCTGCGGCCAGTTTCTAAGTGTCACATCATACTTCTCCCATGTGCTTCTCCATGTCCCCCATCCCCAGATATAATTATCTGCGGTAAAAATATAATCATGAGGTGTCTTAAAATTTTCAAGCTTCTTGTGAGCACCGACCATCATCACCTTCGGGTCATCCCTGTAATGTTCAAGCATCTCCTGACAGAATCTGAAAAATGAAATATCAAGAAGTACATCATCTTCAATGATGATTGCCTCCTCCTCATGCTCAAATACCCAGCTTATACCGGAAGAGACACGATTCTTGCAGCCCATATTCGTCTCTGCATAATTCTTATGAACCTCGCAATCCCAGTCCACATGTGTGTCAAGGAACTCCCTGACAGCCGCTACCTTCTCTGCATCTCCTTCCTTAGCAGGTCTTGCCGCATCACAGATAAGATATAATCTCGGCGGCTTAATCTGCCTGATACGCTCAAATACAACCTGCGTTGTATCGAGTCTGTTATACACAAAGAAGGCAATCGCTGTCTTCATCACAAAATCACTCACAATTATCTCCATTCCATATCATGCATTTTTCAGGCAAATCTATTGACAACACAGCCATGCAGCAATTCAATCCCATCACAGTACGTAATCCGCATTTGCCTGCATATTCGATTAATAAAAATACCGGAACCATTCAGAAGAACCTGCAAAACCGCCACTTTAGAGCTCTCTTTCCGCCTATGCAGCTGTGTCGCCTATATCAGCATATCGCTCTGTCATCAATAGCCAATTTGATATAATTTTGCAGCTCTGGATAATTACAAGATATCCATAACATGATATTACATATTCTAATTCTGTTTTTTATCGTAAATACATTATTAATCTATATAGTCACACCTTGAACCCGGCAGCTCAATCTCCGCACAGGTATAATGCCATTCACATTTTCTGTGCGGATATTCTTAGAGCACTACAGGACCGCCGCCGATATCAGCAACGTAGAAGTCGGCCGCATATCCGATAGTATCCTTATACTCTTTGCCGACCTTCTCGATAAAATTATCAATGGCATCTGTCTTTACAATGCTTACAGTACAGCCTCCAAAGCCGGCACCTGTCATACGTGAACCGATAACTCCCGGCTGCTTAAGTGCTGCTGCCACAAGTGTGTCGAGCTCTTTGCCTGTAACTTCATAGTCCTCTCTCAAGGATGTATCAGATGCTATCATAAGTCTGCCGAACTCCTCAATGTCGCCATCCTTCAACGCCTTAACTGCCTTGATGGTTCTCTGATTCTCATATACAGCATGTTTAGCACGCTTCTGACGGACTTCACTCTTAATTGCCGACTTGTAACGCTCAAAAGCTTCCTCCGTAAGATCTCCAAGTGTCTTGATATCTATGACTTTCTGAAGCTCTTCAAGTGCTTCCTCGCACTCAGCGCGTCTTTCGTTGTACTTAGAATCTCCAAGTCCTCTCTTTTTATTGCTGCATGCTATGACAATCTTGGCGTTATCAAGCTTCACTGGTGCATATTCGTATGAAAGATTCGATGTATCAAGGAAAATC
>OLJA01000809.1_pt1 | contig 18803 bp, 27 predicted proteins | sample 1601401 | NCBI WGS metagenome assembly OLJA01 (sample SAMN01915217, study PRJEB22387) | human gut metagenome | isolation source: stool | host: Homo sapiens | place: USA | reverse complement strand
TGTTTTTACACGATTTCTTTCATTGTTATCTTTAGTATCTCATTTGAAATATTGAGTGCATGGTCGCCTATCCTCTCAAAATCAGTAAGCATTTCTGAAAAGAGTATGCTGCCCTCGTCAGAGCATTTTCCATCCTGAATACGCTCATACATATTATTACGGAAATGTTCGGTCATATCATCTATTTTTTGTTCCATACAGGTCACATTTTCATGCCATTTGACAATATTTTCAGGTTTTTCAAGAAGCATATCCATAGTCTGGTCACAGGTATCTTTTATTTCAGCTATCTCAAGATTGGCGTTGTCAGAAAAAATAATATTTTTTTCATGTATCATCTTGTAATATCCGGCAATATTGACAGCATGGTCACTTATTCGTTCGACATTGCTTGTGACCGTATAAAATGAGTTGAATATCTGGCTGCCGGCTTTTGTCGCTTCATGTGTAATTGCATTAGTTATATAACTCGATATTTCCTTGTTGAGAAAGTCCACGTATTCTTCGCGGTTTTCAACTTCTTTAAATTTTTCTTCATCACAATGCTCAAATACATCAAAAGAGTCGTGCACATTTTCTTTTGCCATTGCCGTCATTCTTGAAAGCTCGTTTCGTATTCCCTCGATGCATATAACAGAAATCATGGTTGTTTCTGTATGCACATTCTTTGGATCTAAAAGATATTTTACAAACATGCCGTTTTTGGGGTGTGCTTCATCTTTGCGGTCACGCAGTATAAGAGAAGCGGCTTTTGGAAGAAAACTGCCGATAGGAAGCAAAAGCAGTGTTGTGACGATATTAAACAATGTGTGAAGATTGGCTATCTGCGATGGAACAGATGCCGGTGTAATATGCTGCATAATGCTGATAAGAGGTGTTATCAGGCATAATATAGTGAACACGATAGTACCGAATACATTAAAAATGATATGTATAAGAGTTGTCCTTTTTGCATTTGTTGTAGTTCCGATAGATGCGAGAAGTGCAGTTATACATGTACCGATATTCTGACCAAAAAGGATAAATGCAGCACTGTCAAGCTCTATGACACCGCTTGCGGCAAGTGCCTGAAGTATTCCGACCGAAGCGGAAGAAGACTGTATTATCGCAGTAAATACCATACCCATGAGTATTCCGACAATAGGGTTTTCAACCTTTGTAAGCATATTTACAAACTGCGGCTCATTGGCAAGAGGTTTCATTGCGGAACTCATCATGTTCATACCGATGAACAAAACACCAAGACCGGCGAGTATCTCACCGACATGTTTAAGTTTTTCATTTTTCTGAAATACAACTGCTGCTACACCTATAAATGCAAAAAGCGGGGCAATGGTACCGACATCAAGTGCAATGAGCTGTCCTGTGATTGTAGTTCCGATATTTGCTCCCATTATTATCCAGGTTGCCTGTTCAAGATTCATTATTCCTGAATTAACAAAACCGACAACCATAACCGTAGTTGCGGAAGAAGACTGAATGACAGCCGTGATAAGTGCACCGGTAAGAACACCGGTTATCCTGTTTGAAGTTATTTTTTTGAGAATATCTCTCATCTGATTTCTTGCAGTCTGTTCAAGGCCATTGCTCATCATCTGCATTCCATAAAGGAATAGAGCAAGACCGCCTAGTAATCCCATTATATTTGAAAGGCTCATAAATTAAAAATCCTCCTAAAAAAAGAAAGTATAGTGGTTTTATATGATGCATTAATTAAAAAATAATATCTGTCTTTTGGACTTTAAGTCAAGAATCAACCATTGATTTCAACTTGGTTAATTGTAGTGTATTGTTTTGATATTAACATCATAATCACATAGAAAACTATTATATTAAGCCATTCTTTTTTTGCCGTCGGATCTATGAAGATAACAGGTTACGATTTCGGTTGTTTTTGGAAAATGTAAAGAAATGTATTCAGAACAGACAGGATATAATGCAGATAATATAAAAACGGGCATGAAAATAAAGGAAAAATCTAAAATTCCTCCTTGTTTTCGTATGCGGTTTATCAGCTCATTAAATTGAAAATTTTCAGAAATGCTCAGCGTGTTTGTCGTGCAGATAAGTTCATAATGATACAGAGAATTATCATCTGTTCCGGATAAAGAAACACCGCCCTGTTCATCATTTGCGGTGGTATTATCTGTTGATGTAGCATTTGCATATAATTTATTTGCAGATATGTCATTTTCTGTTTGTAAAAAGAAAGGAGCTATAGTCTGAAAGTGCACTGTACCTGACAATTCATTAGTCAAAAGTGAATCGGTGCATATGGCAGGGAGTAAAATGAGAAGTATAATAAAAAATCTGCTGGTAAAATATTTCCTGATATTCATCGTATAACCTCCTTTCCTGCAGTGTGTAATTTTAGGTATTTGAGAAAATGTTATAATTCCTGCTCAAATTGTGCAAATATAGTTGTATAATTAACACAACATATGGTTAGTTTTGCAGTTTCTACATTTGCGATTGTAGCATTAAAAAGCAGGTTAGTCAATTTGAAGATTTAGGAGTTTACATCAGGAAACACGCTCCCTGGGGGAATGAAGACACACAGTCAATTATAAAAACACTAAAGGAGAAAAATGTGCATGTAACTTTCTTTATGACCGGTGGCTGGGTCGATACTTATCCTGATGATGTAAAGGCACTATATAAGGCAGGTCACGAACTTGGAAACCACAGTCAAAACCACAAACAAATGTCAACAATTTCTGCGGCTGAATGTGAAGATGAAATAATGAAAGTACATAATAAAGTAAAAAAGCTCACCGGATATGACATGAAAGTTTTCAGACCACCATATGGTGATTATAATGATGTGCTTATTGAAAGTGCAGAAAAATGTGGTTATCATGCGATACAGTGGGATGTTGATACACTAGACACTGTATGAAGTACAACAAAAAGCCCATAAAACAGGGCTTTTTGTTAATATAATATATACAATACGGTGAAAATGTCAATATAGTTTACATCTTATAATAGACTTTTACATCATCAGCGTTTGTGAACAAGACACTACTCAGTAAAAACTGACATACATTCTTTTTTTCATCTATGGAACCATGTGCAAGAATGTAGGGGACATTTTCAATCTCAATGCCTGAAAAAAGGTTGATGACATTTTCTGTGTCTCTTTTAATCTCATTTATTCTGGTTAGGATTTCGTGTTTTCTGGTATCAATCTTTTCAATTCGTTTGTTCAGATATTCAATGGCGGTAGTATTACCGGCAGAGCAGGCATCTAAAAGATTATCAATCTCAATGTCAAGTTTTGCCGCCTCCTGCTGTAAAAGATTTACTTCATGGCTTTGTTCTGCCGTGAGTTTAGAGCCTTGCATTGCATGAAACATATCAATGACTTTTGGATTTGTTGCATATCGGAGAATATCATCAATGACAATTTTTTCTAAAGCCGATACCTTTATACTTTTTGAAGTACAAGTACCGGCTGCATAATTTCTCTTACCGGAACAGGTAAAATATCTGACACCACGGGAACTGCCGCTAGGAGACATTGCCCTGCCACATACGGCACACTTTACAAGACCGCTGAGCATTGTCGTTTTTGCTGTGCCGGTGCGTGGAGAAACCTGTAACTTAGCTTTTTTCTTAAATTGTGTTTTAAGGAAAGTATCACTGTCGATAATCGGTGGATTTTTACAGATAGCGAGAGTCATTTCATTTACCGGGCGGGAACGCTTTGGATGTTTGCTACCTCTGTCACGCCGGCCAAAAACATTGAGAGAAAGTTTGCCGTCGCACTGTTCAGGAGTAACACGCACACGCACTCCCTGTGCTGCATAAAAATTGTAAATATCCATAGAGTTAGGGGCATACATGGGCTTGGATAAGAGCTCGGAAATAACTCTGGAAGTCCATGCACCGCCTTTTCGTGTCGTGATACCCGCTTTGTCCGCCTTTTTAAGTATCTCATATATAGTTCCATCAGGTTCGAGATACCATTTAAAGAACTGTTTTACCACCGCCGCTTCCCGTTCGTTTATCTCAAGAACAGTGTGCTTCTGGCCGTTCTCCACAATCTTTTTAAGGTTAAAGCCGTACGGAGCAGGACCGCCACCCCAATAACCAAGTTCACAGCGGTAATAGTAGTTGTCTGTCACTCTTGCGATGATAGCTTCACGCTCCATCTGTGCCAGCGAGCCAAAGAGAGTAGCCATCATAAGACCGCCGGGGGCAGCAGTGTTGATATTGTCAGCAAAAGAAACAAAGTGAACACCGAGTTCATGATAATCCTCGATAAGATTAACAAGGTCACGGATGCTTCGGCTTATACGGTCAATCTTGTAGCAGACAACAGCCTTTATTTTCCCAACTTCAACATCATTGTTCATTTTCTGAAACTCCGGACGGTCGAGATTTTTTGCAGACCAGCCTTTGTCTTTGTAGACTTGGTAATCATCCCAGCCGTTTCTTTTGCAAAGCGTGATGCAGTCGTTTATCTGTGACTCGATGGAGAGGGAGTCTTTTTTGTCGAGTGATTGGCGGACATATATGGCTACCATGTGGTGACCTCCTTTATTATATCTCTGAATTTAATTTTTCGGTTATAGCGGATAAAACAAATTCGTTGCGGCTTTTATAGCCAAGTTGTTTTATCGTATCGTCAAGAGTTTTAAGTTGTCCTTTTGGAAGAACAACATTAAAACGGTCATAGTTTTTTGCGTTGTACTTGTTTTTGCTTTTAGTACGGCTTGATGTGTTTGATTTAGTATTTGCCATGTTTAAAATCTCCTGGTAAGTATTGTATATATAATATACTTGTGTAAGTATAATGTCAAGTGGGAAAAAATGGTTGGTTATTATTTGACTGATTTATTGGATTGTAATATAATAATAAGGAGTATGCCTAAAAAGATAAAATGGCATTTGGGTGTAAACAAATGTCTGCTAATAGAAACGGGGAAAAACGATGGAAAACTTATATACAAGATTAGATTTTGAAAATTTGACAAGTGATGATATTAAAAAGATTGTTGAAGTTGCAGCACTTGATATTCCTGAGGAAGAGAATAAACAGGATTATATATTCAAAAATAGAGAAACGATAAGTTGCATATCAGAGGCAAAGAAGTTAATTTCTAAAAAAGTATTTGCAGGTTCCTGTGCTATAAAATGGTTTAATTTTGAATACGATAAGGATTTTAATAAGCAAAAGCTAATAGAATATTTGGAAGGAAATGAGAATAATTATAATGTAAAGGCTGTTGATTTAATTGGGACAATAACAGATAGTGAAATTGTATCAATATCAAAGGATGATGTTGTATATACAGTAAAACTTGTTATTAAAGATGGCATACAAAGAATAGCTGATGTTATGTCGTATCGTGCAGAAACAAAATGGTCGACAGTTATCGTTAAGATAGATGTAAACAACAACTGGGTAGAAATACGTGCTAATATGAATTTGTGCAAAGCAGCTAAGCGTATTTTGATTAAACGATTACACTTTAAAGAATTAAACGAAATACCGATTTTGCATAAATATAATAGTGATGTTTCAAAATTTAAGGACGATCTCTATAATGGTTTTTATTTAAGATATAAAGCAATGCCAACAGAGGCGATAACTTTAACAGAGGATAATAGTATTGCATTAGGCAAGATTATAAATGCGTTAGATGAATATTTTGTAAATAATAATAGCAAAGAATTAATAAAAAAATTAGATGAAATCGATACTGATATGACAGAAATATCCTTAAAAGATATTATTTTAGCGGGAATTGATAAAATGTCAGTAAAGATAAGGAGTAACAGTGAAAGTGATATGACACAGCAGGCACTATATTCATTGTTGAAAGAGAATATAACAGAGAATACCAGTTATATTAAATTTGATATGAAACATGATAAAGGTTTTCATACAAATACTATCCAAATAGGAAAAACAACCAATAGTATTACATTTAGAAATTCTGTTACAGAGGATGATATAGAATATATAAGACAAAAGGTGATTTAGAATAAAGAAGTGAGGTGATTAATATGTTCAATAAAAATGCTGAATTAGTAAAAGAATATGTAAAAAAATTGGCATTAAAAAAATATTTAGAATTTTTTTATGCAACAGATGTGGCAAATCATTTATCATTGCCATTAAAAGAGTGCTTAGAAGAATTGGACAAATTAGTTTCTCAAGAAATATTACACATTAGATATGAAATAAGAACAATACCTGAATTGGATTTAATTGATGTTGTTGATGATTATTTAAGTGTTTTAAATACGAATATGTCTTATGAAGACAAAGAGTATGAGATATCATACGAAAATATTTTTCCGATATATTATATAGATGAAGAATTTAAAAAGTTCGAGTTGGAGAATAAAAATAAGTATGCACTTTCTCCCTAGCAAAAGCATTCAAGCAGAACCAATAAATGCTCAGTATTCGGTGATAGATAATTCTATTATGAATATGATAAGAAACGGAATTGAAAAAGGAGTAGTAATGAATATTAATAACCAAAGTTTTGGCACAGTAAACGGAAGTGTGAATAACATAGAAAATGGAAATTCATACAATACAACAAATATAAATTCGGCAGATAAAGATGAAATCATGGATTTAATGAAAAGTTTTAAAGAACTTATATTATCTGAAAGTGAGATAACTGCGGAAGATAAGGATGAGCTTGTGGATGATATTGAATTATTATCAGAGCAAATTGCTTCATCAGAACCTAATAAATCTAGGGTTAAGTCAATAATTAAACGATTAGGAAGGTTTATTGAAAATTTACCGGGCAAGATGACACTTGCGGAAAATATATTAGATCATGGAAATAGTTTAGTGAAGAAAATAGTAGAGTATTTTAATTTGTAAAAAAATAAAAGTTGCACCGGTGCAACTTAAACAGAAAGAAAATAAACCCCCGAAAGTGTGTGAGACTTTCGGGGGTTCGTGTATCGTCCGACATGGACATATGATATCTTTGTCTACCGACATTATATCGTATGTAAAAAGTATTTGCAATATACAAAAATGTCAAAACAGCACCTCCCATTTTTAAGATTAGTTGTTTGGAAAATGTTGTAGAAAAATGTCATCTTATATGATAATATAGGTTTGTTGCCTCTCCTATACCGGCAAGGGAAGGAGGTGTTTGTTATGGAGTATATAGCCTCTCTTTTTGTTACTGTCATGGGTGGTGTGATTTGTCATTACATCATCAAATGGTTAGATGGTAATGAATAATCGGCAACTAACCTGTGGTATTAAGCCTTCCACATCAAAATAGGAATAAAAACCCCCCGATGCGGCAACATCGGGGGTTTTGTTTTGTGTTCGCTATGGAACAATAGCTTCTCTTTGTCTACCGACATTATATCATATGCAAAAAGTATTTGCAATATACAAAAATGTAAAAACAGCACCTCTTGTACGAGAGGTGCTTTATATAATAACAAATTCAATTTATATACTGGTAAGACTGTGGTGCATTATGTACACCATAATCATTTAGTGTTTTCGGAGAGTCGAATTTTATAACATTTTTTAGTTTGTAGGCTACAGCCTCTGTCTTGTTTTTATAATATTCATCAAAAAAGATTTTATCTATGCCCGACTTTTTTTCAGTTAATTGCCAAATCATCTCAGGAGCACCGATAAGAATATCGTCTACTTCGGCTTCTCCGACAACTTTCATAACAGGAGATGTAGAATAGATAATAATTTTATCTACATGCTTTTTACATGCTGTTTTTCTAAATTCATATTCTTTGGTACCATTTAATATGTTTTCAACATGTTTAGGATTGATTGATAATAATATTGAACACATCGTTTTCATCTCCGTTTCTTTTTTCATATTATAATATATATAGCAAAGTTTTACAATAGGTGTCGAACATAAGTTTTATAATAAAATATTATCTACAAGTCCTATTTGGGCTATTTCATGAAATTGCTTATCGGTTAATTCAAAAAAACCCCAATAAAGACTTGCGTCTAAACCTATGTCTACTAGTAAATCATTGCGGACAATTCTTTGTTTAAAAGCTGCATTATATGTCATTTTAATTGCTTTGCAATTACCTTTATTGTACCAATATTCTAAATCATCACGGTTAAATAAATTATATTTACATGAATATTTGTAAAATTCATCAAAAGATGCAAATTCATTTTGAGTTTTTACACTTTCTACAACACAGATAGATGTGGCAACGGCTGTATATTTAGCATATTGTCCAGGTTCTGCGGTTCGATAAAGTACAACAATATCCCCATAATTTAAGTCTGTGACTTGCGACATGGTACAAACATATATTTTGTTTATCGAATTAGAATATGAAACATCCTTAATAGTGTTTGGGTTTTCCGTTCTTAAAATAGAATCAGGAAACATTATTGAATGATATTCAGGATAAATACTTAACAAGTATTTTCGTGCAAAGTTTGTATTGATATAAGGATAGTCCTTATAGATATTGTTTGTAATTAGTTTCATCTGTTTTAAATATACATTTTCTTTGTGATTGCCAGTTCCTTTTTGTCCATATAAATTAAAGCCAAATTGTTCTACTAAATTTATGAGAGCAATCTGTTTTGGAAATATTGTTGCATAACATACATCTACATTATTATTTACGGCACAGTCCATAATTTTTTTTATAAATTGTTCTCCCATTTTAGTGCCATGAGCTTCAATCTTAAAAGTGCCTACTTTTAAAATAGTATTTGCCGTAATATTAGGTATCGTGTCACTTACAATTTGTTTTTCGATTTTTAAGTATAAAAAACCTGTTATTCGATTGCTATCATCGTATTGTACAAGTGCGGACTGATCTTTTTTCCTCTTAAACCATTCATCAAAACCATCGTAATCTTGGCGTAATGAGTCAAAAAAAGAGTCGTTTAAATTTATTTCAGAAAATTTTTTGTAATTAATGTTGTTCATTATGTAACCTCCTTTTTATAAATTGCAATTTAATAATACCAATATCGACTAAAAATGTCAAAAAAATCTCTTGATTTTACATCAGGAGATTTTTAAGAGTATTTCTTTGTTTTTAGTTTATAATTATCTTACACACTCACCCTTTACAGAACAGGGGGAGTATATGAGGAGAAAATACATAAATTATTATCAAAGAACTATATATGCAATTTATTACAGAAGCACAAAAACAATTTACTATAACCTTGCATTTGCAGGAGATACAATACTGATAATATTCAAATAAATGTAAAAATGGGTGAGTGTATCAACTCACCTCGTTTTTTTCCACCTGGATAGGCGGGGCTATCTTTTCTAATTCTTCCGGAGTATCAGGAACTAAAGCTGCGGGATTTTCATCATATCGTAATATGCCATCTGAGTCGGCAACAGAGTTATACTTTTCTACCATATGCTGCAACGCTTCCCAGTCTTTCTCATCGAAGAGGGCAAATGTTTTAAAAATATTTTTCACAAACTCATTTTCACTTGACAGCATCTGTTCAATAAGTGCATTGTACTCTGTTTCGTTGCTGACAAACATTTCACCCTCACCGTCTAAAAGCCATTTTTCACTTACATTAAATTCTTTGCACATCAATTTGAGTAATGAAAGTTTTTGCTCTGGGCGTGCAAGACGATTACGCTCGATATTGTTGATTGTGTCACGACTTACTCCAAGTTGTTTGCCAAAAGCATCCATGCTCATTTTTAATGTGTCTTTTCTTAAAAATCTGATTCTTTCATGAAGTTCCAAAATATCAATCCTCCTCTTCATTATCATCATTATGAATTGCCTTAAAATATTTTGCCAGAAATACAATCAATATTGCATCACATATAACAGAAACAATATCGAGTATAAATTTAAAAATTTCCCATGCAGTCATTTAATCACCTCATTTCTATAAGTTGTAAATATAATACTATAGCTGATTAGGTTAGTCAACTAAAAAAAGTTGTAAAAAGTATTCGAATAGTGTTGACAAACCATATTGTAAATGGTATAGTTGGTTTATCAACCAAAACGAAAGGAGACAAAACAATGTCTAATAAGAAAAAGCAAAAGAAAAACAAAAAACCAGATAAGGAGCCGAAACTTCTTACCTGGTTGACGATAATGAACGGTATCGTCTTAATGCTTCAGGGACTAACAACATTGGTTGACAAGCTCATAGAGTTAATCGACCATATCACAAAAATGTTGTCCTGAGGCAAAGGGGGAGCAAGTTACCGGCTTGCTTCCCAGGTTAAATAATATGCTTTTTCTAAAGAGTTGTCAAATAGATAGAGAGGTGGAAATGTTATGGAAATTTTACAGTTATTATTTGCGATTGTGCAGATAGCGGTTGGAACAGCAACATTGGTAGTAGGTATAAAGGTTTTGAGAAAAGAAAGAGGTGAGGATGATGAAAAATAATAAAAAAGAAATCGTGGAAAAGGTAACCAAAGGATTTCTGGAATTAGGTACAGATAACAAGATGCTGATTATTGGCTATATGCTGGGTGTTGAGCATGAAAAGCAGAAAACAGCCGGGATGCGTGGACAGTCATGTAAGGCAAAAATAACGGCATAAAAAAACAACACTTGACAAACCCCGTTGCCAAAGCAACGGGGAAAACCCCGACTTTTTTCGTATGATTATGACATCAAATTGAAATGAGGTGTGTGTGGATGATAGTAACAACATTAAGACTTCCGAGAGAACTTCATAGAAAATTAAAAGAGGAAGCCGAGGAACAGGGAATGACATTTAACGGGTTTGTGTTAAGTCTTTTGTGGAGATATGTGAAAGCGAGGTAAGCCGGATGAGTAAACATGAACAGAAAGTAAAAGCTGTAAAAGATTTACAGGAAGAATATGACCACAGAAGTGAAATTGAGGAACAGACATTTGCACTTCTGGCAGAGGGAAAGTTTAAGGAAGCACAGGAGTTACTTGATAGTCTTGACGATAAGCAGGCACTTGAAATGTTGAAGGAGTCTGTTGAGGAATATGGTGAGGAACAGACAAAAAGAGATGTTTATTGTCTGATGCAGCATATAAGAGCATTTGACTATCAGAGTGATAGAAAAGAAAATGCTGATTTTGGCTTACCGTGTTCTTTGTGTTATAAACAAAAACGCTGTGATTTTAACGAAAAGACTGCAATAGAGCATTTAAGAAAAGTAGATAAAGATTACATGAAATGTGCTATACGACAGGTAGAAGAATACAGAGAACAGCATGGAGAAAAAGCAGATATGCATAGGGCATGTACAAATTGCAAAATTGTGCATGAATGTAATTGCAATTTATCTATGCCCTACGCTATCTTGCAAAGAATTGAAATTATTTAAGCGGATTTGAGATAGGACAAATTCCCCAAAACATATCTATAAACAGGAGGTGGAAAACATGGAGACAGTCACTACTGACCAGGGAACATTTGAGTATGTTGGAGAGTTTCATTATGAAGATGGTACAGTACACAGATACCGCAGGATAGATACACCGGAGGAAGAAAAAGAAGAAATCATCATGGGTATAAAAAAGATTTGCTTACAGTATCAGTTGAGAAAGCAAAAAGAAGCAGAGGAACAGAAAAGAAAAGAACAGGAGGAAAAGAAAAATGCAGGAGATAGTATCAGTAGAGGAACAGAGGATATTGGACGAGAGGATACGCAAGAGTCAGTTGGAGTGTCAGAAGTATAAACTTGAAAACGAGAGAGCAGTTATTGACAACCAAAGATTAAAGATTATTGCACACACAACATTGTTCGTAGCAGCAGTATTTGTAGCCGGGGCAGTGAGTGTGATAGTCACATTAGCAGAATACGGGGTGATTTGATGAAGTTAAAAGAACTTACAGACAGCATAGCAAATGCCACCAGAGTACATATAAAAGCGGATTCGCTTCTTTATGTCGGGTATGTTGGAAATCTTGCTTCAAAAGCCGGGGAGCTGCTTGAAAGGAATGTAAAAGAAGTAGGTTTTCACTGCATACCACGCAATAAATCAAAGGATGAAATCGACCAAAAAGAACTTGATGCGTATGTATGTGCAGATGTCTGGTTTGAGATTTATTTTGAAATAAAAATAGCATGAAAAAAGCCGCTTGGGAAAAAGCGGCTTAATTGTGACTTGCACAAAGTACAAGCACATGGCAATTCAAATATACCATAGTAAACAAGGTTTTGCAAGGGGGACAACCCCTTTACCGTCCTTGTAATGAGTATTAAAAAATGGGACATATGAGGTAGCACATGGCAAAAGAGGGAAAAAAGAGCAGATGGTATCAGTACAGCTTTGAGGATGTATATGGTAAGGAATGGAAAACCAAACCGCAGGTACCTCATGCACAGCTTACATTAGATGACATATACGATAGTTCAGTATTGGGACAGGCAGATCCTGTCAAAGCAAAGATGGACTATATAAAAAAATGCAGGATATGTGAAAAGACGATCATATCAGGCAATTTTGTTGAGTGCAATATCTATCCGGTATGGAATACCAGAAAAGATACTCCAAAGACTAAAAAGAGCAGAGAGTCAAGAGAAGCACAGAAAAATCTAAACAATAAAAATGCACAGCTTACTGTTATCAGGCTGTTAAATACCAATTTTGTTAAAGGTGATCTCCTTATAACGCTTACATACAAAGATGGATATTATCCGACATTGGATAGAGCCAGAAAAGATATAAATAACTATATTAAAGCATTAAAGAGAGAGCGTAAAAAGCAGGGGCTTGATGAGCTTAAATATATTTATGTGATTGAGTATGTCCCGGAGGGTGAAGATACAAAGAAAGTGCGTATTCACCATCATATCATCATCAATGCCATGGACAGAGATGTGGCGGAGAGCAAGTGGAAGTTTGGCAGGAGCGAAAGCAAGATTGCACAGCCTGATGATGATTTCGGACTGGAAGGTTATGGAAGATATATAACAAAACAGGAAAAGAGAAGTCACCACAGGTGGGCTGCGAGCCGCAATCTTAAAAGACCTATCGAGCGTGTGAACACTACTACACTCACAAAGAAAAAGATGTATGACATGGTAAGGTCTGGTGATGATATATCAGCAATATTTGAAAAGATTTATAAAAATAAGTTTACATATACGGGTTCAAAGATTTTTTACTCTGATTATGTAGGTGGATTTTACATATATGGCACATTGAAAACAAAGAAAGGGGTCGTCGTGATGGAAAACGGGGAGGTTGCACCGGTGCAACCTGACCTGCCAAAGAGCAGGGTGTTTGTTGATATAACATGGACAGGCTCTATCAGGTGCGGTATTGCGAATTTTTCCGTGGTCTTTGAAACTATCGTGAACGGTAGGACTTACACGGTTGAAAAGTACGGAAAGATTTCAGGTACTACAAAGCATAGGGCAGCACTTTTGATAGCTGATTATGTCCTCAGTCAGTTTACAAAGCGGTCAGATATTGAGCTTCACATAGATGATGCACTGTTGGCAGCTGGAATAAATGACGGTAGATTTAAGGCTCAGAGAGAGTCGGGTTATAAAGGAATTAAGAACCTTGAGCTTATTGACGGTCTGCTTGCTGATATGGCATTGGGCGGTCACATTGTTTCAGTCGTTGATGAAAAGAAAAATGAGTACAGTGAAGCGGAGTTTATACAGCTTCGTAAAAGGATTGCAAATATGCAATATGATTTTGAAATGGAGGATAGGAGATAATGGCAGAATTACATCATATAGTGTTCAGAAGCCAGGGGGGATTGAACTTTAAGTTAAATCTTATACCGCTTTCCATTGAAGAACATAAAGGTGATGACGGACCACATAAAAACCGTCAGAGAGATTTGGAGTTAAAGCAGTGGTTACAGGAACAGTTATTTGATTTATTTGACAAAGAAAAATCATACACACTTAAGGAGATTGCAATAAAACTCGGTATGAGAGAAAAGTCTTTATATAAGCCGTTTAAGAGCGTTGAAATGACAGCGGGCGAGTATATTGGACTAAATGTAGTAAAGCGTCTTATGGGTGGCAGATTTTATTGACTGTACCGCTTTTTAGCGTATCACATACAGTAACTTATCAGTTGTTTTTATTCTGTGGGGGCAGCCCCACAGGGAAAGGAGCTTCGCATGGCAAGAGAGGTTAAAAAAGATGCAAAGGAAGAAATGTTTAAGGTGTTTGGTGAGTTTGAGTCTGCTGAGGAAATAAACAAGAGTGCTGAGGGACTTTTAGAGGAGGGTGACAAGGAAAATCTTTATGTGCTTGCAGAGGAGAACGGATTGGATAAAGAGGATGTGGATGATTTTATTGACGGTATGGGTGCGTTTTGCACACCTTTTTCTGCGGCTGTCGGTAAGCTGAATATCGAAAAGAAATATACAGACAAGGATACGAAAATGATACTTAATACTATTGCGGCAATGGCTATGACTTTGTGCAGGGATGAGTCCTTTGCGGCAGCAGTAAGAGGAAAAGGCAAAAGTATTAAAGAGATAATAGGCAGTATGAAAAGTGCGGCAGGCAAACATAAGACGGGCAGCATGGGAGTGTGCTGTGGCACTGACAAACAGCTTATTGCCGTTATAAAAGCATATTATCTTGATGGAAAAGAAGCTATGGAAAAGATGATTGAGTCATTGTACTAAGGGGGCAGAGAAAGATGAAGAAAAAAGCAATACTTAAGATACCGCCTATTCCTACGGAGTACAGTGAGCGTGGAAAGCGTTACAGCGTATCGGCAGGAGTGGTGGATATAGACGGCAGCAGTATATTATTACTTGATGTTTATCCCAAAAATCGAAAGAAACCCCTTAGGCGGATTATAGTCACTCCGGTTGATTATGGTATTTATGAATATGACACAAAGAACTGGTCGGGCAAATCAATAGAAAATTCAGAGATATGGTTTCCGCAGACAGTACCAACACTATATGCAAGCCGTGATATGGCTTATTCTAAAGAGACATATGACATAGTGGCAGGATATGCAAAGAAAGTTAAAACGATACGGTTTATTGACGAGAATTTGTTTTATGTTGTAAGACAGCTTGAAAATGCCATTGCAAGTGAAAAGGCAGACAGAGCATATACAAGGCGTATGCAGCAGCTTGAAGAAAGATGCAGTTGTGTAGAACTGCTTGACGATGAGTTTAAGGCATATTGTAAAAAGAAGTTTGATAAGCTCGGTAAGCATATCATGTGGTATAAGCGAAAAGGGCGGTATGCTGATTTTAAGTGTTCGGCTTGCGGTTGTGAGTACAGACGGGCAACTGAGTATGGAGTGAGCTATGAGAGTCAGAGTGAAAATATTGTTGCAACACCAAAGCAGGGTATCATAAGCCGCTGTGAGATATGTGGAGCAATGGGAAAGTACCAGGCAAGGGAAAGGAAGTTTGATGAAAATCTGACAGTATATAAAGCAGATTCTTACAAGGATGGTCTTGTAATAAGAGAAGTATCTGTATCACAGCGTATAAGGAAAGATGAAAAAGAAACATATGAGTATTGTGAGGTGACCAGACTTTATATCACACCAACAGAAGAACATAAAGATTTTTGCATATGTGATGGATGGACCAGGGAGTGCAGTTGGTATGACAGAAATTTTTCTGGAGTGTATTCATATCAAAGCACAAAAGGATTCTTGTATGAACCATCACTTGTAAATATAAATAATTCAGCATTTAAATATTGTGCGATAGATAAGTTTTTAAAGAGATATCCGGTGGCAGATATTGATGGATATTTTAAGGCATATAGGAGATACCCACAGCTTGAATATCTTGTGAAAATGCAGTTGTGGAAGTTGGCAGAGCCGCTTACAGCTAATTTTTACCAGACAAATGATATGGATATGGTAGCAGCAAGACCGGAGGATATGCTTGGAATACAGAAGAAAGATATACCTTATCTTGTAGAACAGGAGGGAAATATAACAATATTGAATATATGCCGGCTGCAAAAGCAGACGGGGCAGCAGTTTGAAATGATATATTGTGCATGGCTTTATGAGATACTTTCAGTCGGTTATTCATCACATAGGATATATGAGCAGCTTTTACAGATTGCTGAACATATGAGTATTAAAAGGGTTATAAATCAGCTTGCAAAGTATGTGGGATATGAAAGTCCTGATGATTTAGAGGGCGATTATCCTAACAGATTTGGTTATCATTATCTGAATGAAAGGGCAGGAAAATATCTTGATTATTTACAGATGCGTATAGAACTTGGTTATGACCTTAGTAACAATGTGTATTCAAAACCCCGTGACCTTGACGCAGCACATCAGGAAATGGTTATGCAGAGCGATGCAAAGAAGATAAAAGAAAAAAGCATGACTGCTGATGAAAAATATACACAGATACCAAAACTTATAAAACAGCTTTCAAAAGTTTATATGTATAAGGATGAAAAGTATCAGATAGTTATTCCAAAGTCGGCAAGTGACATAATCGAGGAGGGTCATGTACTTCATCACTGTGTAGGCGGGGATAATTATCTTCGTGCACATAACAGACAGACCAGTACAATATTGTTTTTAAGGCATAGCAAAAATCCGGATATAAGATTTGTCACTATTGAGATTAAAAAGGATCATATAGTGCAATGGTATGGAGCATATGATAAAAAAACTGAGGAGACAGAAGTTAATAAATGGCTTAGAACATACAGAGAAATAGTAAATAAAAGATTGTCTGCTGATACGCAGAAAATAGCATAGGAGGTTATATGGAACTTACTGAAAAGAAAACATACAAGGAATTTAAAGCAGAGCTTGACAAAGAGATGCTCGTGGCGGCAAACAGTTTTTGTAGGATAGGATATTTGTTAAGAATAGCAAAAGACACAACGATATTGCATGAGAGCGGATATGCAAATATAAATGATTTTGCCAAATCGGAATATAATTTGTCTAAGGACATGGTAAGCAGGTATATAAGGATAAATGAAAAATATTCGGAGGGTGGATACGGAGAGCATATAGCGGCTGCATACAAGGATTATGGAGTAGCTAAACTTGCCGAGATGATAACACTCCCTGATGCTATAGCTGACAATATCCCGCCTGAAATGACAAAAGGTCAGATACAAAATATCCGTAAAGAAGTGAGGGACGAAGAAAAGATAACAGATATAGAAGTGGCATTGGAAACACCTGAAAAGCCTGCAGAAGAATTTGAAAATATATTTGAACAGTGGATGTATGTCTATTTTAAAGAAAATAATGAAAAATTTAAAACGGCAGCAGAGCTTTTAAAAAAGTATTCAGGAAATCCGATGTATAGCGAAAAAGAATTTGCTGAAAAGTTTTCAGATATTTTGAGTCCGAGCGGTGTGGATATGATTCCGGCAAGGGTAAAGGGAATAGGAAAGCTGATGCTGTCAATAAACGGCATTGATGAACCACCTGTTATTATAAATGTCCGTACCGGAGAGGCAGAGGAAACGACATGGCAGCAGTTGACTGATGCGTTTAAATTTGTATATGAAATGTGTAATGAAGATATTAAAATTGAGCCGGATGTTGATGAAGATGAGCAGGATATTATAGAACATGAACATACTGCCGCTGCTAAAGAAAAGTCGAGTGCTGTTGAAAATAAGCAAACAGAACAGAAAAGTGATATAAGCGGTGATACAGTATCAAAAGAGCCTGAAAATACTGTAAGCGAAACTGGTTTCGACTCAATGAATCCTCCGGAAGAAAATGACACAGAAGAAAGCGATGTTGTTTCCGGTCAGTATGAGATACACAATTATCCTGAGGTATTACCGGAGAATGAAAAGTTTGTACCGGCTTTTGGTGAGTGGGTATCGACGAGAAGAAAAGCCTGCCCTGATGAGCCGGGAGAATATATTGCATTTAGAAAGATTGATGAAGAACAGTGCAGGCAGTCGCTTATGAGTGTTGTAGAGGATAACGGGAAATTAAGATGGAGTTTTGCGGCGGACAGGATAATGTTCTGGATGCCATTGCCGGAAAATCCGGCACCTGAAGAATATTGATGGAGGTATAGAAAATGAGAGAGTATTTCAGAAACATAAGACAAAATCGTATAAAGTTAAGAATGGCACAAAAGAGATTAAGAGATATGCAGGAAAACATAGCGGTAATATCCTCTCCTGACTTGTCAGGTATGCCAAAAGGCAGCCGCTCACCGGGAGATGCAAACATAGCACATGATGTATCTGAGATACTCGAACAGGAAAAATATATTGATATTCTCAAAAGCAGGACGGCGAGAGAAAGCATAAAGGCAGAGAAGATAATCCGAAGCTTAAAAAATCCGGTCGAGGCAGCAGTATTATTTGCAAGATATATTGATATAAAAGAGTGGAATGATATTGTGAAATTTATATACAGTGATAAAAAAGACCTCGACTATAATTTTGAGAAATATAAGAAAAGGGTGTATAGGGCACATAAAAAGGCATTTGAGCATTTGGAGGAAAAAAGAAATGAAAGTTAATAGGTTATGTTCAGGTTTAAGAGATAGAAATGGTCATTTTATTTTTGAAGGTGACATATGTATGCGCAATGGTGACAGGATGGAGCTTGTGAAAATATGCTATGGTGAATTTGATGTAATAGAACTTGAAAAATACAGAAGAGTTGACAGTGTGAAAGGCTGGTATTGTGATGTACTAATAACTGATGAAATGAGTTTAATGCGGCCATATAATATAAGACTTCCATTAAACAACTTTTACATTGAGCATTGGAACATGGAGATAGTCAGGGATGCTGAAATATATGACAAGTATTCTGATATAGAATACAATGCAACGGTTTTAAAAGAGACAGCAGAGTATAAAATAAATCAAAAAATTATATGTAATTTATAAAGT
>OLJA01000797.1_pt1 | contig 18966 bp, 14 predicted proteins | sample 1601401 | NCBI WGS metagenome assembly OLJA01 (sample SAMN01915217, study PRJEB22387) | human gut metagenome | isolation source: stool | host: Homo sapiens | place: USA | reverse complement strand
AGCTGCCGGAGCGGTGCTTAAGCCGCAAGGCGGGAATTGTGCGGTGTTGCCATAAAATAAAAATACACCCCTGGGAATCATGACAGATTCCCAGGGGTGTGCCTATCAGAGATTATTCCACATTCAAAATCGTTCCGCCGCCGATTACGCTTTCGCCGTTGTACAGCACAACGGCCTGGCCGCGGGTGATGGCGCGCTGTGGCTCGTCAAATACCACTTTGACAAGGCCGCTGTCCAGCGGGTAGACGGTGGCGGGCTGCTCGGTCTGGCGGTAGCGGGCCTTCGCCTTGACGCGCATCGGTTCGGTCAGCTCTGGAATCGAAATCCAGTTGAAATCCCCGGCCACCAGCGTGGTGGTGAACAGCTCGCTCTCCGGGCCGACCGTGACGGTGTTGTGCTCCATATCCTTGCCGCAGACATAGACCGGCGCACCCAGTGCCAGCCCCAGCCCCTTGCGCTGGCCGCAGGTGTAGCGCACAGCGCCGTGGTGGCGGCCGACCACCTTGCCGTTCACGTCCAGAAAATCGCCGTCCGGGTAATATTTGCCGGTGTAGCGCTCCATAAAGCCGACATAGTCACCGTCCGGCACAAAGCAGATGTCCTGGCTGTCGTGCTTGCGGGCGTTGCAGAAGCCCTGTGCCTCGGCAATTTTGCGGATGGAAGGCTTGTCCATACTGCCCAGCGGGAACTTGGTGTGAGCCAGCTGGTCCTGCGTCAGCACGTACAGCACGTAGCTCTGGTCCTTGTCGGCGTAGAGCGCCTTTTTCAGCAGCCAACGGCCGGTTTCGGGGTCCTGCTCAATGCGGGCGTAGTGGCCGGTCACAACGTAGTCCAGCCCATGCTCGCGGGCAAAATCCAGCATTTTGTCAAATTTCATCGTGCGGTTGCAGTCGATGCAGGGGTTGGGCGTGCCGCCCGCCTCATAGGTGGCGATGAACTTGCCAATGACTTTCTCGCGGAATTCCTCGGTGTAGTTGACCACCTCAAAGGGAATGTCCAGCTGGAACGCCACCTCGGCGGCGTCCTCCACATCCTTGGCCGAGCAGCAAGTGTGGAACCCGCTCTGGCCTAAATCCTCGTTCTGGTACAGGCGCATGGTGGCACCCATGCAGCGGTAGCCCGCCTGCTTCATCAGGTAAGCGGCAACGGTGCTGTCCACGCCGCCACTCATGGCAATCAATGCGCCGGGGGTATTGTCCATAGGAAATCTCCTTATATCTACTAAAAAAGCACGGCAGACAATGCGTCTGCCGTGCTTATTATAGCAAATTTTCAGCGCTTATGCAATCAGTCTGCGAACAGCGGGGTGGACAGGTAGCGGTCGCCGGTGTCGGGCAGCAGCGCCACGATGGTCTTGCCCTTGTTCTCGGGGCGCTTGGCCAGCTGGATGGCCGCCCACAGCGCTGCGCCGGAGGAGATGCCCACCAGCACGCCCTCCTTGTGGCCGACCAGCTTGCCGGTGGCAAAGGCGTCCTCGTTGGAGACGGGGATGACCTCGTCATAGACCTTGGTGTTCAGCACGTCCGGCACAAAGCCTGCGCCGATGCCCTGAATCTTATGCGCACCGGCCACGCCCTTGCTCAGCACAGGGGAGGTGGCGGGCTCGACAGCCACAACCTTCACGTTGGGGTTCTGGCTCTTGAGATACTCGCCGACGCCGGTCACCGTGCCGCCCGTGCCGACACCGGCCACAAAGATGTCGACCTTGCCGTCGGTATCCTCCCAAATTTCGGGGCCGGTGGTGCGCTTGTGAGCGTCCGGGTTGGCCGGGTTCACAAACTGGCCGGGCACAAAGCTGTTGGGAATTTCCTTGGCCAGCTCGTCCGCCTTGGCAATGGCACCCTTCATGCCCTTGGCACCGTCGGTCAGCACCAGCTCGGCGCCGTAGGCCTTCATCAGCTGGCGGCGCTCCACGCTCATCGTCTCGGGCATAACGATGATGATGCGGTAGCCGCGGGCGGCGGCCACGGAGGCCAGACCAATGCCGGTGTTGCCGGAGGTAGGCTCGATGATGACAGAGCCGGGCTTCAGCTTGCCGGAGGCCTCGGCATCGTCAATCATCGCCTTGGCAATGCGGTCCTTGACGGAGCCGGCAGGGTTGAAATATTCCAGCTTGCCCAGAATCTTGGCTTCCAGGTTTTCAGCGGCTTCAATATGGGTGAGCTCCAGCAGGGGCGTGCGGCCAATCAGCTGGTCAGCGGAAGTATAAATCTTGCTCATAGGTGGTTCCTCCATTGTCATTTTTGTTTATTCAAAAAATGTTGTGTTCTTACCGTGCCAGACAGCGACATCGCGGATACGGCGCAAATCCCTTTCGCATAATATTTCATACCTCTCTTATAGGTTAATAGGATTGTACAACACAATTTCCCGTTTGTCAATAGGGGAATAGGGAATTTTCTAAAATTATTTTGCAAAAAGGTGTTGCTATCCCATTTACCAACCCGTATAATAGGAATAAGTAAACAAAGGAGCACACCACTATGATGATTTCAACGAAGGGCCGTTATGCACTGCGTGTTATGATTGACATTGCCGAGCACCAGCATGACGGTTATATCCCCCTGAAGGAGATTGCCGCCCGGCAGGAAATTTCGGAAAAATATCTTGAGGCTATTGTGAAAAGTCTTGTCAAGGAGCGCTACCTGACCGGCCTGCGGGGCAAAAGCGGCGGCTACCGCCTGACCAGAACGCCCGAGGAGTACACCGTGGGCAACATCCTGCGCCTGACCGAAGGCAGCCTTGCCCCGGTGGCCTGCTTAGAGCAGAACCCTGTGGAATGCCGTCGCATGGCGGAGTGCCGCACCCTGCCGATGTGGCGCAAGCTGAACACGATGATCAACGATTACTTTGACAGCATCAGCCTGGCCGACCTTGTCAACACCGCCCAGCCGGGCAATGATTATGTGATTTGAACCAAAAACCAAACGCCCCCGCAGGTTTTTACAGCCTGCGGGGGCGTTTTAGTGTGTGGCGATGTTTTATGCTGCGGGCGGACCGCTTATTACCTGTTACGCAGTAGGGGCGGGGCTCTGCTCCGCCCGCGGAACCTTGCGGCTACCGCGCACCTTTCCCATAAAAGCGGTCAATCTCCCATTTTAAAGGATTTTCGTCGATGTACTGCCAGATAGCGGCATAATCCGCTTCATCGCGGATGACGTGCTCCTAATAGCTGCGCTGCCACAGCCTGCGCCCCGGCGTGCGGCAAAGGCGTATCGGCCTTCATTTACAGCTTCTCCAGCGCCTCTTTCACACGCTTGATGGTTTCGGGCTTGCCCATCATGGCGGCAAGGTCGGTGCCGCCGCCGGGGGTGCGGGCCTTGCCGGAAAGCGCAATGCCCAGCGGGAAGAGCAGCCAGCCGTTCTTCTTCTCCATCTGCTCGGCCAGTGCCTTGCAGGCCTCAAAAATCGCGTCGCGGGTCCAGTCGGTCTGGGCCTCCAGCACCGGCAGCAGGGCCGTCAGGGCCTCTTTGGCGGACTCAGGCGTGGTTTTCTGCTTCTTGTTGCGGTACATCTCGGCGTCAATCGGCAACACTGCGTCAAAGAAGTCCAGCTGCGGCGGGATGTCCTCCAGCACCTCGCAGCGGGGCTGCAGATTGGCGCAGAGCAGATCGCGGTCAATGTCGCAGTGGACGGCGCTGTCGATGAAGGGGTCGGCCAGACGGCGGAACTCCTCAGCCGGCAGGGCGCGGATGTAGGCTGCGTTGATGGCGCGCAGCTTCAGCGGGTCAAAGATGGCGGGGGACTTGGAGATACGCGCCGGGTCCCAGATTTTGATCATCTCGTCCAGCGTGAAAATCTCCTGCTCGCCCTCGGGTGCCCAGCCCAGCAGCAGCAGATAGTTCAGCACGGCGGCGGGCAGATAGCCCTTGGCCACCAGATCCTGATAACTGGCGTCGCCGTTGCGCTTGCTCAGCTTGTTCTGCGCGTCCTTCATAACGGGCGGGCAGTGGATGTAGACCGGCTTCTCCCAGCCGAAGGCGTCATACAGCAGGTTGTACTTCGGGGTGGAGGACAGGTACTCGCTGCCGCGGATGACGTGGGTAATGCCCATCAGGTGGTCATCCACAACGTTGGCAAAGTTGTAGGTCGGCATACCATCGGTCTTGATCAGAATCTGGTCATCCAGCTCCTTGACATCGACCTCGATGTGGCCGTAGACCACATCGTCAAACCCGGCCACGCCGGACTCGGGAATCTTCTGGCGGATGACATACGGCTCACCCGCAGCCAGCTTGGCAGCGACCTCCTCGGCGCTCAGGTTACGGCAATGCCCGTCATAGTGGGTCATTTCGCCCGCGGCGCGCTGTGCCTCGTGCATTTCGTTCAGGCGCTCCTCGGTGCAGAAGCAGTAGTACGCCTTGCCGGCCTTGACAAGCTGCTCGGCATACTGCTTGAACATACCCATGCGCTGGCTCTGCACGTAGGGGCCGACCGGGCCGCCCACATCGGGGCCCTCGTCCCAGGTCAGGCCAGTGGCCTTCAGCGTGCCGTAGATGATATCGGTAGCGCCCTCAACAAGACGGCCCTGGTCAGTATCCTCAATGCGCAGGATGAAGGTGCCGCCGTTGTGGCGGGCCTGCAGATAGGTGTACAGCGCGGTGCGCAGATTGCCCACGTGCATATAGCCCGTGGGGGACGGCGCAAAACGAGTGCGGACTTCAGACATACAGATTCCCCTTTTTTATATTTGTGTTTTTACTTGATATTTGTGTTTATTATAGGCGCGGATAGGGTAAGTGTCAACAAAAGACAAGGCATAAAAAGCAAAGAACAGCTCAGTAATTTTCCAGCCAGGCCAGCAGTACCTTAACTCTGCCGGTCAAATCGCCGCAGAAGCGCTCGGCAACCTCAATCACGACCGTGTCTGGTATAGTGGTCTGTTCGGCCAACAGGGTGTCTACTGTCAGAACATTGCCGTGCAGTACCAGTGTATCATGGAATCCCTCTGCCAGATAGGGGGCCAATGCGGCACCATAGCTGTCCCGCGCAAGGAGCAGGCTATTGCTGCCGCTGCCGGAAAAGCGCATCAGCTCGGCACCATCGCTCCCCTCAATGCGTTCTGCGGTCGGAACGTCCGGCTCCAGATACACATCGTCGCTGGCCATATTCCAGCGGCCGCACATGGCGGCAAGGTCGGCAGGGCAGGGAATTTCCGGTTTCGTCAAAAACAGCGGCCAATCCTGTGCTGCGGGCATATCCAGTGCAGCCAACGTTTTTTGGGCGGCAAGCCATGCGCCTGCATTGTTCCAGTGGGTGTCGTACTTATAGTACACCTGTTGCGCCGCCGCAGCTTCCGTCAGCTCCGGCAGAGGAAACAGTACAGGGCAGGCGGTGTTGGCCTGCAGATAAGCGGAAAGCTCCTGCACCTGCGTAGGGCGGGACACAATCGGAATACTGGCAGGCATCCGGTCGGAATATACACCCTCCTTAGCTGGTGCAAACAATATCAGCAGGCGGCTGCCGCGGGCAGATAATTCGTCATTCAGCTGTTGTATAAGTGCGGACAGCTCGGCCTTTTCCGCATCGCTGTAAGCGGTCAAGCCCTGATAGTCAGAGATGCTTTTGGAGTCGCCTACATCCTTTAAAAACAGCCAGCCATCTTTCCCCTGCAGCACATCGGAAGAATCCAGCGTGCCAATGCTTCGATCGACTTCTGCTTTAAGAACCAGCATTTCATTGCGAAAGGGCGCATTGTCACTCAACCAGGCTTCAAAAGCGGTGGGCCATTGGGTAAGACTGGTTTCCGCATCCGGGAAAGAGGCTAATGTTCGGTTTTCGTGGTTGACGGTATCACAGCTTCCGCGCAAAATCGGCCAAAGAAGATTGGGGCCTGCCAGCAAGGCTGCAAATCCAACAATCAAAGCTGTATTTGTCCATTTTACAGCGCGTTTCACGGAAATACTCCTTTCAGTCTTTGGTTAAAAGCGGAAATAAATAAACGGATTATAAGTGCCGCTTACCAAAAGAACTGTGCAGGCAAATCCGAGCACCAGCAGAGCTGCGCCCTGCAGAGAACCGACATGGGTACGGTCATACAGGCGTTGACGCAGTCCGGGCAGTGCGGCCTGCACCGGGCCGCAAAGCAGGACGCCGGCGATGAGCAGCAGCATGGTGCGGCTGTCCATATAACGTATCACGGGATAAGCTGCGCTTCCGGCAGTCGGTGTCCACATGGTTCGCAGCCACTGCAAGCCTGCCCGCAGGCCCGGAGCGCGGAACAGCACCCAGCCGCATACAACAAAGAACATGGTGTACAGCCACCCGAACCAGGCAGGCGCCTTGCGCAAGGGCTTTTCCAGCAGGGTGCGCTCCAGAATCAGGAGGATGGCATACCAGATGCCCCACGCCACAAACTGCCAGTTGGCACCGTGCCAAAGGCCGGTAGCTAAAAATACAATAAATAGGTTCAGCAGTGTGCGCGGCTTTCCCTTTCGGTTGCCGCCCAGGGGAATATAGAGATATTCCTTGAACCACCCAGAAAGGCTCATATGCCAGCGCCGCCAGAATTCGCTGACACTGCGGGAAAGATAGGGATAATGGAAGTTTTCCGGGAAGGTAAAGCCAAACATTGCGCCGAGGCCGATTGCCATATCGGAATAGCCCGAAAAATCATAATAAATCTGCAATGTATAATACAGCGCGCCGAGCCAGGCCAGCGGTGTGCTGACAGCGGAAGGAGCCAACCCAAAAACTTCATCGGCACGGGCGGCAAAACAGTTTGCCAGAATTACCTTTTTCGCCATACCGTAAAGAAAACGCTTGACCCCGTAGGAAAAGTCCTGTACAGTGACACAGCGATTCTGCAGCTGCGCTTCTATCTCCGTATAACGGACAATCGGGCCGGCGACCAGCTGCGGGAAAAAGCTGATATACAGTGCCATCAGGAACCAGCTTTTTTGCAGCTGCGTTTTGCCGCGATACAAATCAATCACATAGCTCATTGCCTGAAAGGTATAAAAGCTGATGCCAAGCGGCAGTGCAATATCCCGAACAGGCAAGACCTGCCGCCCAAACAAAGCGGCAAGCGTATCACCCGCGAAAGAATAGTACTTGAAATATCCCAACAGCGCCAGATTGGCCAATACGATTACAGCCAGAGCTAATTTGCGGGTGCGCTGCCCGGCGGCATTTACCCAAAAGCCGCCGAGATAGTTGAGCGTGATGGAAAAAAGCATCAGGAAGATATACTTTGGCTCACCCCAGGCATAAAACAGCAGGCTGGCCACAAGCAGCAATACATTTTTGCCCTTGCGGGGCAGAAACAAATACAATAGCAATGCGATTGGTAAAAAATACCACAAGAAAACCAAACTGGAAAACAGCATTTCTGAACCCCATAAAAAGCGTACTGGTGCGTATCCTATGCCGGTGATTTATAGCTGTATAAAAATTCTGCCAGCGTGCAAAAATCTCATGCAAACGCAGACTTGCACACCTTATACAAGATACGCTTCAAACCGGTGCAGGTCGTCAATTTTTACGGTGGCACGGTAGAAAACGCCGTCCTCGCGGTATTCCTCCGCCGCCACACTGCCGCGGCTGCGCAGAATGTCGGCCAGCGCCAGCTTGTCATACGGCAGAACAAGCTCGATCGTGCGCACGCGGTGGCCCAGCACATCGTCAATTTTATCCAGCAGCGCATCCAGGCCGTAGCCGGTCTTGGCACTGGTCAGAAGAATATCCGGGTCAAAGGCCACCGCGTTGGCCATATCACATTTGTTGTAGACCACAAGCTGGGGGATGCCCTCGCAGTCAAGGCTGCCCAGAACCTCGTCGGTCACGGCCAGCTGTTCGGCGGCCTGTGCGTCGCCCGCATCGGCCACCTTGACGATGACATCCGCAAAGGCGGCCTCCTCCAGCGTGGACTTGAACGCCTCGACCAGATGGTGGGGCAGGCGGCTGACAAAGCCGACGGTGTCCACCAGAATAATCTGCAGCCCGCTGGGCAGCACCAGCTTGCGGGCGGTGGGGTCAAGCGTGGCAAACAGCATATCGGCCTCAAAAATCTGCTCGCCGCATAGGGCGTTCAGCAGGCTGGATTTACCCACGTTGGTGTAGCCGACCAGCGCCACAACCGGCACGTTGTTCTTCTGGCGGGCGCGGCGGGTCTCGCCCCGGCGCTTTTCCAGCTCCTTCAGGCGGCCCTCCAGATGCTCAATGCGGTGGTGCAGATGGCGGCGGTCCAGCTCCAGCTTCGTCTCACCGGCACCGCGGCGGGCACCGCCGCCGCCGCCACCGCCGCCGCCCTGACGGCTCAGGCTCTCGCCCAGACCCTGCAGGCGGGGCAGCTGGTAGCGCAGGGTGGCAAGCTCGGTCTGCAGCTTGCCCTCGTTGGTGGTGGCGCGGGCGCGGAAAATCTCCAGAATCAGCATCGTGCGGTCGAGCACCTCCACCTGTAAGGCGGCGGAGAGGTTGCGTATCTGGCTGCCGGTCAGCTCGCCGTCAAAAATCGCGGCGGCGGCGTTCACGTTCTGGCAGACAAGGCGCGCTTCGGCCACCTTGCCCTCGCCCAGCAGCGTGGCGGCCTCGGGTGTGGCGCGCTTCTGCACCACCTCGGCCACGGCGTCCATGCCGTTGGCATCCGCCAGTGCGCGCAGCTCCTCAAGGCTGCGGGCCATATCGTATTTGCCCTGATCCAGCGCCAGCAGCACCACCGGCAGCTTCTCGCCGTCGGTGGTTTTCTGGGCGGTGGTGCCAAGGTCCAATTCAATCGTGTTATCGCTCATAAATCCTCTTTTAGCAGGTGATAGGCGCGGCAGGGAACCGGGGTGCCGTCAAACTTGCGGTCAATCACATCGTGGTCATAGACAAAGCCTGCCTTCAGCATCACGGAACCGCTGGCAACGTTTTCGTTGTCATGGATGGCGGCCAGCCAGTCGGCCTCGACAGTGTCAAACCAGTAGTCCCGCACGGCGCAGAGGGCCTCGGTCGCGTAGCCCTTGTTCCACCATTTGCGGCCCAGCACATAGCCGGTCTCCCACACATCCCCCAGACGCTCGGTGTTCAGGTGCCAGCCCGCCTTCTGTGCCGGGTCAGGAAAGAGACTGATGCTGCCGAAGAGCACCCCGGTGTGCTTGTCCGTGATGCCCCACTGGTAGAAGGTCGGCTCCTCGTAGTGCTTTTCCCACTCGTTCAGGATCTCGGCGGTCTCGCCCCAGCTGCGGTGGGCGTTCCAGCGCAGATACCGGGTCACCTGTTTGTCGCTGGCCCAGTTGTTGTACATCATCTCGCTGTCATCAATCGAGAGCCGCCGCAGCAGCAGCCGCCCGGTTTCCAGCTCTTGTGTGCCGCAATGCTTCATAGTGTCCCCTTATTTCTTGTGAAAAATACTCCGCAGGATCCCCATGCCCATCGCCCACAGCTTGGTAAGCTGGGCGCGGTAGAGGGTGCAGTAGATGAACAAAATCACGCCAACCAGCGCAAATTTTATAAAGAAATGCTGCCACAGCAGCGTGCCGATGGCCGTGACGGCGAACGCCAGCAGGAAGCCGGAAATCGTTTTGGAATAGCTGGCCACCGTGCGGTAGTACATCTGGCCGGTAACGCTGCGGTACAAAAACGCAAGGCCGTTGCTGGCGGCCAGCGCCAGCGCCGCGCCGGTCAGCCCGAAGGCGGGCACCAGCCACGCGCAGAGCCCCAGATTGGACAGCGCCCCCAGCCCGATGCCGATGGTGTCATGCCACGGCTTGCGGGCAATCGAGTTGCCGTAGACCGTGCCCTCGCACAGGATGTTGAACACCACGGCCAGCATCAGCAGCGGGAAGATGGCCAGACAGCCGCGCTTGTCCGGGAAGATGATGAACACGATATCCTCCAGCATGACCAGCACGCAGAAGAAACCGAAAATCAGCAGATTGAGCATATCATGCACGCGGCAGATGCGCTCCTGCTCCTCGCGGTAGTGGGCGTAGACGTAGGGGCCCCAGTAGGTGGAGAAGCCCGCCTGAATGGCCGTGACCAGCTGTGCCAGACTGTAGCCGAAGGCAAACAGACCCTGCGCGTTCTCGCCGCAGGCGTTGCCCACAAAGGAGAGGCAGATGCCGCTGGACAGGCTGAAGAGAATCTGCGCCGGGGCCAGCGCCACGCCGTAGGGCACGGTCTGGCGGGCAATGCCGCCCAGCTGTGCGGCGGGCAGGGGGGCCAGCACAGCGGCCCGGTACTTGTAGCCGAAGGCGATGGCCACCACGCCGAAGCTGAGGATAGCCGCCACGGCCAGAATAAAGACGTTGGAGGTGAAAAAGCCCGGCAGCAGATAGAACAGGTTGTAGCAGCCCTGCATCCAGAGCGTCTCGGCCGTGTAGGCGCGCAGATCATTTTCCAGGCGGAGCAGCACATTCAGATACCGCACCAGCATATACAGCGCGGCATTGAGAAAGAGCAGCGGCACAATGCCCGGCCCGGCGGCGCTCAGGCCGAAGGCCGCGGCGAGGGGGCGGGCAAAGAACACGCTGCCGCCCACGCCCAGCAGCATCATAAAGGCGGCGGAAATGCGGGTGCAGGCCGCAAACAGCTGGCGCGGATCCGCCCCGGCGGGCGGCTCGTGATAGAAGCGCAGCAGCGCCTGGTCCAGCCCCAGAATGCCGATGTTCATCAGGGTGGCGGTGTAGGTCATAAAGGTGACCGGCGCGCCCAGCACCTCGGCGGGCAGCAGCCCCTTGACGATGAGCGCCAGACCGGTGATGGCAAAGCCCAGATAGGTTGCCACCGAGTATTTCATCACATTCCCGGCGAAGGATTCACCGGCCGATCGTTTTTTGTCTGACATGATTGTTTGTCCTGTCGTAGAGTTGTAGGGGCCGGGCACGCCCGGCCCGCGGCCTTGCCGTCACGGCGCGTCTGCTGTATCGCGGGCTCAGCGCACAAACGGCTTAATGCGGGCCTCCATCGCGGCGACCTGCTCCGGCGTCACGTGCGCCTTGTCCACATAGCCGTAGATGCGCTGGGCAAAATTGGCCAGCGGGGGGCAGAAGGCAAAGACCTTTTTCGGTTCCCAGCCGTGGCGGTAGAGGAAATGCACACCCGCCAGCGCGCAGAATTTCAGCTTGTTGAAGTGCGGCGTAAAGCCCGCGCCCATTGGCTCATCCCGCGGCGGATTCTTGTAAACCTCCTCCAGCAGGTCGGCCATCCGCTTGTAGGCGGGCGTTTCGCTGGGGTCAAAGTAGCCCTCGATCACATCCCTCTCAATCGGGAAGGGCGGCTCGGGGTTGGCCATGGCAGCGGTAAATTCCTCGTAGCTGGTCACGTAGTGGGCGTCCTTGTAGATGACCGGGTCGTACTCATGCTCGATCGGCACGGGGCGCAGGATGTGGCAGCTCTTGCCCGCCATATACACCTCGGCAATGGCGGTGCTCATCCAGATGGAGATGGAGTCCGCCGCCACAATCCACTGCTTGACGGAGTCCGCAAAAATCACGTGGAAGTTGGGGCGCTTTTTGGCCAGCTCCTCCAGCGCGGGGGAGTTCCACTCGCTCGGGTGGCGGCGGTAGACGAGCTCTACCTCGGGGTGCGCACCTAAATATTCATCGAACCAGCGCAGGGTTTCCTGCATCGAGACGCGGTTGGTCCGGGCAAAGCCGGTGAAATCCGTGCCCGCCATTTTGGAGAGCTCGGCCACCTCGTCCTCGCTCATGCTGGCGTAGCCAAAGCTCGAAATGTACAGGTGCAGCTGCTTGGCGGGGTCGAGGCCGAACTCCTTGCAAAGGGTCTGCTTGTCCTTGAAGTAGCCGTCAAATTCCGGGCGCAGAAAATCCATCATAACCGCGCCGGTCACCGGGGTGTTTTTGGCATCCATGCCGTGGGCCTGCAGGCGGGCGGCGGTGCGCTTGCCCCAGCAGGTTTGTACACAGCGCTTGGCGTTGCCGTTCATATTGAACCAGTCGCCCTCCTCCTGTGTGTCGGAGAGCATCTGCTCCCAGTGGAGGTTGACGATTTTGTTGCATTTGCCGATGTTGTTGTAGACGTGGCTGTTGATGGCCTCGTTGTCATACATACAGCTCGCCACCAGTACCTCGGGCTTGTCCTTGCCGAACAGCCGCAGCTGCTTGGGGTCAAGCAGCTGGCGGATCTCCGCCGTGTAGCCGCGGCGCTCCAGCTCGAGCTTGAGCAGCAGATCGCTCTCATACTCGCGGACGGTGTGTTCATATAAAATCAGAAAATCCAATGCCATGGTTGACAGACCTCTTTAGTATCGTTTGGGCGGAGCGTCGGGGACGCCGCCCCCTACAGGTGCAAGCCGGGAACGGCGCACTGCCGCAGACATCGGCGGGGTGGGGTCACCCCGCCCTACGGATGAACGGAAAATGCTGCTTATGCAATATCCCTGAAAAGCTCGGCTGTCCATTGCGGCAGACCGTATTTTTCATCCAGATGGAAGCCGTCATAAAACTGCGTGTCATCGTCGGTAATGACGCTGCCGCCCCACTCGTAATCCAGCAGGGTGAAGCTGTATTCCCCGGCCCACGTTTGCAGCTGGGGCAGCACCGTGCCCTGCATTGCATCGGTGATGCCGAAGGCGTCGCAGACCTCGGTGCGCACGTTGCCGGCCATCGGCGGCAGCACCACAATCAGCCGCACGCCCTCGGCCTTGCAGCGCTCCGCCAGCGCGCCCAGACGGGCCAGCTGCTCGGTGTTCAGCGCCCAGCTCTTGCAGCGCGGGGTGATGGTGGCGGTGTAGTCATATAATTTGCGGTGCAGCGGCAGAATGGTGCCGTCCTCAGCAAGGTAGTCCGCGTCGGTCCAGTCGCCGGACTCAATCGTGTCCGGCGTGCCGCGCAGGGTATCCATCGCCACGGTCAGGGCGTTGACGTTGTATTCCAGATTCAGGCAGTAGGCCAGCGGGTTGTTCAGCGTTTCCTCCAGCGCGGCAAAGCGGTCGGTGTTGTACCCGGCGTTCAGTGTGTAGAAGGAGACCTCCACCAGCAGGGTGCTGACCGGGTTGCCGGAATCCAGCACGTAGTCTGCTAAATCCAGCGTTTCCTTTAAGGAAGCGCCGCCGAACGCAAGGTTCTGCCATTCCTGCCCGGAAAGGCTGTCCACCAGCGCCATATCAAAGTGGGCAAGGCGGCTGTCGCCCAGAATCAGGTTCTGCCCGGGGGCCTGCTGGTAGGCACGCACACGCGCCACCGGCTGGCTGGACGTTGCGGAGGCCTTCAGCCCGAAATAGTTGTTCGGCTCAAACGCGGCAAAAAACGCGAACCAGACCACCACCGGCACCGCCAGCAGCGCCATTTTTTTGAGTATGTTTTTCATGGGGCCTCCTTGGTTAGTAGCTTTGCAGGGGCCGGGCACGCCCGGCCCGGTCGTTTCCCGCAGATGGGCGGTTTCCGTGAGGCTCCCCCCCTCATCCGGCCCTGCGAAGCCACCTTTTTCCCCCCCCGAGGGGGAGGCATTGGGGAACGTGGGCCGCGCAAGGGAGGCGCTGCCTTTAAAATCCCGCGTACATACCAAAGCCGGAGCTGCCGAAGCCGCCGCTTTGCATAATGTAGCCAATCAGCAGGGCAACCACCAGCGCATAGTAGACGGCCCAGCGGTGCTTATCGGCGGCAAGGCAGAGCTCGGCAGGCTTGTTTTTGAAGCCGAAGGCCCGGCGGTAATCCAGATAGAATGCCAGCGCCAGCACCAGCACAAGGAAGGCATAGTAGGCCGCAACCATAATGGCGTTGGCGTAGAAGCCGTTGTAGGCGGCGGCGTACAGCTCAGACGCAAAGCGTGCAGGTGCCCAGCTCAGGAAGCAGTGCCCGAGGTAGGTGAACGCATCCCCCACGGTCAGCGGAGCGGCAGCGGGGGAGGACCCCACCCGGAAGAACACCATGCTGATGCACCACAGCACAAACACGGCGGCGCGCTTGGCCCATAGCACGCGGGCGGGGGCTTTCTTCTTCGGCTTGCCAAAGCGGCGGTGCATCAGATCCTCGCCCAAGCGGTACAGCGCCTGTAAAAGGCCCCACACCACAAAGGGCATGGTGTTGCCGTGCCAGAAGCCGGAGATAAAAAACACCGTGAATACGCAAAATTCTGCGGGCAGACGGGTGAGCCTGCCGCCGGTCACGCCGGAGACATCCGCCCACGCCAGCGGCATAAACAGGTAATCCTGCAGCCAGGAGGAGAAGCTGATGTGCCAGCGGCTCCAGAAGCCGGAAAAGTTTGTGGCAAAAAACGGCGTCTTGAAGTTCTCCGGCAGCTCCAGACCCAGAAGCAGGCCGACGGCGCGGGCAACCTCCGAGTAGCCGGAAAAGTTGAAATACAGCTGGAAGGTGTAGAACACGGCGGCCAGCACCAGCATCGGCCCGCCGTAGCTGCGGTAATTCGGGAACACCTCGTCCACCACAAGGCCCAGCACGTCGCTGACGGCCACCAGCTTAAAAAGACCCAGCGCCAGCAGCCGCAGGGCACGCACGGTGCGGGCGGCGTCAAAGCGGTGCTCGGTCTTGAACTGGGGCATTAATGCCCCGGCGCGGCAGATGGGCCCCTGCGTGACAGTGGCAAAGAAGTTTAAAAACAGTGCACAGTCAATGAAATTTGTCTCAATCTCACAGTCGCCGCGGGCGGCGTCAATCAGGTAGGAGATGGCCGCAAAGGTGTAAAAGCTGATGCCCAGCGGCATGGCCACGGCCTGCCAGCCGCCCTCGGCGGCAAACGCGCCGTTGTACTTGAAGAAGGCCAGAATTGCCAGCAGCCCGACCACACCCACCCGCAGGGCGGCGGTTTTGTGGGTCGCCATACAGCGGCCGCACAGGTAGGTGAACACGGCAATGGCAATCGTGACCGGCAGCATCGTGGGCATGGCAAGGGCGTAGAACACCCAGCTGGCCCCCAGCAGAAAAACGCTTTGCAGCCGCTGCGGCAGGTGCAGATACACCGCGGCCACGACCAACAAAAACCCAAAAGATCCAAAGCTCTGCAGGCTCATGGCCACACCTCCCCTTTATAAGAATCAGTAATAACTCATTATACACGATTTGCTGCAGCTACGCAAGTATGATTTGCAGTACAGCGGAGTATGTGGTATAATGCAGATACTTCATACAGCAGTGACCCTGCTGCGCTGGGAGGCCCGCTATGCAATACATCCGCACGTGGATAGCCAGATTTCTGAAAACCCAACCCCCGACCCGCATTATCGCCGTGGGCTTTGCGCTGCTGATTCTCAGCGGCGCGGCGCTGCTGATGCTGCCCGCAGCGGTGCAGCCCGGCAGGAACATTACCCCGCTGAATGCACTGTTCACCGCCACAAGCGCTGTCTGCGTGACCGGGCTGGTTGTGGTGGACACCGGCAGCACCTTCAGCCTGTTCGGGCAGGTAGTCATTGCGCTGCTGATTCAGATTGGCGGCTTGGGCGTGGCGTCCATCGGCATGGGGCTGGCGCTTGTGACCGGGCGGCGCATCGGCCTGAAGGGGCGCTCCCTTATGCGGGAGGCCCTAAACGTCGAAAGCCTTGAGGGTATGGTGCGGCTGGTGCGCAACGTGCTGCTGACGACCCTGCTTTGTGAGGGGGCGGGCGCGGTGCTCAGCTTCCCGGTGTTTGCGCGGGATTATATGCCGCTGCAGGCGGTATGGTTGAGCATTTTTCACGCGGTTGCATCTTTTAATAATGCGGGCTTTGACGCGCTGGGCGGCGGCACCAGCCTGATGCCCTACCGGGACAACGTGCTGCTGAACCTTGTCACCGATGCGCTGGTCATTGTGGGCGGCATCGGCTTTATGGTCATTCTGGACATCGGCCACTGCCGCGGGCGGTTCCGCAAAATGAGCCTTCACACCAAGGTGGTGTTTACCACCACGGCGGCGCTGCTGATTGGCGGCACGGTGCTGCTGCAGTTGACCGACCACCTGGGCTGGATGACCGCCTTCTTCCAGAGTATGACGGCCCGCACAGCGGGCTTTGCCACGGTGGATATCGGCAGTCTGAGCAGCGCGGGCCTGCTGGTGCTTGTGGGGCTGATGTTCATCGGCGCTTCTCCGGGGTCCACCGGCGGCGGCATCAAGACCGCCACCTTTTTTGTGCTGATGCAGCAGGTGCGGACCATCTTCTCCAAGCGGCGGCTGGGCGCGTTCCACCGCCGCCTGCCGGACGGCTCACTGGCCAAGGCGGCCACCATCACGCTGATGGGGCTGCTGGTTGTGTTCAGCGGCACCCTGCTGCTCTGTATGCTGGAGCCGCAGACCGATTTTATGCGGCTGCTGTTTGAGCAGGTTTCCGCCTACAGCACGGCGGGGCTTTCCACCGGCATCACGGCGGGGCTCTGTGCCGCCAGCCGCTGGGTGCTGATTTTTACTATGTTCATCGGCCGTGTCGGCGCCGTGACGCTGCTTTCCCTCTGGATTGAGCGCCCCGAGCCGAGTGCACGGTTTACCGAAGAGGCCATTACGATTGGATAAGGGTGCTTGCAATGTTTGATAAAAAGAAGAATACGGCGGAAAGCTACGGCGTCATCGGGCTGGGCCGCTTTGGCACGGCGCTGGTCAAAACGCTGACCGATGCGGGCAAGGAGGTCATTGCCGTTGACAAGGACGAGGCCAAGGTCAAGGCCGTGCGCGGCTGGACGGACTATGCCTTTGTCATTGACGAGCTGACTGAGACCTCGCTGAAGGAGACCGGGATGCAGAACTGCAGCACCGTCACCATCTGCATCGGTGAGAAGGTGGACGTCAGCATCCTGACCACAATGCTGGTCACCAAGCTGGGTGTGCCGCACGTGATTTCCAAGGCTGCCAGCGAGGTACACGGCGAGGTACTCAAGCGGTTGGGGGCGGAGGTCGTCTACCCCGAGGCCGATATGGCGGTGCGCATCGGCAAGCGGCTGATTTCGGGGAATCTTTTGGACTACATTGCACTGGGGGACGGCGTCGAGGTGCGGCGCATTGCCGTGGGTGGCCGTATGCTGGGCAAAAGCGTGCGGGAGCTGGATTTGCGCCGGGTCTACGGCATCAACGTCATAGCGGTGGAGCACGGCCAGCAGACGAACGTGGAATTTTCCGCCGAGTATACCTTTAAAGAGGGCGACACCGTGGCGGTCATCGGCAAGGAAGCCAAGATCGATAAATTTGAGAAGGATATGTGAGGGCGGCTCTTGTTAAAAAACTAACCGCACAAATTTTGCGCTTTTTGCCTTGCATTTCGTTACGCAATGCGGTACACTTACACTAACGAAATACGGCAAAAAACAGGAGGACTTCCAATATGGAGCACAGCAATCCCATCCTGATGGGCAACAGCAGCCCGCAGAAGTTTATCACCATCGGCGAGGTAATGCTGCGCTTGACCCCGCCGAACTATGAGAAAATCCGTATGACCTCCACCTTTGAGGCCAGCTACGGCGGCAGCGAGGCCAACATTGCGCTGGCACTGGCCAACCTGGGTGTGGATTCCACCTTCTTCAGCGTGGTGCCCAACAACTCTCTGGGCAAAAGTGCCGTGCGCTGGCTGCGCTGCAACGATGTGCACTGCACGCCGATGATTCTCTCCACCAAGGAGGAAACCCCCAGCCACCGTCTGGGCACCTATTATCTTGAGACCGGCTACGGCATCCGTCCCAGCAAGGTCATCTATGACCGTATGCACAGCGCCCTGACCGAGTATGATCTGACGAAGGTGGACCTGGACGAGCTGTTTGAGGGCTTTGACTGGCTGCACCTGTCCGGCATTACCCCGGCACTGAACAAAAACTGCGCCGACTTCATCCTGCGCTGCCTAAAGGTGGCCAAGGAGAAGGGCCTGACCGTCAGCTTTGACGGCAACTTCCGTTCCACCCTCTGGACATGGGAGGAGGCCCGCGACTACTGCACCCAGTGCCTGCCCTACGTGGATGTGCTGTTCGGCATTGAGCCCTACCACCTGTGGAAGGACGAGGCCGACCACAGCCAGGGCGACTGGAAGGACGGTGTGCCGCTGCAGCCCAGCTATGAGCAGCAGGATGAGATTTTCCAGCATTTCATCGACCGTTATCCCAATCTGAAGTGCATTGCCCGCCACGTGCGGTACGTACATTCCGGCAGTGAGAACAGCCTGAAGGCGTTTATGTGGTTTGAAGGCCACACCTTTGAGTCCAAGCTCTACACCTTCAACATTCTGGACCGTGTCGGCGGCGGCGATGCCTTTGCCAGCGGCCTGATTTACGCGATGATGCACGATTACAAGCCGATGGATATGGTCAACTTTGCGGTGGCCTCCAGCGCCATCAAGCACACCATCCACGGCGATGCCAACATCACCGACGATGTGGAGAGCATCCGCAATCTGATGAATATGAACTACGATATTAAGAGATAAGAAAAAAGAAAACCTGTGCGAAACAGTTAGTTTTTGCGCAGGTTTTTAATCTTATAGGAATTTCCACTGGAACTTCCTATAAGATAAAAGCAAGCAGGCTTGCTAATATGCGTAGCTCGCGGAGAAGAATTTATAGCTTTGCTATCCGCTCGCGCGCGAAAGTGTGCGACAGGCGCACACTTTATTTAATAATAGCTTTATTTGGAGGAAAAGGTTATGAGAATGAACAGGAAGGTGAAAGAGAGATACGCAGGGCTGGCACGGTATCTTGGACTGCGTTTCGATGAAGAACACGGTGTCATTTATGGGGAAAGGGACGGTTATGCCTTTCGGATGCAGCCGTATCAGGTAAACGCAACAAACACAAATAACGATATGGTGGCAGTGTCCGTCGGCATAAACAATGATGGCACAAAGATTGCCTTAGATGACAGCAAGCCGTTGAAGAAGGAGCACAAGCAGATATTTGGCATCATACAGGAGAAGAATACGATAACGATGATTCTGAAAAGATGCACGAATCAGGAGAAGCTTCAGAACAATATGCAGGAGTGCCTTCCGGCATTTCTGGCATTTTTAAAGAGCAAAGGGCTTGTAAACGGCTGTGAGCTCTGCGGAGAGGCAAAGAGTACGGAATGCTGTTATTTTACGGAAAGTGTAAAGTATCTCTGCGAGGATTGTTATGCATCCGTAAG
>OLJA01000796.1_pt1 | contig 18985 bp, 20 predicted proteins | sample 1601401 | NCBI WGS metagenome assembly OLJA01 (sample SAMN01915217, study PRJEB22387) | human gut metagenome | isolation source: stool | host: Homo sapiens | place: USA | reverse complement strand
CTTAAGCCGTCAGGCGGGAATTGTGCGGTGTTGCCTTTATAAAATCAGGTATAGTATTGAATATTAATATATAAATGGTGCGGGAACATACAGGATACTCTGCTGCCGGGTGGAATATATGAAATGCGGGTACAGCACTGTGACATGGCGTTGCAGGGAAAAATGCAGCCGGAATGGGCATAACATACAAAAACAGAGCACAAAGATGTTGCAATATGCCAGATACGTACAAAATTCTGCAACTATTTTAGTCAAAATGCGCCTTGCTTTTCCTCCGGTTTTGCTATACCATAAAAACAATGAGCGGGAGCGAAAGAAGCATCACGACCTATAAAGAAGGAGAACCATTATGAAAAAAACATTAGCGTTGACCTTGGCAGCTGCAATGACCTTGAGCCTGGCTGCCTGCGGTTCCACCGCTTCTTCTGCTGCATCTTCCGAAGCCGCTTCCCCCGAGGCCGCTTCCAGCGATGCTGCATCTTCCGAGGCTGCTTCCTCTGAAGCAGCCAGCGAGACTGAAACTGCTGAGCTGTCCACCGTTGAGCCGGGCAAGCTGATCATGTCCACCAACGCAGCCTTCCCCCCGTACGAGATGACCACCGATTCCGGCGAATTTGAGGGCATCGACATTGAGACCGCACAGGCCATTGCTGACAAGCTGGGCCTGGAGCTGCAGATCGATGATATGGACTTTGACGCTGCACTGCTGGCTGTACAGCAGGGCAAGGCCGATATGGTTATGGCTGGCGTTACCGTTACCGACGAGCGCCAGAACGTGATGGACTTCACCGACTCTTACGCAACCGGCATCCAGTCCATCATCGTCAAGGAAGATTCCGATATTGCCAGCGTGGATGACCTGGCTGGCAAGAAAATCGGCACCCAGCGCGGTACCACCGGCTACCTGTACTGCTCTGACGACTTTGGCGATGAGAACGTTGTTGCTTACGACAACGGCCTGACTGCCGTGCAGATGCTGAACAACGGCCAGGTTGACTGCGTTGTTATTGATAACGCTCCCGCTAAGGAATTTATTGCTGCCAACCCCGGCCTGAAGCTGCTGGACACCGCTTACGTGGAAGAAAGCTACGCAATCGGCGTTGGTAAGGGCAACACCGAACTGAAGGATGCCATCAACACCGCTCTGGAAGAGCTGAAGGCCGACGGCACCCTGCAGGCTATCGTGGACAAGTACATCACTGCTGAATAAAGCAACTTTTTCACAAGTGCCACAGGGAGGTGGCCCACAGGGGCGCCTCCCTTTTGTTGGTAAGACCGTAAAATAAACGCCCGGCGCCCTGGTGCCGGAACACAGGAAAGGTGTGGAATGCGGATGGCCGCACAATACGAAATGCTGACCCAGCTGGCGAAAGCTGGTACAAAGCTGGATTTCGGGCAGGATCTGTTCGTCAAATTCTACCAGGCATTTATTGCCTCAAATCGCTGGCAGCAATACCTCAAAGGGGTCATCCCCACGCTGTATGTAACGGCAATTGCTTTGACGATCGGCGTGGTGCTGGGCAGCGTGGTTGCCCTGGTGCGTGTTGCGCATGACCAGCAGCGCCGCGGCCACCACGACCCGGCTCTTGCCGTTGCCAATGCTGTATGCAAGCTATACGCCACTGTGATCCGCGGCACCCCCATGATGGTGCAGCTGCTGATTATGAGCATGGTGGTCTTTGCCAGCAGCCGCAACTTCACAATGGTCGGTGCGCTGGCGCTGGGCATCAACTCCGGCGCGTATGTGTCGGAAATCATCCGCGGCGGCCTGATGGCGGTGGACCCCGGCCAGATGGAGGCCGGGCGCAGCCTGGGTCTTAACTATATGACCACGATGTTTGAAATCATCATCCCGCAGGCCATCCGGTCGATTCTGCCGTCTCTGGGCAATGAGTTCATCATGCTGCTGAAGGACTCTTCGCTGATTACGGTCATCGGCGGCAAGGAGCTGCTGTATGCGGCGCAGGGCATTATGAACCGCACCTACGAGCCTATGTTCCCGCTGCTGGGCGTTGCGGCCGTCTATCTGGTGCTGGTTATGCTGTTCAGCGCGCTGCTGGCAAAATTTGAGAGGAGGCTGGCACAAAGTGATAGACGTTAAAGGACTGAAAAAGAACTACGGTGGTCTGCAGGTGCTCAAGGGCGTGGACCTGACCATCAACAAGGGCGACTGCGTTGTGCTGGTCGGCCCTTCCGGTTGCGGCAAGTCCACCTTTCTGCGCTGCCTGAACCATCTGGAGGAGCCGGACGGCGGGCATATCATCTTCAACGGCAAGGAAGTCACCGACCATGACATTGACCACGTGCGCCAGAAGATGGGCATGGTGTTCCAGCATTTCAACCTCTTCCCCCACCTGACAGTGAAGAAGAACATCACACTGGCGCCGGTGCGCCTGGGCCTGATGAAGCAGGACGAGGCCGACAAGAGAGCGATGGAGCTGCTGGGACGCATCGGTCTGGCCGACAAGGCGGACACCTACCCCAATATGCTGTCCGGCGGCCAGAAACAGCGCATTGCCATTGTGCGTGCGCTGGCCATGAACCCTGATGTACTGCTGTTTGACGAGCCGACCTCCGCACTTGACCCGGAGATGGTCGGCGAGGTGCTGGAGCTGATGAAGGAGCTGGCCCGCGGCGGTATGACGATGGTCTGCGTTACCCATGAGATGGGCTTTGCCCGCGAGGTTGCCAACCGCATCATCTTTATTGATGAGGGCGTTGTCAAGGTGGACAAGCCCCCCAAGGAATTTTTTGCTAACCCCGAAAACGAGCGCCTGAAGGCATTTTTGTCCAAGGTGCTGTAATAATGCACGCCACCGGCCCACCAACAATGGGCCGGTTTTTCGTTTGCCCTCCCCTGCTTTTCCGGTCTCTTGTGCGTGAAACGTTGATTCTTTGCGCAATATGTGGTAAAATAGCACTATTATTATGGATAACTATGCAACCTTACATTTACACATAAGGAACAGGTATTGATATGGCTGAAAATTTGCAAACCACCCGCCCGGCCGATGAAGGCTGGACCACCATTATACGCCCCCGCACCGGCTGGTTCGACATTGATCTGCAGGAGCTCTGGCGCTATCGTGACCTTGTCACGATGTTCGTCAAGCGCAATTTTACCGTGCTGTACAAGCAGACGATTCTGGGCCCGGCGTGGATTATCCTGAACCCGCTTATCACCACCGTTATCTTCAACGTTGTGTTCGGTGGTATGGCCAATATGCCGACCGACGGCGTGCCCGGCTTCCTGTTTTATATGGCGGGCAACACAGTGTGGACCTTCTTTGCCAACTGCGTCAACAACACGGCCAACACTTTTGTGACCAACTCGCAGGTGTTCGGCAAGGTATACTTCCCCCGTTTGACCATGCCCATCAGTCAGGTGCTGACAAGCCTTATTAACTTCGGGATTCAGGCGGTGATGTACCTGATTTTCTGGGTGTACTTCTTTGCCACCGGCAGCGGCGTGACCTTCACGCTGTGGGTGTTGGCGGTACCCTTCGTTATGCTGGAGGTTATGCTGCTGGGCCTTGGCGTGGGCATCATCGTCTCCTCGCTGACCACGAAGTACCGCGATTTGGCCATCGCCGTGGGCTTTGGCGTGCAGCTGTGGATGTACGCATCCCCGATAGTCTACCCGCTGTCGATGCTGGATAACTCCCCCCGGCTGAAAATCCTTGTCCAGCTCAACCCGATGACCTCCCCGATTGAGATTTTCCGTATGGCTACGCTGGGCACCGGCACGGTCACGGGCTTTGGCATCGTGTACAGTCTGGTGTTCACCCTTGCGGCGCTGGTGCTGGGCGTGGTGCTGTTCAGCCGCATTGAAAAGACCTTTATGGATACCGTGTAAGAAAGGGGCGCACACTATGTCTACAACTGAAAAACGCCCTGTCATCGAGGTTTCGGGGCTGAAAAAGCAATACAAGCTCGGCCAGATTGGCGGCGGCACGCTGACGCATGATTTGCAGAGCTGGTGGGCCCGCGTGCGCGGCAAGGAGGACCCGAACACGGTCATTGGCACCGACCAGCGGCTGTTTGGCCAGACCTTTATGGCGCTGAACGGCGTGAATCTGACCGTCTATCAGGGCGAGGCACTGGGCATCATCGGCCGCAACGGCGCGGGCAAGTCCACGCTGCTCAAGCTGCTGTCCCGCATCACTGCCCCCACCGAGGGGGAAATCCGGATTCGCGGCCGCGTGGCCTCGATGCTCGAGGTCGGCACCGGCTTTAACAACGAAATGACCGGCCGCGAGAACATCTATATGAACGGCGCAATTCTGGGTATGACCCGCGCCGAGATTGACGCAAAGTTGCCCCAGATTATCGAATTTTCCGAGTGCGGCGATTTTATCGACACCCCGGTCAAGCGCTATTCCAGCGGTATGTTTGTCAAGCTGGCTTTCGCCGTGGCGGCGCATCTTGACAGTGAAATTATGGTTATGGACGAGGTTCTGGCCGTTGGCGATATGAAATTCCAGCAGAAATGTCTGGGCAAGATGAGCGATGTGGCCAATCAGGACGGCCGCACCGTCCTCTACGTGAGCCACAATATGTCCACCATCCGCCAGCTCTGCACCCGCTGCGTGGTGCTGGACAAGGGCAAGGTCATTTTTGACGGCGACGTCGAGAAGGCCGTTGCGGTCTATATGGACACTACCGATGTGAACGTGGTGCATTATGAGCTGGCCGACGTGGCCCGTATGACCGGCAGCGCAGGCAAGCGCCTCCGGCTGGAAACGCTGGATTTTGTCGGTAAGGAGTCGAGTGTCTTTGCCGACACCGAGAAGATGCGCGTCAAAATCACGTGGCGTGTGTCGGAACCGTTTTCGGGCATCCATATGAAGATGGAACTTCGCGCACGCGATTCGACATCGGTGGGCATTACCCACCCGGTTGACCTTGGCCCCGCCGAGCCAGGCCGGCTCTATACCACGGTGTTTGAATTTGATCCAAGCCTTCTGGGTGAGGGACAATATTTCTTCTATCTGGATATTTTTGACGTTGCGATGAACCACGCGGTTTGTCTGGACAAGCCTGTGACGGAGTTTGCCTTTGAGGTGACCAACAGTGACCTGACGATGCAAGAATGGGAGACGTACTGGGGCCACACCTACTTCCCACCTGTCAGGCTTGTGCAGGAGTAAGCTATGAAACCGAATTTGTCCATCTGCCTGATGCGGTGGAAAAAATCCTGCGTGGTGACGGCCGCTGGCGCACCGCGGTACAGCAGACGTTTCAGGTTGAGCTGTAGGGCCTGACGTAAGGAGTGTTCATGAAGCAGAAAAAGTGTAAGCCACTGCTGGCCGCGCTGCTCACGCTGGTCGTGCTGCTTGTGGCGGTGGTGCTGATTTGGCTGGCCGAGGTCCGCCCTAATGCGGGCAAGGGCCGCAGCGAAATCATCACCGATTTCCTGCGGGCGGAGCTTGTCCATGACGGTGAGTCCGCCACGCAGGAATTTACCTATGATAAGGATATTCTGACGATAGGGGTGGAATTTTATCTGCCGGGCGAGCAGCCCAGCGGCACGCTGGATGTGGTGCTGCGGGATGCCGACACCGGCGAGGAGCTGTCCCGGTCGGAGGGCGTGATGGACTACATTGTGCCCGACCAGTACACAACGCTGGGTATGGATCCCGCTGTGACCGGGCAGGAGGGCCGCCGCTACCGGCTGGAGGTCACGCCGCATTACGCCACCGATGCCATTCTGGCCATTGGCCACAGTGACGGTGTGGCGCTCTGGCGGGAGCAGATGACGGTTGGCGACCGTGTCATTGATGGCACAATGGCCATGCAGATTACCTACCAGCGCATCGGCGGCTACCTGACAAGATTCTTCCTGATTGTCGGCGGACTGGCGGCGGTGCTGGCAGCGTTTGCCGTCTGGGCGGTGCTCTCCGGAAAAATTGCGCTGCACCGCCTTGTGTTTACGCTGGTGCTGGGCTTTGGGCTGCTGTACTGCTTCATTCTGCCGCCCTACGCGGCCCCGGATGAAAAATACCACATCAACCAGAGCTTTACAATGGCCTGCCACTGGGCCAACAGCCTCTCCCGCGATGAATGGCGGATGGGCAAGACGCCCATCACTATCAGCTTCCGCCGCGTGGGCGATGAAAACGCCGATTTGCAGAACGAGAACACCACGGTCTTTACGTGGGAGACCTTTACCTCGCAGCTGTTCACCACCACCGATGAGCCCTTTGACAGCCATCAGAAGCATAACGAGCTGCAGACCGACCAGAACCCACTGCTCTATCTGGCAAGCACAGCGGGGGTATTTCTGGCGTACCTTTTGCATCTTGGCTTTGCCCCGGCGTTGCTGCTGGGGCGGCTGGCCAATCTCTTGCTGTTTGCCGCACTGGCAGCACTGGCGGTTCGGGTGGCTCCTTTTGGCAAGCGCGTCTTTGCCGTGGCAGCGCTGCTGCCGATGACGCTGCACCTTGCGGCCAGCTTCAGCCGGGATGCCCCGCTGCTGGGGCTCTGCTTCGCCTTCACGGCGCTGTTGCTGGATGCGGCCTTCGACCCGGAAAAGCGCAAGGCCCTCTCCCCCGCCCGGCTGGCGGCGCTGCTGCTCTGCGGTGTGCTGCTGGCCCCCGGTAAGCTGGTTTATCTGCCATTGGCGGCGCTGCTGCTGCTGGTGCCCGGCGCACGGCTGGGGCACCACGCCAAGGCAAAGAAGTGTGCCTATCTGGCCGCCTGCCTGCTGCTGGCGCTGTCCCTGAACACCAGCCTGGTGACGGATATCCTGCACAAAGGCCAAATTGCCGAAGGTGTGACCAGCGAGAAAACGGAGACAGACGACGAAAACACCTTGAAAAACTACGTAAAACGGTTATATTATTACGTGGAGAACAATCCGAACCCGTCGTCGGCCGAGGTGGCCTTCTGGGTGCAGGCCCTGCAGGAGGGGGATGTCAGCCCGGCCACGTTGGGCCAGAGCTTTATTTTCTCGCCTGAAAAGGCGGGCTCCTACACCGACGCACAAGCGTTCTTCACGATGGCATCTTACGCACTGTTCGGCACGGATGTGACCGCAGGCAATGCCGATGCCTATCTGCCCTATTTCACCCCGGGCAGCGCCGACCAAGCATACAAGATGCTTTATAATCTGCCTGCCTGTGAGGAACAGTTTGCAGCGCTGGGACTAGAGGTCGGCTCCATGGATGACCGCGGTACACTGGATCGCGCGGTGCTTGCACAGGAGGTGGAAGCCGCCCGTGCGGTGCGCAGCAGCCAGAGCACGGTGGCGGAGGCCGACAAGCTGACCTATACACCGGGCTACATCCTGCGCCACCCGGTGAATACGGCGCTGCTTTTTGTGCGCAGTTCCGTTGAAAACGGTAACCACTACATCCGTTCGCTGGTCGACGGCAGCCTGAGCTACTACACGGTGGATCTGGCGTGGGGCTGGGTTGCGGTGCTCTATCTGCTGCTGACCTATGCCGCACTACCTGTGCAGGGCGCGGCGCTGGAGCCCTCCGGCAAGGCGCGTGTATTCTGCTGCGCGGCGGCGGTGTTCTGCTGTCTGCTGACGGTGGCAGGCTGCCTGCTGTGGACGCCCATCCGCTATGAGACACTGTATGGTCTGCAGGGGCGGTATTTCCTGCCCATCCTGCCGCTGCTGCTTTTGACCTGTCTGCCCCGCCGTCTGGCTGCTGTCCAGGATGAGGACGCTGCGCAGGCCCGCCTGCTGGCCACCCTTGGCATTGTGCAGGCCGGCGTGGTGGTGAACATAATGCTGGCAATTATTGCGAAATAAAAAGGCGTATCTATGACGTTTTGCTTCTTTTCAACCCAATATCTGCCCACGCCGGGCGGGGTCGAGCGCTACACGTGGAATCTGGCGCGGCGCTGCATTGCAGCGGGGCACCGGGCCCTTGTGGTCACGGCATCCCTGCCGGGGCTGCCTGCGAGGGAAACCGACGCGGACGGCATCGAAATATTCCGTCTGCCCTCCTACCCTGTTATGGGCGGGCGCTTCCCGGTGCTCAAGCCCTTCCCGGACGATGCCGCGCTGTGGGCGCAGGACATCGACTTTGCGGTCATTCAAACCCGGATGTACGTCCAGAGCGTCTGGGCGGCCCGGCAGTGCAGGCGCCGCGGCATACCGGCACTGGTCATCGACCACTCCACCGGCTATATGCTGCACGGCGGTGTGGCCGGGGCGCTGGGCAGGCTCTATGAGCACGCGGCCTGCGGCAGCATCCGCCGCTGCGGGTTCCCCTTTTACGGCGTCTCCGGCGATGTCTGCCGGTGGCTGCAAGCGTTCGGCATCCGTGCAGCGGGCCGACTTCCCAACGCGGTTGACCCCGGCGAGCTTGAACGGTTGGCCCGAGCCGAGAACGCCATCGACTGGCGTGCACGGCTGAACGTGCCGCAGGGCGGCAGGCTGGTTGCCTTTGTGGGGCGGCTTATCCCGGAAAAGGGCGCGCTGCGGCTGGCACAGGCCGTGCAGACCATTCCCGGCTGTGTGCTGGCGGTGGCGGGCACCGGCCCCGAGGAGGCCGTGCTGGGCGCGCTGGGCGGGCCCATCCATGCGCTGGGCGCACTGCCCCATGACCAGATTGTCCAGCTGCTGGCGCAGGCGGATGTCTACTGTCTGCCCACCGAGTACGCCGAGGGCTTTCCCACCACCCTGCTGGAGGCCGCGGCCTGCCGCTGCCCCATTGTGACAACCCACACCGCAGGCACCGGCGAGCTGCTGCCCGACGAGGACTGCGCCGTCTTTCTGGAAAAGGCTGACGCGGACACCATCCGTGCCGGGCTGAACACGATGCTGGCCGACCCCGCGGCGGCCAGCGCCCGCGCCGCAAAGGCCCATGATACCCTTTGCGCCCAATTCACATGGGACGCCGTCTTTGCTGCCCTGATGGAGGCCGTAAAATCAGCCAAAAGGAGCTAAAATGTCAAAATTACTCATTGTAATCCCCGCCCATAACGAGGAAGCAAACATTGTTCAGGTTGTTAAGGAACTGACAACGAACTACCCGCAGTATGATTATGTGGTTGTCAATGACGGCAGCCGCGACAAAACGGCGGCTATCTGCCGCGCCCACGGCTACCGGTTGATTGATCTGCCGGTCAATCTGGGGTTGGCTGGCGCGTTCCAGACCGGGCTGCGCTTTGCGGCGGAGAACGGTTATGACTGCGCCATGCAGATGGACGCCGATGGCCAGCACAGGCCGGAATACATTGAGCCTATGCTGGAGGCGCTGGAGGAGGGCAACGATATTGTCATCGGAAGCCGCTTCCTGACCGTGAAAAAGCCCAAGACGCTGCGAATGGTGGGCAGTTACATCATCAGCTGGTCCATCCGGCTGACAACCGGCCACGCAGTCTGCGACCCCACCAGCGGTATGCGGATGTTCAACCGCGCCATGGTGGAGGAATTTGCCCAGAACCTAAACTACGGCCCGGAGCCGGACACCATCAGCTACCTGATTAAAAATGGCGCTTCCGTCAAGGAGGTGCAGGTGGAAATGGGCGAGCGTATGGCGGGCCAGAGCTACCTGACCTTCTGGCGCAGCGTGCAGTATATGGTCAAGATGTCCGTCTCGATTCTGCTGATTCAGTGGTTCCGCAAGCGCGACACCGAGACCCCCTACCCCGAAAGGAGCCTGTGAAATGTTTGATCAAACGCTCATTCGCATCTGCCTGATTCTGGGCAGCTTTATCACGGCGGGGTATATCCTGCGGCGTGTCCGGCTGGCCAAGGTCCAGATTGAGGATACCATTTTCTGGCTGCTATTCAGCGCGGCGCTGCTGATTCTGGCCATCTTCCCCGGCATTGCCTACTGGGCCGCAAATCTGCTGGGTTTTATGAGCCCCATCAACTTTGTGTATGTCGTTATCATCTTTTTGCTGCTGGCCAAGCAGTTCTTTATGTCCATCAAGCTCAGCCAGTTGGACAGCAAGGTGCGCATCCTGACCGAGCAGGTAGCCCTGAACGAAGAAAAGGTGGAACGCGATAAATTGGATTTGTAATTCCTGCAAATCTATGCTATAATAGATTATTGACTAAACGGAAAGAAGGTTTCAGATATGGCATATACCCCGAAACTGACCTATAAGGGCCGCCCGCTGGTGCGCTGCGGCAACGATATCTACTATGGTTCCATGAAGGACCCATTCGTTGTCTATCTGCAGGTGCTCAGCACCAAGAAGGAGAACGGCGTGGATGTGGCGGATAAGGTTCACATTGTGCTGCTTTCCACCGATGAGAGCAAGCCCCTGCCTGAGCGCATCGCCCGCCAGGCCAACAAGGTCGGCCTGTACAATGCGCTGTCCTTCGGTGACATTATGCTGCAGGGCGCATTACAGAAAAAGTAAGAAATGGCTGAATCAAAAAACTGCCTGTCTCCGCATTTAGGAGACAGGCAGTTTTTTAATAGATAGGCCAGCCGTATAGAAATTGCATTGTGTAGATAACGCTTACGACAATCTGCGTTACCAATACACCCTTTGTGAGCCGTGGGCGGCCCTGCAAAAGCAGCGCCAAGGCAATGGGCAGACAGAACAGCCCCACCGCGTACCGCGGGGCGCTTATCAGCCAGGTGGTACCCATCGTTACGGCAAAATAGGCAAGACCGAAGCCGAGCCAGTGCGCCGGAAGGCGGCGCACCGTGGCAGACAGCAGTGCCAAAATTGTCAACAGGCAGAGCACCGCAGCCAGGCATAGCGCAAGGGCGCTTTTGGGGTTGCTGTCCCACCACTGCGCCATGTAGTCCAGGTGGTAGCGCACAGTATTGGTGAACAGCCCCAGCTTCTGGTTCCAGTTGTCCCATTGGTATATCTGGTACTGGTTCCACCGTCCATATACGAGGTAGTTCAGCAGAAAATAAAGGCCAAGTCCGGCAGCCGGGGACAACATAGCAAGCAAGGACGGTATCGTGGGCCGCGTACCGCACCGCCACCGCATAAAGAGATACAGGCCGGTCAGCCCTAAAAGCAGACCGCCGGGGGCACGGCACAGACCGGCAAGCACCCCTAGCGAGGCACAGCGCCACCATTGTTCACGTTCCAGCGTCAGCACATACCGCACCGTAAGCAGCAGGAACAAGCTCTCTGTCATTGGCACTGCAAAAAACACGGACGCCGGGCTGGCCAATAGAAGCGCCAGCGACAATGCGGCTGTCTGCTCGCCCCAACGGCGGGCGATTACTGTGTAGAAGGATGCTGTGGCCGCTGCAAAGAGCGGCAACTGCACTGCAAAACCCAGCCAGAAGGCGTCGATACGGGTCACGAAGTGGAGAATGTGTAGCAGCGCAGGATACAGAGGGAAAAACACGATTTGGAGATACTGTTCCGGGAAAGCCTCCTGCGTGCCGTAGCCATAGATGGAAAGGTCAAGGTAGTGCCGAGAATCGGTATTGCCGTAGAACTGCCATTCTATCGCCTGGCGAAAATCAGCCTCGGGATAGTTTATATGGGCCGTGACGGCAAAAATCAGATGAAGGACAAGGATAAAGGCGGCCCCGGCAATGGCGGCCCAGCATCTGCTGCGCGATGAAGGCTCCGTATAGTGCGGGGCGGGCTCCGGGGAAAAGACGCGCCTTATGCACCACACGGCAGACCAGAGAAACAGCAAAGCGGCTGCCAGGGATAAGGCTGTTTTGATTGGTTCAGGCATTTGAAATTCTCCTGATTCAACATAAAAGGCTCGGCGCTTATCCACCGAGCCTTTTGGCATACTTTAAAAATTACTGGTCCTGCTTGTCGGTTTCCTCGGCGGAGTCCTCCTCGGTGCCCTCCAGCTCCACATCAAAGGTGGCGCCGCAGTGGGGGCAGACCAGATCGCCCTCAGGATCCATCAGGGTTTCCTCGTCCAGCGTGGAAATCTCACCGCAGTTGGGGCAGGTCACCTCATACAGGGTGCCGTGATCCTCTTCGTCCTCGTCATCATCATCTTCGTCATCGCCGTAGATGTCGCTGACGACATCGTCCAGATCCTGATCGAGCGTTTCCAGCTCGTCATACACCTGATCAAGGGCATCGTCATGCTCGGTGACGGTGGCGGCCATCTCCTCCAGCAGATTCATCATGGCGGCAATGACCTTGCCGTTTTTGGAGTCTGCGTCAAATTCCATACCGGTCATCAGGCCGCGAATGTAGGCGGCCTTTGCGTTCAGATCCATAGCCATAGTCAAAATCCTCCCTATTATCAAAAATGCCGGGCGCGGCGGTACGGCCATGCCCGGCAAAGAGAACCAAAATCAGTTCACGCGCTCCATATACTCGCCGGTGCGGGTATCGATGCGGATCTTGTCACCCTCGTTGATGAACAGGGGGACGCGGATCTCGGCACCGGTCTCGACGGTGGCGGGCTTCAGGGTGTTGGTGGCGGTGTTGCCCTTGACACCCGGCTCGGTAGCGGTGACTTCCAGCTCAACAAAGTTGGGGATCTCGACGCTGAAAACCTTGCCCTTGTAGCTCAGCAGCTTGCAGGTATCGTTCTCCTTGCAGAACTTGAAGTTATCGGGCACATCGTTGGCGCCGACAGGGATGTCGTCATAGGTCTCAACATCCATGAAGTGGTACAGGTCGCCATCTTCGTAGGAGTAGGTAACCTCCTTGCGCTCGATGAAAGCCTGCGGGAACTTGGCGGTGGGGTTGTAGCTGGTCTCAACGACAGAACCGGTGATGACGTTCTTGGTCTTGGTGCGCACGAAAGCAGCGCCCTTGCCGGGCTTGACGTGCTGGAACTCAACGACCTGAAGGACCTGGCCGTCCTGCTCGAAGGTGACGCCGTTACGGAATTCGCCTGCAGAAATCATATAGAAATTCCTCCATAAATAAATTATACATACCTGTTTATATTTTACAGGATGAAAAGCAATTTTTCAAGCCCTGTTCGGATTTTTTTGCGGGAAATTTGATGAATTTTGCACTTTTACAGCGCAGCATACCCTTGTGCCAGGGCAGAAGCGTCCTCCGCCTGGGTCCCGGCGGACTCGCAGATGATGGTGGGGGCCAGCTTGCGCGCCTTCAGCAGCTGCAAAAGGGGCTGATGGGGCGGGCCAAATTCGGTGTCCGCAAAGGTCAGGTGGCATTTCTCGCCGCCCTTGGTGTAGGCGATGCGGGAAAAATGCGCGTGGAAGTGTACGGCCCGGTCATCGCCGAGGCGCTCGGCAAGGGTGTCCAGCAGGGCGGCGTAGTCCGCGGCGGCGGTGGCCCCGGCAAACTGCACGCCCTGACTGCGGGCGTACAGGTGCCCGAAATCAATGCAGGGGGTAATGCGCTTGTCTACCGCGCAGAGGGCCAGTACCTCGTCCAGCGTGCCGAGCTGGTTGACCTTGCCCATCGTCTCCGGGCAGAGGATGCAGTCGCCGTAACCAGCCTCGTCACAGGCCTTGACGGCGCGCTCCATCGTATCCAGAGCCTTTTCCAGCGCCTCCTCCCTGCTCTGCTTGCCGCAGGAGCCGGAGTGAAAGATGACGCGCCGCCCGCCAAGCGCCTTGACGAGGGCGCAGCTCTGCAGCAGATAGTCGATGCTGTGCAGCCGCTTGTCCTCCTCCAGACTGGACATACTGATGTAGTAGGGCGCGTGAACGGAGAGTGCTATCCCCTGCGCCGCACAGGCAACGCCCAAAGCGGCAGCCTTGTCATGCGCCAGCCGCACGCCGCGCCCGCATTGGTACTCAAACGCTGTCAGGCCGAAGCCCGCCGTGTAGGCGGCGATGGCAGTGGGGTCGAACTTTTTGACTGTGTAGCTGTCGGCCAGCCCGGCTGTGCCGAAACGCGGTGCATCACTCATACAGTTTACCGCCCTTCTGATAGTATTTGTCAATCCAGTACGGCTCATACCGGCGCTTCAGCAGCACAAATTTGTTGCGGTCATGGCTGGTGCGGGGCATTACATACAGGCAGGGGCAGCCGTACAGCCCGGCAGCCATACGGTCGGCGAAAATCTGGTCGCCGACCATCGCCATCTCGCTCTTTTTGCAGCCCAGACGGCGGCGGGCCACCCGCAGGCCGACTGTGAACGGTTTGCAGGCCAGCGGCACCCACGCAAGGCCAATGCGCTCGGCAAAGGGACGCACGCGCTTGGCGGTGTTGTTGGACACGATGGTCAGGCTGATGCCCGCCGCACGCATTTCGTCCAACCAGCGCTGCACAGAGGGCTCCAGCACCTGACTGTTATCGGCGGTCAGGGTGTTGTCCACGTCCAGTATCAGTGCCTTAATGCCGTGTGCGGCGAGGAAATCCGGGTGGATGCACTCGATGCTTTTAAAGATGTATTCTGGGGTTAAAATCATAGGTGTGACCCTTTTTGCGGGGCAGTGCCCGGTTAAAATAAAAGTGCAGGCCCGCGCATAACGCGAACCTGCACAGTCGTTCGTTGTAAGATACCTTACTTAAACTTGCGCTTGCGGGCAGCCTCGGACTTCTTCTTGCGCTTCACGGAAGGCTTCTCATAAGCCTCGCGCTTGCGGACCTCAGCTAACACGCCGCTGCGAGCAGTGCTGCGCTTAAAACGGCGCAGAGCGCTCTCGAGGGACTCGCCCTCTTTGACACGGATCTCCGACATCTTCTTCCCTCCCTTGACCTGAGACAGGAGTTTGCCGGTCAAATACTATTAACCAGTAAACAAGATTATACTATATAAGCCCCCAATCTGTCAACAACAATTTTCGCTAAAATGAAAATTTTTAAAATGTTCATTTTTGGCAGACTGCGCAGGAGGGGCGGTACGGCGCGGGGTGTCCATCAGCCCAGCAGGGCGTGCCCGGCCCACAGTGCGCCGTAAATCACAGGCTGGTGCAGCATATACACAAGCAGCGTGTTGCGCCCGACCGCGCACAGAGGCCGCAGCGCCGCGGGGGCTTCTCCCCGGCCGGGGTGCCAGATTCTTGCCAGAAACACCCCGCACCAGAACAGGAACACCCACGGCAGCACCGGGAAATAATCCGCCGAGGTAAACCGCGTTAAATCCGGGAAGCCGAGCCAGAACCAGTTGGCCCGGTACAGCCCCGCAGGCAGGGCACAGAGACGCCAATTCTCAAAACCCAGATATCCATAGGGTAGCTGATTCGTCAGCGCAAACAGCGCCGCAGACGCCGCCAGGCCTACGCCTGCGGGCACGCGCTGCAGCAGCGGATAAACAAGGCAGGTCAGCAGCACGGCGGCGGCGTTCAAGTGCAGCACGCCGAACCAGATGCTCTCCGACGGCATAAACACGGCGGTTACAAAGGTCAGCAGCGCCGCGCACCCGGCCGCCAGCAGACCGTTTTCGACCGGTTTGCGGGCCAGCGGAAAGCTGAACCCCGACAGCAGGATGAAGCTCCAACAGATGTACTGCTGCCACACGTGGCAGCCCGGAGCCCAGATGTTGTACCAGCTGCTCTCGTGGCCGAACACATACACCCAGTCATACATCGTGTGGTAGGCCAGCATATTCAGCAGCGCCAGCCCGCGCAGGGCATCCGGTAGCCACATACGGCCGGTTTTTGTATGCAGTACAGGCATTGTACCGTCCCCTTTGTTCAAAGTTTTGCTGCAATTATTCTAACACACCTGGGCGCGTCTTGCAATCAGAACTGTTTTGCGGTACAATAAACCAGATAGGAGCGTGACGCTATGCAGAATATCCGGCTTGTGGCGCTGGATCTGGACGGTACAGTGTTCAATGACAAAAAAGAAATCACCCCCCGCACGCTGGCGGCCCTGCGCGCAGCCTGTGCACAGGGGGTGGTGGTGCTGCCCGCTACGGGGCGCACTGCCAGCGGTGTTCCGGCGGCGTTCACCTCCATCCCCGGCGTACAGTACGCGCTGACCTCCAACGGAGCCAGCGTGGTGAATCTGCATACCGGGGAGCAGCTGGTGAACCAGCCCTTTGCGACGGAGGATGCGCTGAAAATCTACGATATTCTGGAGCGCGGCGGCGGTATGATGAGCATTTTCATCGGCGGCAAAAGCTATACCACCCGCGCCAACGCCGAAAACCATATGGACGTTGTGCCGGAGAATCTGAAAGAGTATTTCCGCACTACCCGCATTGAGGTGGAGGATATGCACGCCACCCTGCGCGCCCACGCCCACGAAATTGAAAAGTACAGCATGATTTACCACACGGAGGCCGAGCGCGACGCGGCATGGCGGGAGGTGGAGCGCACCTGCCCCGGTATGGAGCTGACCTCCAGCCTGCCCCGCAATATGGAAATCAACGCCCCCGGCGTGACGAAGGGCAGCGGCCTGCTGGCGCTGGCGGACTATCTGGGACTTGCGCGTGACCAGACGATGGCGGTGGGCGATTCCGGCAATGACCGCGCCATGCTGGAGGCTGCGGGGCTGGGTGTTGCCATGGGCAACGCCACCAACGAAATCCGGGAAATTGCCGATGTAATCACCGATGACAACAATCATGACGGTGTGGCTGTGGCTATCGAAAAATATGTTTTGTAAAAGCAGAGACTAAAATTATACGAGAGGTATACTTATGAAGAACGTTCTGGTAGGTCAGTCGGGCGGGCCGACTGCGGTTATCAACTCCAGTCTGGCGGGCGTCTATGAGACGGCTAAGGCCTGCGGCGCACCCCATGTCTACGGTATGCAGTACGGCATTGAGGGCGTGCTGGAGGGCAAGCTCGTCGACCTTGACACGGTGCTGGGCGATAAGATGGACATTGAGCTCCTCAAGCGCACGCCGTCCAGCTTTCTGGGCAGCTGCCGCCACAAGCTGCCCGACCCGACGGTGGACGAAAAGCCTTTTGTGAAGCTGTTTGAGCTGTTTGCCAAGTATGACATCGGCGCGGTGTTCTACATCGGCGGCAATGACTCGATGGACACCATCTCCAAGCTGAGCGCCTACGGCAACGCGCAGGGCAGCGCAATCCGCTTTATCGGCGTGCCCAAGACCATTGACAATGACCTGATGCTGACCGACCACACCCCCGGCTACGGCAGTGCGGCCAAGTATATTGCCACGATTCTGAAGGAGGTCATCTGCGATTCCAGCGTGTATGACCTGCGCAGCGTGACGGTGGCCGAGATCATGGGCCGCCACACCGGCTGGCTGGCCGCCGCGGCCAGTCTGGCCGCAGGGCCTGACTGCAACGGCCCCGACCTGATTCTGCTGCCCGAGTGCCCCTTTGACGAGGAGGCGTTCCTCAAGCGGGTGGCGCAGCTGGAGAAGGAGCGCCACAATGTCATTATCTCGGTCAGCGAAGGCGTAAAGAACAAGGACGGCGTGTTCCTGTGCGACCTGGTCTCCACGGCCGGGCAGCTGGACGCCTTCGGCCACAAGGCCATTCTGAGTGGCACAAGCCGCTATCTGGCGGATCTCATCCGGGTGCGTCTGGGCTGCAAGACCCGCGCCATTGAGTTCTCGACCCTGCAGCGCTGCGCAAGCCACCTAGCCAGCCGCACCGATGTGACCGAGGCCTATCAGGTGGGCGGCGCTGCGGTGGAAGCCGCTGTGCGCGGCGAGACCGCCAAGATGGCAGCCATCAAGCGCTTGAGCGACCAGCCCTACCGCATCGAGACCGAGATGGTGGACGTGGCCAAGGTGGCGAACTTTGAGAAGAAGGTCCCCGCCGACTGGATTACCGAGGACGGTATGCACGTGAACGAGAAGTTTGAGCGCTACGCCCGCCCGCTGATTCAGGCCGAGCTGACGCCCATCTACATCAATGGCGTGCCGCGGCATATTCATCTGTAAGGCTGCAAAACCGGAGCACCGCATCTACGCGGGGCTCCGGTTTTTGTCTCTCTCCCCTTCCCTGCCGGTGGGACAAAACAAAAAGAACCCGCGCAACACGCGGGTTCTGCAAAGCGAGCTATACTGACGAAATCAGCCGGAGACCTTGTCCTTCAGGCGGCCGCTGGCCTTGAAGCCGGGGATAGCGGTCGGCTCCAGCTTGCTGGTAACCTTGGTCTTGGGGTTGGTGAAGTTCTTGGTCTGGCGCTCACGCATCTCGAAACGGCCAAAGCCTGCGATCGTGACCTTGTCGCCACTCTTGAGCACATCGCCGATGGTGCCGAAAATGCCGTCCATAATCTTCTCAACCTCGGCAGCGGTCATATTGGTGTCATTGGCAACCTTGGTAATCAACTGAGATCTCGTCATGATATTTTTTACTCCTATCCTTATAGGCACACAAATTGCCCTTTATCGTTACGCTGTTTATTATAGAGAAAATTGTGCGCAGAATCAAGAGTTTTTTCTCAATTAGATGCTTTTTCAGCAAAAACTATAAAATTTTGACTTATATGGCTGCAAAAAATGGCATATGGCAAAAAATGCGCGCTCTATGTGGAAATATTCCGACATCGCTTTTCCGGGTGCCGGGCCTGCAAAACAAAAACCGCACCCGGAAATGGGTGCGGTAAAATGCGGAGAACAAGCCTCACTTGTCAAAGGAAGGCGCGAAACGCCGGAGAAATTACTTCCCCTGTGCGGCCTCGCGGTGGAGGTTGGCAATGTCCACCAGCTCCATCTGGCTGATATCATGGTCGCCGCGCAGCGCGTCCACCAGCACGCGGGCGGTGTCCATCGCCGTGATGGTCGGGATGGACAGCTCGGTGGCCTTGCGGCGGAACTTGACGGAGTCGCGGTGCGGGTCGCGACCGTGGGGGCTGGTGGAGATGATGTAATCCACCAGGCCGCTTTCCAGCAGGTCCAGCACGTTGGGGCGGGCGCCGCTCATCTGGCGCACCACGCTGCAGGGCACCATCTCACTGTTCAGGTACTTGGCCGTGCCGGGGGTGCCGTAAATCTTGTAGCCGTAGTCATGCAGCTTCCACGCCAGCTCGGCGGCCTCGGCCTTGTCGCTGTCCTTGACAGAGATAATCACGCAGGAGCCGGGGCCGGGCGTCTTGAACTGGTAGCCGGCGGCCACAAGGCCCTTCATCATGGCCTCGTGGAAGGTGGGGGCAATGCCCAGCACCTCGCCGGTGGACTTCATCTCGGGGCCCAGCATGGTGTCCACGCCGTGCAGCTTCAGGAAGCTGTAGACGGGCACCTTGACCGCGTAGTAGGGGCTCT
>OLJA01000795.1_pt1 | contig 18995 bp, 19 predicted proteins | sample 1601401 | NCBI WGS metagenome assembly OLJA01 (sample SAMN01915217, study PRJEB22387) | human gut metagenome | isolation source: stool | host: Homo sapiens | place: USA | reverse complement strand
ATTGGCATAGATACCACGGTGGAATTTTTTACTGAATTTTATTGGCATAGATACCACGGTGGAATTTTTTACTGAATTTTATTGGCATAGATACCACGGTGGAATTTTTTACTGAATTTTATTGGCATAGATACCACGGTGGAATTTTTTACTGAATTTTATTGGCATAGATACCGCGATGGCATCTTTCACATGAATTTTGATTATATAGCCCTCATCTTTCATTTATAAGTTCATAATGCCCGAGAATATAAAAGCTTCAATAGAACGATTGTTTCACAAAATACCAGCAATGAAATTTCCACTTATTTGCATGTCAAACTTCCAAAGTATTTATCACTTTACCGTAAGCACTCATTGTATGCATTTCCTTCCGGGAGCGCCTTTAACTGCAGGTTCTGGTGCCTTTATATTTATTCAACAGACAGGATTTGCGGAAATATGTTTCTCAATTATATTTTCTCCAGCCAACAGGAAGAAGGGGAACATTTCTTTCGGAAGAACAAATTTACAACTTGCTCTGGCACTCACAACCCACAGCGAATTGCGTAAACCGAACAACTTTACTCCACGTACCTGAAACCAACGCCAGAGCTAACTTGTAAATTTTTCTGTAGAAAGAGAATGTCCCCTTTTTCCGTCACATCGAGAAACCTTATATTTAGAACAGTCTCCCCCCGCAAATCCATCCCTCTGAACAGACCACGCAGTTAAACAGCAATTTCAAATATCACTATTTTTTCCCGTACATTGTTTCCGTCAAACAGATCTCTGCAATCAATTTCATCGGAAAACAACAATTCCTCTACGGTCATCAGATAAGCTATGTATTCATCGGATGGATAATAGAAAAACAACTTTACTGTTCTCCTGTTTTCATAATAAGAATTCAAAATCCGGGCAATTACTTTTTTCAGCAGTTCCAGCGAAAAAGGATTAAAAAAATCAACGCTTCCTTTTCCGCAGCCGTAGTCAAGCAATGTGTTTTCCTTTCCTGATTAAATAATAATTCCGTTGCAATGATCAATTTCATGCTGGATGATCTGCGCCGTCCAGCCGGAATATTTTCCGTGCTGTGGTTTAAAATTCTGATCCAGATAATCTACTTCGATCTCCTTATATCTGGTACAGTTTCTGGCTCCGTCGAGTGACAGGCAGCTTTCCTCGGTCTGATACTCCCCGGATTTCTTTGTTATCACGGGATTTACCATTGCAAACTGAAACGGTCCGGCCGCTACAACGATAATTGCTTTGTTTACGCCAATCATATTTGCAGCCATGCCGACACAGATTTCCCGGTTGGCACGCAGGGTGTCTAAGAGATCGGTGATTACCTGCCTGTCGGCTTCTGTGGCAGGGGTTGCTTTTTTTGAAAAAATCTGTTTGCCTTTTACGATGTTTTTAATCATAATGTTATCTCCACTTTTCTTTTTACAGCATCATTACCATGTATGGAGAAATGCATAAAATTCCATACTTTTTGATTATGCGCACCTTTATTCTGCTACATTCTTTGATTATACGCAATATTAATTTCATTGTCATCTAATATTCTTCATGATATGATATACTTGGTTTTTAAGAAATGATGTATACAAGGAGACAGGTATATGGTAGATCTGAACATTCCCGTCGGCGTTTCGGATTTTGAAAAGCTTAGGGAAAATAATTATTACTATATCGATAAAACCGGATTTATTTCTAAATTACTACAGACGAAATCTGCTGAAGTAACCTTAATTACACGTCCCCGGCGTTTTGGGAAAACACTTGGCATGCGTATGCTGGCAAGTTTTTTTGATATTCGAAAAGACAGCCGAACCATATTTGAAGGGCTGGAAATTTCCAAAAATACTGCTTTATGTGATGAATGGATGAATCAGTACCCAACCTTGTTTTTATCTTTTAAAGATGTGGATGGACTTACCTTTTCCAGTGCCTGCGACATGCTGGTGTATACCATTTCCGATTTATACCAGCAGCACCTTTATCTGTTAGAAAGTGATTCTGTAAACGATTATGATAAAGAAATCATACATCATATTGCAGAACGCAAAGCCACTGTCTCTGAGATCAAACAAAGTCTTGTATTGCTGACAAAAGCTTTGGCTTCTTATTATGCAAAACCAGTCATCCTGTTGTTAGATGAATACGATGTGCCAATTGCAAAAGCCAGCTCTAATGGATACTATGACCAGATGCTTGAGATTATCAAAGGAATGCTCAGTACTTCCTTAAAAGATAATGCTGCCCTCCGGTTTGCAGTGATCACCGGATGCCTTCGGATTGCAAAAGAAAGCATTTTTACCGGGACAAATAATTTTGTATCTGACACCATTACAGATTGCCGTTTGAATGAATATTTTGGATTTACACAAAAGGATGTAGAACAGCTTCTGCGGGATGCCGATGCCATAGAACATTCCAAAGATTTGAAATTCTGGTATGATGGTTATCACTTTGGAGATGTCGATGTCTATTGTCCGTGGGATGTCATGAATTATATGCGTGATCTGCAATACAATCCCGATGTCAGGCCGGCAAGTTACTGGAAAAACACCAGTGATAATGCTATTGTTCGTTCTTTTATTGATTATGCCGGAAATACCATTACCCGGAAATTGGAAACCCTGCTTTCAGGCGGATATATTACACAACAGATTGATGAAAATCTTACTTACGACTATCTGCATTCTTCCGAAGACAATCTCTGGAGTATTCTTTATCTCACGGGTTATCTGACGAAATCCCGCGATGCAGATCTCCCTGAACATTTGCCGGATGGTATATCCGCACTGATGATTCCGAATGCAGAAATCCGGGAAATTTTTGAGACAACCATTTTAAAATGGTTTCAGGAGAGCGCCCTGACCTGGAACCGTGAAACTCTGTTTCATGCCGTATGGAATCAGGATGCAAAGACAATTTCTATTGAAATGACAAAACTTCTGCGCAAAACAATCAGTTACCATGATTACAAAGAAGATTATTATCATGCTTTTTTAGCTGGCATATTTGCCGGAGCCGGTTATATGGTAGACTCCAATAAAGAACATGGGGAAGGACGCAGTGATGTGGTTGTGTACGACTCTCTCAATGGCCGCGTTGCTGTCTTTGAAGCCAAGTACGCCAAATCTCTCAACGATTTAGACACCGCATGTGAAAAAGCTGTGCAGCAGATGGATGATCTCATGTATGCCAAATCCTTTGAAGATGATTATGATGAAGTCATTTGTTATGGGATTTCATTCTATAAAAAACGCTGTGTTGTGAAGAAAAAATAATTCAAATTATCAGTTGTAAAACACCTCTGAAAAAGAAGCGCCAGATCCGGCAGATGAAGCCTGTTCTGGCGCTTCTTTGCAGATTTATCCTTATCCGCACTCGCGCAATAAATTTCTTTCCTATTTTTGTAATCTCTTCGGTAACCAGCTTCATCTGGTGTCGAATTATCCTTCGAATAATAATAAAGCCCATATCCCTGCTTTACCAATGCCTCTGCTGCAAAATTTTCATAAAGCGCACCTTTATAAATGCCAAGATTTTTATTTGCACGCAAGTCAATTTGTGATTCATCGTCCAGACTTGCCACCAATAATCCGGTATCCGAAATATATACTTTATATTTGCTTTCATCCACATTTCCTTTTAATGGCAATTCCGGAAATTGCAAACATTCACATACATTAATAAGCCCGGCATCTTTCAACCGCTCTACACATCCCATATAATCCTTAGATCTTCCGCCCTTAGAGACTTTCGAATATTGAAATTTTTTATTTTCTTTAGCAAGCTGTGCTGGAATTGACCGGTATACACTCAGAATTTTCGCCTTATCCAGCCCTTGTGCATACTTTACAATATCATTTTCATAATCTACCAATTCGTTTTCTTCAAAATGTTTCGTCGGATCAATCCTGCTGATCAGCTTGATAATATGTTCTGCTGAAAACCCTTCCTCAACAATAACTTTATAAGATGGCTCTGTAATAAAGTTGATCTCAATTACATTTTTATGAGCGATTTTTTCTTCAATATTACATTTTCATGAGCGAATTGTATTTATTTTTTACATTTTTATGAGGAAATTTACTTTTTTCAAGAGTCTATCTTGATCGTTTCTATCAATTTTTCTGTTGTTTAATCAGGCAAATGTTAATTTTTTACCAACCGTAACGCATACCTGCATAAAAAATTGATGGCTTAGAATACATTGTTCCAAGCCATCGTAAAAAGCTTACTATTCTGTCGATTCTGCCGTATCCGGCTTCACATGATTTTCTTTGATATCCCATGTGATCGTATACTCTTTTCCTAACATCGTACCCATATTTTTTACATAATCCTCTAACATAGACTGCACCCTTTGTTGTGCCTGTGCTAATAAAACAGTATCATTTGCTGCTGTCTTCTCCATTTCTTTCTCTGCCTTTTTATAGGCTTTCGTCTGATCATCTGCATCCGCTATTGCTGAATTTTTTGCATAATAATAGGAATCCTTGGTAATGCTGTCGGGATTTGGTTTTGAACTTAATACCTTTGCTTCTGGAATATGTATTTTTACATTTTCACCATCTACTTTTACATCTAACTTTGAACTATCAATGCCAAGTGTAACTATCCCATCATAACTGATCCAAAAATTTTTATCTTTTTTCCATAATAAATAACCAGAAGCATTTTCTTTCTTTTCATTTTTCTTTTCCTCATAAATTATTGTTTATGACAAAGAAAAGGATCTTTCGATCCTTTTCTTCATCCCACCATCATAAAGCAGATCCTATTGGATTTCTGCAAGCTTTTTCACAATACGTGCCTGCACTTTTGTATAGTAGGCGGCATCCGCAGTCGACAGATTATCCGTATCTACGTCATTTAACTTCTGCATGTAATCGGCATATTTCGTCATATAATCCGCATAATCATTTAACATTCCCGCCACATCATCAGAATTTTCATACTTTTTCATAAACTCGATATATTCATCAAAGAAATCTTCATAACTATCCATCATCTTCTTAAAATCCGCATCAACTGCCCCATCTTTCTTTTTAGAACTAGTTTTCTTTTTCTCCTTCTTATCAGTCTTTGAGGAATCTTTGGATGTATCTTTTGCGTTTTCCGAGTCATCTGTTTCTTCCGGCTCCTCTGTTTCTTCCGGCTCCTGCGTATCCTCCGTATCATCGTCCAGGTCATAGATATCTATATTCATTGTCTTTTTCCTTTTATCATAACTCAGCGAGAGCGTATATCCATCTTTATTCTCTGCATCATATGAATCTTCGGTCCCATAATAATCCACGTTAAATCCGTTTTCCTTACATGCATTTATATAATCTGCAAACTGTGATTTCGACGTATTAAAAACGTCAATTTCAAAAGAATCTTCTGCATCCAATACAATTTCTCCGTATTTCGATTCCGGAACAGGCAACGATTTTACCAGCGTACTTGTCGGCCAATGATACTCTGTTTCTTTCGTCTTCATAGCATTACAACCACTAAGATTTCCCAAAATCATTATTCCACAACACATTACCATTATTAATCTTTTTTTCATTTCTCTTTGTCCTCCCTTTTTTGATCCTGCTTCATTTTTCTCAGCACTGCTATATGATCCATATAGGTCTTTTCCACAGTGTTTTCCTCTGTCGGAACCGGTAACATTCCATTTTGCTGCACATATGAAATAAATTCCATCTGCCCGTTCAGCTGTCTGATCTGTTGCCTGAGCCCTCGGATTTTCTTTTCCAGATACTGATTTTTTTGTTTCTCCGAAAGCGTCAGAAGATCTTTGATTTCCTTCAGATCAAGCCCCATTGCCCGATACACCAGAATCTCCCAAAGACGTTCCAGTGCAGCGTCATCGTACAGTCGATAATTGTCTTTCGACCGCTGGGCAGGCAATAGTCCTTCATCATCATAAAACTGCAAAGTTCTCTTGCTCACTCCTGCCAGCCGGCTCACTTCGTTTACTTTTTTCATTACGGCCTTTACCTTTCCCCGTACTTTTCAGCATAAACTATCACGCATACGTGACCGCAATACTGATTTCCAGAAATGCCATTTCTTGGGTTTCATAAAGACCTTTGAAAATTTTGCGAGGTAATATTTCCAGAAATAAAAAAGCTCTGGAAAACATCTGTTTCCCAGAACTTTTTATCCTTTATTATTCATTTTTCTTACAAACCTGCCGGATCAGCTGAATCAGTGCCACCACTGCCAATGCTATATGCCCGTAATCATCACAAGAAAACCGGTCTTTCTTCTTAAAAGCCCAGATTTTCATCCACCAGAATAATCTGAAACCGTCCTTTGACCCTGCTGAATCGGGTTGTCAGAATCTGACAGCAGATGCACTGTGGACTTTTACAGTCAAAACAGCTTCCGTTTTTGGAACATGGTGTGTCAATGCCAAATCGCTGTGCATTAATCGGTGCCGCCTCATTCCGCGCACGGTGCAGGGCATCCTCTTCCGATTTTACAACCTTATTCATACCCACGATCAGCAGAACATGCTTTGGTCCATAGGCATACGCAGCCACGCGATTGGCATTTCCGTCAATATTGATAAACACGCCATCCTCGCTCATGGCATTGACACTGCCCAAAAAATAATCCGAGCTGAATGCTTTCCGCGCAATCTCCTCTTTTTCCTCCGGGGTTTTTACTTTATCCCGGTCATAAAATTCATACTCACCGTTGGAAATGGCATCGTAAAGACCACACTCCTTTACAGAAGTTGCACCGCCCATGTTGATACTGCTGCCCTTTGGAATCAATTCGAGTGCTTTCTTTACAGCCTCTTCTTTTGTCTCTACATAATATGCTTCCATGTTGCGGGAGTTAAGTGCCGCCACAACACGCGCTCCCAGCTTCTCATTTCTCATTTTTCTTACGTCCATTGTGTAAACCTCTTTTCCAAATAGCTACGCTATGATTTCATACTGCATCAGCTCATATTTGAGTCTGCTTCCCTCCATAATTTCCGGTGGAAGCAATGCCCGCGCCACAAGTTTTAAATCATCACTTTCGATATCTGTCCGCTTCAAATTTGCATAATCTCCATCAATGCTGACCACTTCATAATACCATGTTTCCATATGCTACCTCCATTTTTTATTTCATATAAATCTCACAGACTGCTTAAAGGCGCTACATGAATGTATTTTTTCGCATAGCTATTGATTCCCCGCAGTAATCCGTCTGCTAATTTTTCCATTTTTTTGTCACTGTGATCCGAACACTGGTTGCCCAGTTCAATATCAACAGAAGGAATTGTACTGTATGAAGTCTGCGTCAGGTCAATCTCCGCAGCTCCTGTCCCGCTGATTTTCACTTTTTTAGAACGCAATCCCTTAATCAAAGCTTTTCCCAGAGCATCATGTTCTTTCCAATAAGAAGCAACCGGTTTTCGGTTTTTCAGCTGTTTCGGAACAGAAGCATAAAAACATCCTTTGTCATAGGAAAGTCCGTCACTGTCCCAATGCAGTGCAATATGACAATCTGCTACATTATTACATATAACCGTGCGCGCCACATTATCCAATTGCACATCCTTTCCATCCCGGACCATGAGCACATCATACCCCTCTGCCAGCAGTTTCTTTTTCAGAATCCGTGCCATACGAAGCGTCACATCACGTTCTGCCGTTCCGTCCCGAAATGCCATCCCATCTGAAACCGCCACTGCTTTCACAGAGCCTGCCGCTGTCGTTCCTCCGGTCACCTTTGCAGAGCCATCCGGATGACACAGCGTTTTGACCGATGAACCGCCTTTCGTCCCATGTCCCGCATTGACTGCAATCACAATGTCCTTCCGGTTCTTTTTCGCCTTGTACATAACGGCATAGCCCGATATAATTCTGGCATGATCCGCATATTTCCAGGAAGAGTCCAGATAAATTTTCTCCTTCCCCTTCGCATATCCGCATATCGGGAAACTGATGACCATCAAAAATACAATTAGAAATACTATCCCCTTTTTCATATACACTCCTCTTTCTAAACATTCGACAGTTTTTATCCCCCTGTAGGAGCAAAATATCTTTTCACTGTCTTTACTCTACCTCATTTTTTATGGTAACACAAGATAAAATCCCCGTGTCGTTGCATTTCGGTGCCTTTAAGAGTATCATTACCATGATACGAATTTTAGGAGGATAAATTTATGAAATTAAAAACAAGACAAATCACTGTTACAGCAATTTTACTCGCAATCTGCATTGTAAGCCAGTTTTTCAAAAACCTGAATGTATACATCACAGGCCCGATCATCAATGCCGCTCTGATTTTAACCACGGTATACGCTGGTCTGGCCTGTGGCATCATTTTAAGCGTGATCACTCCAATCACTTCCTTTTTCATCACCGGAAGCCCGATTATGGCAGCCATTCCTGCAATGTTCCCATGTATTATGATTGGAAATATCATTCTCGTTCTGGCAGTTGCCCTGCTCCGCAGTAAATTCGGTAAAAAAGCCGGTTTGCCCGTATCCATTGTAATTGGCGCTGTATTAAAGGCTCTGTTTATGGGAATTTTGATTTCTCTTATCATTCTGCCGAATATGCTCCCGGCAAAAATGCAGCCAATGTTACATGTCCTGCAGCTTCAATTTTCTGTCACACAGTTAATTACCGCTCTGATCGGCGGGGTATATGCTATCATCATTCTTGCGGTACTGCGTAATACCTCTCTTGGTGAGCAGGCGTAATCCCACATTACATAAATTAACGCCCCGGCAGCTACAACTACCGGGGCGTTTTATGTACCTCTCCAAAGTACCAGTTCTTTTTATTTTCTTTGTTTACTCTACATTTTTCAAAGCCTGATCCATCGGAATCTTCTTGATTCTCTGGAAATCAAATACCATAACAATCAGATATCCGATCAGCACAAATCCAAACATTTTTGCATAACCAATCGGTGTTACGCGAAAAGCGAACCAGCCGCTGTAGGAAAAGAGCATCATCCGCCATGCCGCGGCCATAACAAGTGTTCCAAGAATCACACTGATGAGATCCGCGATTACAACCACAATACTCGTCGAAAGCAGATACAGACTCGCGATCTCTTTGTTTTCGTATCCAAGGATTTTTGTCATGGAAATCGCATTTTCATTCTTCTCAATAATCAGTTTCGTCAGAAGATAGATCATAACCGCAGCCAGAAGAATACAAAGAATCTGGAAATAATTCATGTACGATCCCATCGAATGGTCAAGCTGATCTGCCATCTTTGTAATATCTCTTATCGTGATGGTCGTTGCAATATTTTCCTCATCAATATCTGTAATCCTGCTGTCGGATAAAAATCCACTGAATTCATTTTCCTTTAAGTCAAATACTTTTCCGTAATTGTCAATCGACATAAAAAGCGCAAGACTTTGGGACTTGTCATAAAATCCCGCAACTTTAAACTTGTAAGATTTGTTTTCATACTTTTCATCCAGCGATACGGTATCGCCAACGGTAAGTCCATACTTGTCAGCAAACGAAGTGGAAATATAAACTTCATTTTTCTTGAGCGAACTTAACTTTTTGATCTTTACATAGTTGCTGTTGTCCGCAATTCCATATACGGAAATCTCCTCATCGAGCGCATCACTCTTTTTTACGAGCGATGTCATGTTAAACTTTTCGGCATCTTTGTTTTCCGTTGTAATCCGTTTATTATCGTCATCTTCATAGGATTTAAGCACATACTGGTATTTTGCAAACATCATGCCATCCGTGTTGCTCTTATAATAATCAAGCGTATCCGGCATGCCCACTGCCATGGCCAGCATGACCATGATAAAGAAAATACCGACAAATAAAATCAGGTAATTTGTGACATTCTGGAACATGATCCGCAGGCGGAACCGGCCAAAAAAGCTCCATCCCGGCAGACGCATGGCTTTTTTATTCTTTGTCTTTTTCAGGTCATGACGCAGAAACTGCAGTGGTGTATGCTGCATCATGCGCACGATCACAATCAGGTTGACAACCAGCATCAGGATCACCGGAACCACCGTGGTCTTAAAGAATGCATCCGGATTCCAGATCGTGTAATACGTTGGCAGACTGTAACTGTTGTAATACATCGACACAACAATATTTTTAAACACCGTATAGCCGAGTATATTTCCGACAATCGCAGCCAGCAGTGTTACAATAACCGGCATGGACAGATAGTGCCGCACCAGCTCTCCCTTCGTGTAACCGGACGCGCGCAGCGTTCCGATCGCGGAGGACTCTTTTGCAATCGTATTGCTGATCGTCACGGCAAAGATAAATGCGATGATTACCACAAGGATATCCAGCAGCACACCGCCCATGGCTTTGTCCGATCCCATATCATCGGTTGCAAAATTGATCGCCGGATTTCCGTATTTCGGTGTGTAATCTTCGAGCTCATTGTCCGCAACAACCACCTGTGTGAGCAATGCACGCATAAAATTATCAGAGCGTGTTTTTTCCCCGGCCTCATCCGCAGGCTCCGTTTCATATTTCCATGCATAAGTATAGTGAATACTCTTGTGCAGCCGGTCGAAACCGTCCTGTGTCACCATTGCCACATCAAATTTCAGTGCATCAAACATCAGATCGGTGGTCTTTTCATGTAAGGTGGAGTAATTGACATACGCAAGCAGTCCCACAACCTTATAAGTCTCTCCGGAAACTGTGACGGTATCTCCCACCTTTATTCCGACGTTGTCGGCGTGCATACGGTCAATGGCAATTTCATCCGCCTTCTGTGGAAAACTTCCCTGCAGCATACATGCCAGATTGATATCCTTTGTCTTTGCAAATACGCGGATCGTTCCATCCTTTTTCCCATCGTTATTATAATCTTCTTCCTCATTTCGGAAAAAGTTTTCATACAATGTTGTCTTTGTTGCCTTAAAATCCGCTTTTTCACCGGTCTCAATTGCCGAAAGCAAGGTGGCATCTGCCTGTTTTTTTAACTCAAAATGACCGTCTTCCTGTTTGTATTTTATCACGCCTTCGTTTGCCGAAGTAATCATACTCTCGTTTGCCACATACATACCGGACACAAAGCCGATCGTGAGCACAAGAAACAGGAATACAACCAGATATTTTTTCCAGTCCCCGATCAGTTCTTTCGGTATTCTCTTAATCAGGGGATTTTTGATTTTTTTCTTTTTCATAGCAGCCCCCTTACCATTCCAGACCTTCCGCGGATACCTTGTTTGTATTGATGTCGTTGTGGCGCACCGCACCGTCACGGAGCTTGATCACATGGTCTGCCATATTTTTGATGGCCTCGTTATGCGTTACCATAATGATCGTGTTGCCGTATTTTTGATTGACCTCCTCGATCAGTTTTAAGATTTCCTTGGACGTATTGTAATCGAGTGCTCCCGTTGGCTCATCGCAGAGCAGAATATCCGGATTTTTTACAATCGCACGGCCGATGGAAACACGCTGCTGCTGGCCTCCGGACAACTGGTTCGGCAGTTTGTAGCGGTGCTCGTAAAGTCCGAGCGTATGTAACAGATCATCAATATCAAGGGCGTTATCCGACAGATATGCCCCCACTTCAATATTTTCTTTTACATTTAAATTGCCGATCAGATTATACATCTGGAATACATAGCCGAGATGTTTTCTGCGGTACTGTGTCAGTTTTTTCTCACTCATATCCTCTAACTTATCGCCGTTGATATTGATGTACCCGGAATCGGCGTTATCAATGCCTCCGATAATATTGAGCAGTGTGGATTTTCCGGAACCGGATGGTCCTAACAGCACACAGAACTCCCCTTTTGCAACGGAAAAATTCATGCCGCGGAGTACTTCCTGACGCGTCTGTCCGCTTCCGAATCCTTTCTTTAAATCTACAATTTCCAAAAACTTCTTTTCTTCTTCTGACATAGAAACTCCCTTTCTTTTTGGTTTTACTTTTCATACTAATATTAGTTTCATCTAACCTCTGGTTCTTTTTTTAGGTCTCCCGCAAAAAGCGAAAGACCTGTGCTTCTTTTCTAAACCTTTTGTCCAAACGCGGACGATCTGTGCTTCTTTTCCCGACCTTCCGTCAAAACATGCGGACAGCCTACGGTCTGATGAGTCCGTACCAGCCTGCCAGCAGATATTTTACACCTTTTTCCGCAAACCGCAGTGCTTCTTCCTCATCATCAATGTGCGTTACCATAAATATAAACATATCGATCTGTGAATGGGACATCCAGTGTACAACGCTTTGTTCCACCATCGGCACATGGTAAGCTTTGCACATCGCTTCACAGATAAATGCATTGTGCTCATCCATCTGGTCGACCAACCGGTCCGGCATATGTTCCATGCTTGATCCCTGCGCTTTTGTCAGCACTAAAAGCACTTCATCCCGGTAGGTGTACAGTTCATGGACAACCTGTGCGACTGCTTCAAAATCGCTGCTGTCATCATGCTCTTTTGCCTTGCCGCTCTCCATCTCCCTGACTTCAAAAGAAAAATGCTCCCGCAGAATTTCATTGAGCCGATCCATAAAATTTCCTACCACCTCACAGAACAGATCGTCCTTGTCCTGAAAGAAAAAATACAGTGCCCCTGTGGTCACACCCGCCTTCTGGCAGATTCCGCGGAGAGACGCCCCCACAAACCCTTTTTCCATAAATTCTTTTTTGGCACATTGGATCAGGTGTATCTTCGTCTCGCTGTCATGTATTTTTTTTCCTGCCATGGTACGCTCCCTGTAAATAAAAATGCAACATAACGTTGTTATGTTAGATAACACCGTTATGTTACATCATTCCCATGTCTATGTCAATAGAAAAACTTATGCATTTTTCTGTTTGTGTTTATCATAAGCTGCAAACATGCCGGCAAGCAGTGTTCCGGAAATAGAATGCCAGGTGCAGGAAACTGCGCAGATGATCGCAGACTCCGGTGTTGCGGAAAACTGTGCGGTCGTTGTGGCAAGGTTTGTTGCCAGTCCCGCATTCTGCATGCCAACTTCGATGGCAATGGTTCTCTTTTTGGCGGTATTCATGCCAACAAGTTTTCCTGCTCCATAACCAAGCAGATAACCAAGTCCATTGTGAAGAAAAACAGCTACAAAGATTACAGCTCCGGACTGGAAGAACTTCGCGCCCTGGGAAGATACCACACCACCGACAACACACGCCAGCCCCAGTACTGCCACACCCGGCATAATTTTCTGTAACTCACTGAACATTTTCTTTTTCCCCAGCAGATAGTTTAAAAGGAAGCCCAGTGCTACCGGAAGAATAACCGTTTCCACAATGGAAACAAGCATTGGCAGTGCCTTGATGGAAATATTGGTTCCGCTTGCCAGAAGAGAAACCATAAGTGGTGTCATGATCGGGGAAAGAATCGTGGATACGGTTGTCATTCCCACGGAAAATGCCACATCTCCACCGCAGAGATACGACATGATGTTGGATGACACACCACCCGGACAACAACCTACCAGAATGAGTCCCAGTGCAATGCCGGCAGGAAGATGCAGCACTTTCGTCAGTGCGAATGCCAGAAACGGCATAATCAGATACTGTGCCAGTGCACCAACACAGATATCGAATGGTCTCTGTGCCAGAATCTTAAAATCCTGCGTTGTCAGTGTCAGACCCATACTGAACATAATAATACCGATGATGATCGACTGACTTGTAAACTTATTGGAAACCGGATCGGTAAATAACTGATGGTTTACCCATCCCATCATTCCCGGAACGATAAATGTTACTACCGCAATCGCAATTACCACAATTGATGTGTAGTCCGATAACCATTTGCTGAGTTTTTGTAGTGCTTTCATAAACTTTTCCTCCTTGGTCTGTTCACAGAAAAACGAATTCAGACATTAAAAAAGCCCCTTCCCAGATACTACTCTGGAAAGGGACGAATAAAATCCGCGTTACCACCCTGATTCCACAGAAAAACTCTGTGACACTTCACATACCAACATATGCTATCCCATAACGGAGGAAACCGGCGAAGTTTACTCACAGTTGTCTGCTTTCAGCCCGCTTCTTAGAGAGGATCATCCATATCCGGCTACTACCTGTTCGCACCACCCACAGGCTCTCTGAAAATAACGATAAGATACGATGCTGTTCTCGTCAACGAATTTCGGTGAACAATATTTTCTTTTCGATGATTATTATATTCCCCTGTACAGATATGTCAAGGAAAAATTTTTCCACCAACGCTTTTCTGATTGACCTCTCCGTTTGCTCTTATGGGACATACATTACATCTTTTTCTCTATATGTCCCCACAACTTTCCATCAGTCTTTTTCAAAATGCTGATAATCCTTCGAATGTGTCCAGTCCCCACCCCAGGTAAATCCATATCGGGTAAAAAGCTTGTAACACAGATCATTGTGATCAATCTTGTGCGGAAAATCCCCACTCCGGTCAACATACGCTTTTGCGTTTGCAGGCTCAATCGACAGCTTTCCGTTGACGGTTTTTACATAGGGATTATAAAGTGTATTGATGTCAACTGCCATGCCCAGACCGTGTTTTGAGATTTTTGTCGTGTGGGAAATGAAACGGAAATTAAACGCAGAGGAATTGTTATCGCTCATGGATGCCTCATCATCCGCATCGTATTCATCCACCAGCCGGACTTTTTCAATGGGATATTCTGCCTCATACAACTGCCTGAAAATGGCAAGGACATCCTCTGCAATGGCTTTATTTACCACAAGTTCTCCCTCTTTTGTCTGACCGTCAAACCCCATGTGGAGCACATGAAGATAGCGGAGATCTTCCCGCGGTACGGTACAATCTGCCTTGTATGATTTTCCCTGCATCTTCTCAAAAATATCGTCCGGGATTTTGGAAATATAGAACGCTTCCTCTGTGATACTTTTGTTCATGTTTTGTTTTTTCTCACTCAGTTCTGTCCCTGAAGTCCTGTGATCCTGTTCTTTTTCACTGTTCTCCTGATTCGCAACCTCAGACTTTTTTGTGTTTGATTTTTCCGGATGCCGGATCAGACGGCTTCCGGTTACGACTGCGGCAGCTGCAAGTAACACGGCCGCGGTGATGATCATTCCTTTTTGTTTTTTCACCAATTTCTCCTTACTGACACGTTTCCCTTTTCTGTAAACATAAAAATTCATCCGCTTCAACATGATAACACCGCTAAGCCTACGCTATCGAAAAAAGTGTCATGTGAAAGCCCGAAGGCCGCATTTCTGCACGGATGAATTGTGTATATTTTAGCACTGATTTTTGGGATTTGCTATATTTTCATAACAAAAAATGCATTTTTCTTTTAATGCACCCTCGAAAAATAATCCATCAGAATTCCCTTAATATGATTATACCTTCTGGCATAAGAATTCTCCACCCGTATAATCTCCATATTGTGTGCCTCACAGATGGCATTTTTCTTCCGGTCGCGCTCCTGCACCACCGCATCCTCAAAATGCTCTTTCCCGTCAAGTTCGATTGCCAGAACCGGCAGTTCCTTTTTTCCCTGCTTTTCGTACACAACAAAATCAAAGCGCCCCATATAAAACAGATCATCATATGTCATGTTGTCCTGAAACACCTGCGATATGGCAACTTCTTTGTGAATCACATACTTACTCTGGGAAAGCCAGATATTTTCGAGCGCATGCGTCAGGTTTTCAAGAAATGCATTTTCGGTAGCAGTAGAAAACGGCTGGATGCCAAGTGCACGGGAACTGATATGTTTTTCCGTGATCTCTGACTTCCCGTTGGTTTTGATGTACTGCGCAAGTTCATAAAGATCATCGTCTGCCTGTCCTGCATGCAGACGCTCCAGTTCTTTGCTGTCTGCGAGCAAAACAAGTTTGTCTTTCGCCCGTGAGGTTGCAACATTGATCAGTTCCTTATTATTTTTCAGCCACTGATAGGTACCGGCATTGGTGCGGTCGGACAGTGCCGTGGAAAAAAGCACCACATCCTTTTCATCTCCCTGAAAAGCATGCACCGTTCCACAGACTAAATTTTCGAGGTGGTTTTCTTTGATCGCCTGCTCGATCAGTGCCCGCTGGTTTACAAACGGTGTGATCACCGCGATACTTTTGTCCGTGTTCTGCTTCGCGTATGCAATGACCTCGTCTGCTTCCGCCGGAGATGTATTTTTGATCTCGGCACGGTCACTTTTTACATCTACATAGACAAGTGGCTCCGGCTCTTTGCTTTTTGAACAGATCTGCAGTTTGGAATTGTAATATTTTTTATTGTTAAATCCAATAATTTCTCTGTTGCAGCGGTAATGGCTGCGCAAAAGCACTTCATCACTCACCGCATCACATGCCAGATACGTTTTGTAAATCGAATTCTTTCTGTAATCATATTCCTCTGCCACATGATACCGCCGTCGCAGCTTGCGGTTGATCAGTTCTCCGAGCAGAATAACCGGATTCAGCTGCTGCGGATCTCCCACAAGCATCAGTTTCTCTCCACGGATAATCGGGACAAGAGAGATCGCAACATTGCACTGGCTGGCCTCGTCCATAATGGTCATGTCAAACAGCGGCTCCGGTTCCCCGATCTTATGTGCCGATATGCAGGTAGTGATAATAACCGGAAAAACACGCTGCAGCTTCTTTACATTTTCGGATTTCTGCATGTATTTGTTGAATGCCCGCGCCTGTGTCTCTGGATTTTCTCCGGAATCTAAAATCTCCCGCAGTTCCTGATATTTGGGTTCTTCGAGTGTCTTGATATAACGCGCAGACGTATAAAATAAATACTGATAAAATTCTTCTTCGTTGCGGTCGAGAAGCTGCAGGGCATCCGAATCAGAAATTTCGCCAATCTGATGGATTCTCTGATCGAGCTTCTGCATCTGGTATCCCTGCAGGTCCATCTGAAACGGGAGCAGATTCATGGCATTTTTAATATGTTCCTGGTATTCCATCAGATGCGAAAGTGTCTCTTTCCGCTCCTTTAAATCCAGAATTTCCTCATACTCTTTCAGTCTCGCAGAAAGACGTTTTGCACGGTCAATCCGGTCATCCTTGCGCTTATCGAGCGTGGACGTAAATATTTTTACGGTCTGCACCTGATTGCGCAGGCGGTTGATGTAGCTGATTGCAGCTTTAACTTTGTCTATATTCCCAAGCCGCAGTACCGGAAACGGAATGGTCTGTCCATGGTACTCAAGATGTGTCAGTTTTTCAAATACATTGTCGATTGGAACGTTATTGTAGGACGCAAATAAAACGGTCGTATTGTTAAAAAACGCCGTTACTATCGTGTTGATGATCGTATTTGTTTTTCCCGTGCCCGGTGGTCCCTGTATGTAGGCAAGCGGATATTTCATGGCGTTGTTGATTGCCAGCAGCTGATCCAGATTGATGTTCTGATTGATCAGTGCAATCGGATACGCCTTGGTGCGGCGCGGCCGTTCTAACAATTCCCCGAAGAAGGCTTTGACTGGATAAGTAACCTGCTGCTTTTCAAACATATCAAGTATGGCTTTGTACTCGTCATGCAGATTCAGCACTACATCCATCCCAAGCCCCAGCACATACGGCATATCATCTACGACTGGCTTTTGCCCGCCATGACCGGTAATCGCATCTTTGATTTTTTCCAGATTGTTTTCAAAATCTTCCAGCAGTTCGTACTCGTCCGCATCCAGAAATTTACGCGCATTTTCCGTCTGTCCGTCAATGCCAAACTGTGTGCAGACTGTGATATCTTCATCCGGCTGAAACACTCTGTTTTTCACATCAAAGTTCAGGTTCCGGTATGCCAGAACGTACAACCCCTTCGCCGTATGAATACTCAATACATTGAGTGCCAGTTTCTTAATTCTTAAATTGGTGCTCTTTTTCTTTTCGTGAGACAGGGAATACTGGAAATTTGACACGACCTCCTGAAACTGCTGATCGTTAAGTGCATACCGTCCGTTTTTCACACGATCCCCATCGATATAATGGATCAGATCATAATCGGTGATGTAAGGTGTCGTATCCATGCGGTTACACAGTTCCAGATAATTTAGTATTTTCAGATTTGCAGAGCTGGAAAAAATAGTTTTATAGCGCTCCGGATGCATCTCGATATCTTCGATCAGCTGCCTGTTTTCCGGACAGTACGTTCCTTCAATGACTTCCGTGGACAGAATGGAATCCACAAAAATTTTGTCATATTCCCCCAGTGTATACATTCCGAGGTGCAGACCATCTACTTTGAGGGTACGTTTTGCCGGATCAAGATCACGGATTCCAATCCAGTATTTTGTAATCTGATCCGCTTTGTTCCGATATTCGATTTTCAGCCACTTTCCCTCATGAATCGCCCGGAAAATGTCCCTGCAAATCTGATTCATACTATGCTCCGTCCTGTTTTACATGATATCTCTATCATTCATTATGATGTTCGGACAGAACCTTTGTCAAGCAAATCCTCAATTCCCCTTGCTGCTCAAAGGATTACTTCTTGTTTCAAAAAACTGATTGTTATCTATGCGTGCGCGGTTTTTGTCGTTGTACATACTGCTCTGCCGGATTGCGGCATTTTCTTTTTCCTGTTCCGGTGTGTTCTCCGCAAAATATTTTGGTCCTGCGGTAACCGGATCTGCATCCGTTCCTACAAGCATCGCTGATTTATCCGTGTAATTCTTTGGTTTCATGACATACCTCCAACTTTTTTGTTAGTATGTCCGATTTTTATCCTCTCCACTCCCGTAAGTAAAAGTTTGTAAAAACTTCCGTAACCGGTCCATCATCGGATTCTCGAAAAATTCTTTCTTAAATCTTCTTCTAATGGAATATCGTACTCTTTCTCAATTATATTTAGCTTCCCGCTTTGTGTAAGACTCTTTGAAAGCAATGCCCTCAACAGACGATGTAATTCATGCTTTTCATCCTGACGAGGTAACTTCTTTGCCAATCCAATCAAAACAATATTAAGCATATCCTGCTTAATATCATCATATCTTAGTTCCTGCCTTTGAATACTTTAACGCTTCCTTGCAATATACAGACTGATTTACAATCCAAATCAGGCACACTACAAGAGAAGGTAAGA
>OLJA01000791.1_pt1 | contig 19061 bp, 16 predicted proteins | sample 1601401 | NCBI WGS metagenome assembly OLJA01 (sample SAMN01915217, study PRJEB22387) | human gut metagenome | isolation source: stool | host: Homo sapiens | place: USA | reverse complement strand
ACACATCTAAAAAAGCCCTGCGCCGCGGGCATAACGAGGGCAACATCCGTCAGCGAACAGACGGGCGGTGGGAGGTGCGGCTATCTGCCGGAATCGACTACAAGACCGGTAAGCCCCGACGTACATCCACCTGCTGTAACACAAGACAAGAAGCCATCGCCATTTTACAGCAGCAAGCCCACGAAGTCCGCACACAGGGCTGGCGCGATCCGATGTCGGTGACCCTTGGCGAATGGTACGAGTATTGGCTGGATACCTACATGAAGGATATCATCAAGCAATCCACCTATGCCAGCTACCGCAGTTACTTAAACAAACACTTTTGTGTGCTGGGGAAAATCCTGCTCAAGAAACTTGAACCGCACACCTTGCAGGAGTTTTACAACTACAAATTCCGCGAGGAAGGCTTATCCCCCAAGACCTTGCGCAACTACCACATGGCATTGCACAAGTGCTTACAACAGGCCGTAAAGGAGCGCTTATTAGTGTACAATCCCTGCGATGCCGTGACCTTGCCCAGCGGAGAAAAGCCCGAAATTGTGGTCTTTACCAACGACCAGCAGCGAGCGCTGGTGCAAGCCAGCTACCGCCACCGCTACGGCGTGTTTATCCGCTTAGACTTGTGTACCGGATTACGCATGGGGGAATTGCTGGCGCTGAAGTGGGAGGACATTGATTTTTCCGCAGCGCAGCTTCATGTGCGGCGCACCATTAACCGGCTTGCCAAATATGAGGCCCACGAGGGTGAAAGCAAAACGGAAATCGTGTTCGGTATGCCCAAGACAAAGAATTCCCGCCGGACAATTCCACTGACGCACACAATACTGCATGAACTCACAGTCTGGCAGGCGCAACAAGCACAGGATAAGCAGCGGGCAGAGGACAAGTACCTTGACAACGGCTTTGTAGTGACCAACGAGTTCGGCCACTACATTGAGCAAAAGACCTTCAAGGACTACTATGACCGTATGCTGAAAGACGCCGACATCGGCCACTTTACCTTCCACGCTCTGCGCCACACCTTCGCCACCCGCGCACAGGAGCGTGGTATGGACTATAAAACACTGTCGGCAATTCTGGGGCACTATTCTGTAGCCTTTACTATGGATACATACATCCATAGCATGGATGAACACAAACGCAACGAAATGGACAAGATGAACGATATGTTCGGTGTACAGTATAGCATTTCGGTAGAGAACCAACCGTATCCGGTTCTGTGTACAATCACAGCGGACGGCTGTACTGCGCACGTCCCGGATTTCCCAAAAATTGCAGTTCACACCCTCACGCTGGATGCTACCTTGTTAGAGGTCAAGCAGCAGATTCAAAAAGCTCTGCACCAGTACAAATACCCGCCGATTCCTACCAGACAGGAGCAGATTGTCGTACCGGACAACAGCGTTCTGGTGCTGGTGAAAGCAGGGTAGGGTAGCCACACCGCACCTATATTTACCCTCCAACTGCGCAAGATTTATCCACAAAAAGCGGGTAGACTGTTGAAAAATCAGCAGTCTACCCGCAGTCATTTTGCCGTTTTGGGGTCATTTTGGGGTCAAAGTTACCAGCTTGTTACCACTTTTGCCATAATGTAGAAAAAAGCTCGTTGAAACTTGTCGTTTCAACGAGCTTTTGTTGGTTGCGGAGACAGGACTTGAACCTGCGACCTCCGGGTTATGAGAAATTCAAAGTTTATGCGTTGGGATGTTATTTTGTTGGGTTTGGTGGTGTTGCGTACCAAGGCTCGAAATAGATTTTGTCCCATGTGTACAAAGGAGTGCTGCATCGTGCTGACCTGTTCCAAACCCTTTTGGGGGCAGTTTTGGGGGCAAATCTGCAAGACGAATTCTGACTTGCGCCGCTCAAATAAATGCGCAGCTTTGGTTCCATTGAGAAAAGTGGATACTCATATCACAGGGTTCACGCAAGTGAAAAGCCCAACGAACTAGTGATGAAATTTTACTCTCTAGCAAGAAGTTGTACGCAAGCCAACTCCACGCAATCCCCGCACACCGCCCCTGTCGCCGCGAGAAACGCCCCTGTTTGGGCGCGTTCGCACCGCGTCGGAGCGGTGCCCTCCCAGCCAAATATTGCCCCAAATTCCCTGCCTTTGGGGCTTTTTTTCCAAGAAAGGCTTTTCCTGCGCAGGCTTTGCCCGGACGGGTTTCACCTGTACAGGAAAAGCCTGCACTAATAAATACTAAATAAATAAAATACTAAAAAAGCAAATACGAATCCTATCTTATCTGCAAAACATACAAATGGAGGCTGGCTGACACATTTGTCTGCGGGCGTGATGTCCCAATCGGAAATTTCGTCAGACCATATCTCCATTTTAAAAGAAAAGAGCAAGGCCGGATAGACCTTACTCTTACATTATGAATCGGAATTTACGAAAGAGGTACAGAACATGAAGAAAATCAGAGGATTGCGTAGCTCCGGCAGAGCCGGAACGGCAGCAGCCAGAGTCGCCCCGGAGCTGGTGGAGCCGATTTTGGAGTAAATAAAAGGGGTGATGAAATTTTGCTGGAAACAACGCAAATAAAGCAGCGTTTACCGTTTATTGATTTGATAAGAGGTATAACCATTATTGAAATGATTTCGTATCATTTCTTATGGGATTTAGTTTATCTGTATAATGCAGATATTCCATGGTATAAGTCCCACGGTGCCTATATTTGGCAGCAATCCATTTGCTGGACTTTTATTTTGCTGGCTGGGTTCAGCTGGCATTTAGGAAAAAAACACATGAAAAGGGGATTGTGGGCGTTTGGTGGTGGTGTGGTCGTTTCGCTCGTTACCGCCATAGTTCTTCCCAATGATCGGGTGCGCTACGGTGTTCTAACGCTTATTGGCAGCTGTATTTTGATATGGATTTTACTGGATAAGGTTCTGAAAAAAATCCCGGCTGGGGTTGGGGTAAGTGTTAGTTTTGTGCTATTCCTCATTCTCAGAAGTTGGACGAAGCAAGACCCTATCCAACTATCTGATAATTTGCTGAATGTTACATGGTTGAAATCGGTATTAGCTTATATTGGATTTCCGCAAGCTGGCTTTTCATCTACCGACTATTTTCCGTTGCTCCCATGGATTTTCTTATTTGCAACAGGATATTTCCTGTACAGTTTCTTACAGGAAAAGGGGCTGATTAACCGGCTATTTGGAAAAGGGAAAGTTCCAGGTATTAACTTTTTAGGGAAACATTCGCTTATTATTTACATGATACACCAACCGATCTGCTATGTTGTAGCGTTCTTGGTTTCCGAGATTTTTTAATATTGAGCCGTTGATCGGTGGAGTAAACAAGAAAGGAAGCCCCCAAAAAGGGGGCTTCCTTTCTTTAATATCGGCAAATGTGTTTATTTTTGATTATCACAGTTTGTAGCCGGTGATGTATCGGTCGCTACCAACTTCGCCAGCGAAGAAATCGTTAAGGGAGCTGCAAGCGAAGAATCTCTAATACGACAGATTCAAGTTTGGCGAACTGATAAAATCCCTTTAGGAACTAAAGGGCGCACTTCTATACTCTCCTATCGGGAGTATCGTGCGTCCTGCGGAGCTTCATTCTCTGTCAGCAGAAAAAAGCTGCATGACCGAGAATGTTTCGTCACTTCGTTCCGTCAAGGTGGCTACACCCCCTTGCGCCGCTAAAGCGACTATCCCCTGTGTACTTGCCGTCCGCAAACGGTTTTGACAAACCGTCCGCCGCCAGCAAGTTTGAAAGCGACTAAAATGAATTTTATGGAACAAACAAATCGGTAGTTGACAAAGGAGTTGAGCTGATATGAAAAAGAAAATCATCATATTGCTGTCTGTTGTGATAATTCTTTTGATGGGCATTGTTGTATGGTTTAATATTCCACTCGACTTGATGGACTTAGACCCTAATGAGGTCATGGAAATAGTTGTTTTCAATGGCAATAGCGGAAACGCAACACATATTACCGACAAAGAGCAGATTCAGCATATTGTCGAAAATTTGAATGGCGTCGAAGTAAAGCGGTCAAAGCCATCTTTGGGATATATGGGATATAGTTTCAAAGTTACTATTTATTTGTCTGATGGCAACGAGGCAGGCGATTGGAATAATTTTATTATCAATTCAGATGATACAATTAGAAAAGATCCATTTTTCTATTCTGTTACAAAGGGAAATATTGATTACAGCTATATTGAAGGTATCGTAGAATAACAAAAATTCAAGTTTGTTGAACTGAATCAATTTTACATAGCAGTCATGCACTACGGTGTGTGGCTGCTTATTTTTTTGCGAAAGGAGCAGATGCAAATGAAATTAGTTTTGGCTGAAAAGCCCTCGGTTGCACAGAGCATTGCCAAAGTGTTAGGTGCTGCCAAGCGTGAGGATGGCTACTTAGAGGGTAACGGATATGTGGTCAGCTGGTGTGTGGGGCATTTGGTGGAGCTGGCACAACCGGAAGCCTATGATGCGAAGTACAGCAAATGGGCTTATGCAGACCTGCCTATCTTCCCGATGAACTGGCAGTACGAGGTTTCTGCCGGTACGAAAAAACAGTTTGGGATTCTGAAAAAGCTCATGGCCAGAGAAGATGTTGCGAGTCTTGTGTGTGCAACAGATGCCGGTCGTGAGGGCGAGCTGATCTTTCGTCTGGTGTACCACAAAGCCGGGTGCAGAAAGCCGTTTGAGCGGCTTTGGATTTCCTCGATGGAAGATGTGGCAATCAAGGAGGGCTTTGAAAATCTCAGGTCTGGAACTGAATGTGACGCTTTGTATGAAGCAGCACTGTGTCGAGAGCGAGCCGACTGGATTGTTGGCATTAACGCTACTCGACTTTTTTCGACCCTTTACGGGCAGACCCTGAATGTCGGTCGTGTTATGACCCCTACCCTTGCTATGGCTGTCATGCGGGAAGCTGCCATTTCCGCATTCAAGCCTGAACCGTTCTACACAGTTCAGATTGGATTGGATGGTTTTACGGCTGCAAGCGAACGATTCAAAACCAAGGAAGCAGCGGAAGCTGTCAGACAAAACTGTTCGGTGGCAATCGTTCAAAAAGCTGAATGTAAGGAGAAAACAGAAAAGCCGCCTGCGCTCTATGACCTGACCAGTTTACAGAGAGAAGCCAACCGTGTGCTTGGCTACACAGCACAGCAGACCTTGGACTACACGCAGAATCTCTATGAAAAGAAACTGGTCACTTATCCCCGTACCGACAGCAGATTCCTGACGGAAGATATGGCACACAGCCTGCCCGACCTCGTAAAGCTGGCTTTCCACACATTTCCCGTAGAGGATGTGGATAATATACCAGTTCATGCAGAGCAAGTTGTGAATAACAAAAAGGTCACAGATCACCATGCCATCATTCCGACCAGAGAATTGCAGAAATGCAATCTGAGCGAACTTCCCAAAGGAGAACTTGCAATTTTGCAACTGATCTCGAATCGGTTGTGCGTAGCTGTTGGCAATCCGCACCGATACGCAGAGACAGTCATTGAACTGGACTGCGGCGGCACAGCGTTCTCCGCAAAGGGAAAAACCATCGTGCAGAACGGATGGAAGGCTCTGATTCAGAAGGGTTCTTCGACAAAAAACGACGAAAACGAACAGGCACTTCCTGCGGTATCCGTTGGGGACGAGCGAAAGGTGTTTGGTTCTGAAATCAAGGAAGGAAAAACTTCTCCTCCGAAACACTTTACCGAGGATACGCTGCTTTCTGCTATGGAAACAGCCGGTGCAGATGAAATGCCAGAGGATGTCAAGCGAAAAGGTCTGGGAACTCCTGCGACTCGTGCCGGTATCATTGAGAAGCTGGTTCGCATCGGTTTTCTGGAGCGTAAGGGCGATAAGAAAACCAAACACCTGATTCCGACTCACAAGGGTACGGCTCTGGTAACAGTCATGCCGGAACAGATTCAGTCCCCCTCCATGACGGCGGATTGGGAAGAAAAATTGTTGCTCATTGAAAAAGGCGAATATGCCAGCGAGGATTTTATGGACGAGATCAAAGATGTGATTGCCGGTTTGATTCAGAACTATGAAGTAATCCGTGATTCCGAGGTTCTGATGTCGAAAGAAGCCAATTCTATCGGCAAATGCCCTCTCTGCGGCAGTGCAGTAGAGGACAAATCCAAGGGATACTTCTGCTCTAACCGAGGGTGCAGCTTTGCCCTTTGGAAAAACAATCGTTACTTTGCGAGTATCGGCAAGAGCATGACTTCTGCCACGGCGCAGAAACTGCTCGGTTCCGGCAAGGTAAAGCTCAAGAATTGCAAGTCCGCAAGGACGGGCAACACCTTTGATGCCACCGTTTTTATGGAGGTATCGGAGGATGGCAGGACGAAGTTCAGCATGGAATTTGATAATGGAGGAAAAAGCAAATGACGAATGAGTACAACCCGGATGGTAAGGAAATCCGATTTATCGACAGCCACTATAAGGATTTGTTTCATATCCCCGATGGCAGCTGTGTGCAGATTCACTACCCAGATGAAACGGTTGTAAAGCCCTGCACGTTCATTGACGAGTACCATACGCAGATCGGATACAATGTGTTTCATATTTGCCAGTTTGCAGAGATTATGGAGTGCAACGGCGCAAGCTATATGCCGGAGCCTGAAATTATGGGCGATGAAGCCGCATGGAAGGTCGGAAAGGATAGAATCCTTGCGGTGCAGACCTGCGAAGATGGTTATGACTACACCCTGTTAGATGAAAACTACAATGAGATTGATGGCGGTCAGGTCGATAACCCTGAACTGTCCATAATCGAAGTCCGCCAGGATATTCTGGAATCCTTTGGACTGGAGCGCCGGGAGCTGCGAGCGATGTTCTATGAGGATGTCATGGAGCAGATGTTTGAAAACGGCAGACTGGCGGTAGATGCACCCGAAAAACGAGAATCCGTTATGGAAAAGCTGATGCAGACCGGAGAAAAGGCTGCACCGAGCAGCCATTCTCATAAACCCAAAGAGCCTGAACGATAAGGAGGACACGGATATGAAAAACGAAAAATGGGATGATGTTCACGGAAATACCACCCCGGATGACAGAATGGTTGCTTTTCTGGAAAGCCCCACGGATTCCTATGCGATTCTTCAGCTGCGGGAAGATGTAGACGATAATATCCCGCTCATGTTTGCAAATTACAGCTACCTTCAGAAGAAAGAAATGGAGCCTGAGATTGACCGTTACGAGGTGGTCTATCACGGCTCCATTTCTGTATCCGAGGATGTGGATCGTCAGCTGGAAGATTTGTATGTGAAGTTCAATATTGACCACCCGAATGATTTCCGTGGTCACAGTATGTCGGTCAGCGACATCGTGGCCTTAAAGGTAGCCGGTGAGGTATCCTTTCACTATGTAGATTCTGTTGGGTTTCAGAAGCTGGAAAACTTTATGAAGTCCGAAAACTACCTGAAAAACGCAGAGATGGCAATGGAAGATGATTATGGGATGATTGACGGTATCATCAATAACGGAAAAGCGCCTGGAGTAGAGGAACGCCCTTCGGTATTGGAACAGTTAAAGGAAAAGCCCGTGCCGGATGTTGCCCATAAGCCGCCCAAGAGCCACCCGGAAAGGGAGATTGAATGATGAATTTCACACAAGATGAGCGGAACATGATGATGCTTTACAGTCCTGGCACAAGGTCAGGGCTGTGTGAAGCATTGACACTGATGAAGGAACAGCTTTCGGAGGACGAGTCAGAGCTTTTTGCTTTGGCAGACTCGGTTCTCCGTAAAGTTTCAGCCATGGACGATGCCGCCTTTGAGAAGCTGAACCTTTATCCGGATTGATAGGATTGGAGGGATACAATGAACGCAAAAGAGCGATTTTATTCTGGGTTAGCAAAAGAAACGATTGGCAAAATCACCTCGAACACAGATAACTGGACTTCGTTTTTGAGAACGATGTCCCGCAACTATGAGTTCACCTATCCGGAACAGGTGATGATTTATGCTCAGCGCCCCAATGCGACCTTTTGCAAGCCCTATGAAGACTGGAACGCTGAAAATTACCGCAGATATGTAAAGCGTGGCTCTACCGGCATTGCTCTGTTTGTGATGAACAGGGATAAACCGTATCTGCGCTATGTGTTTGATGTGGCGGATACCGGCGTTCGCCGTTCTTCCCCGGAACTGAAACCGTGGGAGGTGACGCCTGAAAACCGCTCCTATATCATGGAAGCGATGGAGCGTACCTTCGGTGTTGCCGCTGACGGGGTACTGGAAGCACAGCTTGAAGATATTGCATCCGCACTGGCGGCTGAGTATTGGGACGATTACAAAAAGCAGCTCCTCGACATCGTTGCCAACAGCTTCCTTGAGGAGTATGATGAACTCAACATCGAAGTAGCTTTCAAAAATGCGGTGGCAAACAGCGTATCCTATACGTTGTATTGCCGGTTCGTGGAGAGTCCCGACAACTACTTCGAGCATGAGGATTTCCAGAAGGTGTTTGATTTTAACACCAGACAGACGGTAAATGCCCTTGGTACTGCGGTGAATGCCATCAGCACAAGGATGTTTCAGGAAATCGAAAAAGCGATTGGAGAACACGAGCAGATTAAAGCTACCGAAAGGAGTGCAGATTATGAGCGAGATGACTTACAGACAGGTCGAAGATTATCAGATTCCGAACCTTCAGTTGGAGAACGAGGGAGAGAAACCTCTGGGCAAGTACGGCAGGATGCGTCGAGCATTTTTGGAGCAGAACAATCCGATGCTCCTGAACGACATGATTCTGACGGAGAGCCTGTTCCCGCACCTGTGGGAGATCGAGGAAACGGCGAAAGCCAGAGTGGAATTTCTGATGGAGCAGTACCTGAAGGACAGCCCCGCACCGGACAAGGAAACGCAGCAGATGGCGTGGGTGCAGCACATGAACAGCCTGAAAGCACAGGCGGAGGAAGTCGTGATGACGGAGCTTATCAACAGCTGAGTCTGAACCTGTTCCTCTCCGAAAATGAACAAATCAGTTTTATCGACCGAGCAGAGAGCTTTACGCCCTCTGCTTTTTCTTTTGCCCAGGAAGAAATCGACCACTTCCTTCTGCTTGGCAGCAATACCGATGAAGCCCGAAAAGTCGTAGCGCTGGAATATATGAAGCAGAAGCCGTTGGAAGAAATCGTTCAGACCTTAAAGCAGGTCTATCACGGCGGCTATGGTCTGAAAGAAGATAGCGGGAATATCTGTGCATGGTATGCCGAGGACGGTATCCACCTTGCCAAAGGTTCCTCTGCCATTGATAGTCCCAGAGCGCAGATCGTTTCTTGGAAAACGGTTGCCGAGCGTATTGGAGAACTGCTTGAAAATGGTCGGTTCGCAACCAATGTGGAACTGGTAGAAGCTCCCGGATATGAGCGGCAGAAGCTGGCTGAATCCCTGTGGCATCTTTATCACGATTTGAGTGAAGAAGCCCGTGCCGGCAGCTATCTGGCAATTCTCCATCAGGAACCGTTTCGTGGGTTTCCTGATGAAACCGCAGACTTGGCTGAAAAGTTGGATGACCCTCGTTTCCACGCAACCTTGGTACAGCAGTATTCGGAATTTAGAAAAGCCCTTGCGGAAAATCCTGATCTGCTTCGTTTTCACTATCACAAGCTGAATCTCATTCAGAAACAGCTGTATGAGCTGAATCTGCCTTTGCGTGAGTATCAGACCGATATGATGCAGATGCCCCTTGTCCGCCAGTTCATTACGGATGATGAAGTCAATGCAGACTTGACCCGTGGAAGTGGCTTTTCCGGTGGCAAAGCCCGTATTTATAACTACTGGCAGGAGAATCATTCTGCCAAAGAAAAGATGGATTTCTTGAAGCATGAGTACGGAACCGGTGGCCATTCCCATGCCTGCTCCGGCGCAACGCACAGCGGTCAGGATCACGATGCCAAGGGTGTTGCTTACACCAAGAGCGGCTGCGATAAATTGCAGATGTCCTGGGCGCAGGTGGTGCAGAGAATCGACGGTCTGATGCGAAAGGGACGCTACCTCAGCCCAGAGGAAGAAGTGGAACGACAGGCTATCGAAGAAGCTAAAACTGATCCGTTGGAAGATGTTTATGACCGTTTCGCAGTAATTGATACTGAGGATGGCGAGTATGCAATCTGGGATAATCAGACCGATGACTACTATGTAGACCCGGAAGGCGTTACAGAATACTTCACGGACGAATGGCTTGCCAATGACTATCTGGAGGAAGTTCGGCAGTCCGTAGCTGCAATGGAGTCGGTTCAGCCAGAAGCGCCTGCGGCAGAATCTGCCGAAGTTGTAGAAGCATCTGCTTCCGAGGAACCGGAATGGAACTATCAGGTCGGTGACACGGTATATCTGGACGATACTGCTTTCCGTGTGGAGCAGATTACGGACAGAGAGGTTCAGCTGCGTGACCCTACCCTTGCCTATCCGATCTTCCGTGCCGAGAATCGTGAAAACTTCGAGCGTATGCTCTCTCAGGACGAGAGAAACCATGCGGTAAGGGTTGATGCCCAAACCGAAGAAAAGCCCGTTACAGAAGAATTTCTGGGCGAAGCCGAACCGAGGGACTACACCCCTGAGTATCAGCTGTTAGACCGTCTGCGTATGGATTGCGAATACTTCCTTGGTGCAGGACAGCACAGCGAAAAGCATCTGTGGGCAGGCAACCGCCATGCACAGATTGCCAAGATGCGTGAGCTGTATGAAATGATTCCCGACAAACCGGAATGGCTGACACCTGAGATGATTAACAGCTACGAGGAGCGCATGGCTCCCCGTTATCTGGTTGCCGCCTACCATCACTTTGAAAACGGCTTCGATGATAAGCTGGACTATTACACTCTGGAGGAAGCGGAAAAAGCTGCCCAGGGCTATGTGGACGGAACCATGGAGGATGACGGATTCAAGTACGATGGTGCTGCCGTTTACGATCAGCAGGAGCATAAGTGCATCCGTATCTATGGGGACTACCCTGACGAAAAGGCACACGCACAGGTCAGAGCCAGTGCGGAACCCGAACAGCAGGAGCCGGAACACTTCATCGACCATTTTTATGTTGCCGAGGATATTCAGAAGCGGGGTGCGCTGGACATCAAGGAATACAGTTCCTTTGATGATGCCCTGCGAGCCTACTATGCACTTCCTGACACGCAGAGAAAAGCCCTGGGTGCAATGAATACCAGAGATCTGCCGGGTAGTCTGGACTTCGTGCAGTGTGTAAATGGCAAGGATACCATCATTCAGGATTATGCCAAGGTTGACGGATGGCAGAATGCTGAAGTTATGGACATTATCGCTCAGCTTGAGCAGTCCATCACAACCAGAGAAATCCCGCCTGTTCCTGCGGTAAACTTCCACATCACGGATGATAACATCGGTGATGGTGGACCGAAGCAGAAATTCGCAAGGAACATCGAAGCCATCCGCACCCTGTTCAAGTTGGAAAAGGAGCACCGGGGTGCCACCGCCGAGGAGCAGCAGGTGCTTTCCCAGTATGTAGGCTGGGGCGGTCTGGCAGATGCTTTTGACCCCAGCAAAGATAGCTGGGCAAAGGAATACGCCGAACTGAAAGGGTTACTCTCCGAGGACGAATACGCTGCCGCCCGCAGCTCTGTGCTGAATGCCCACTACACCAGCCCCACCGTCATCCGTAGTATCTACGATGCCGTGGAGCGCATGGGTTTCCACAGCGGTAACATTCTGGAACCTAGTATGGGCGTGGGCAACTTCTTTGGAATGCTACCCACCAGCATGGCAGACAGCCGCCTGTATGGTGTGGAACTGGACAGCATCACCGGGCGCATCGCCCAAAAACTGTACCCGCAGGCTGACATTACCGTAGCCGGTTTTGAGACCACCGACCGCCGTGATTTCTACGATTTAGCGGTGGGCAATGTTCCCTTTGGTCAGTACAAGGTCAACGATAAGGCGTACAACAAGCTGGGATTTAGTATCCACAATTATTTCTTTGCGAAAGCCATCGACCAAGTGCGACCGGGCGGCATCATTGCCTTTGTCACATCTCGCTACACCATGGACAGCAAGGACAGCACCGCCCGCAAGCACATGGCAGAGCGTGCCGATTTGCTGGGTGCCATCCGTCTGCCGAATAATGCGTTTCGCGCCAATGCTGGCACGGATGTTGTCAGCGACATTATCTTTTTGCAAAAACGTGACCGCCCCATTGACCATGAGCCGGACTGGGTGCAGTTGGGCAAAACAGAAGATGGCTTTGCCATCAACCAGTATTTCGCAGACCACCCGGAGATGGTTCTGGGCGTACTCTCCACTGAAAGCACCCAGTATGGACGAGAGGAACTGACGGTTGCGCCCCTTGAGGGCATCAGCCTTGCCGACCAGCTTGCAGAAGCGGTACAGCATATTGAGGGGCAATACACCGAAGTTGAGGTAGAAACACCAGATATTGCGGATGTCGAAAATGAGAAGCATATTCTCCCGGCTGACCCGGATGTAAAAAACTTTTCCTACACGGTGGTGGACGGCGAGGTGTTCTACCGGGAAAATTCCGTGATGACGCAGGTGGAACTGTCCGACACCGCCAAGGGGCGTGTCACCGGCATGGTGGAACTGCGGCAGATTGTCAATGACCTGATTCAGCAACAGTTGGAGGATTACCCAGATGCCGACATCAAGGCAACACAGGAGCGTTTGAACGCCGCCTACGATGCCTTTACCGCAAAGTACGGCTTGCTGAACGACCGCAAAAACGGGCGGCTGTTTGAGCAGGATTCCTCCTACTATCTGCTGTGTTCGCTGGAAAATCTGGACGAGCAGGGGCAGCTTAAATCCAAGGCAGCGATGTTCACCAAGCGCACCATTCGCCCGGAGCGCACCGTCACCAGCGTGGATACCCCTAGCGAAGCGTTGGCGGTGTCCATCGGAGAACGCGGCAAGGTGGATTTACCCTATATGGCAGAACTGCTGGGCACCCCCGGTGACTATGGGCGCATTACCACCGAACTTTCGGGTGTGATCTTCAAGGACCCCGCCGCCGACCCTACCGACCCGGAAGCAGGCTGGCAGATGGCAGACGAGTACTTGTCCGGCGATGGGTAACTTAAACCTTGAGTATGGCTTTTATCGTTAGCTGGATAGATAAAAATTGACATCCTTGCAATCGGAAATAATCTTTTCTAAAATATAGAAAAAAGATTTTAGGAGGCGGTAAGATGCAATCCTTCGAAGATGTTCTGAGAGAGTTTGAAGATTTTTTGCAAACGGCATCCTATTTAGAGGTTCTCCAATGTCGATGGGGTTATGTACGGCTTTTTAATGAGGGTGATCCTATCAACTTCTACGCAGTCTTATGCCGTACCCCACAAGAACTATATGATACGCTAGAAAATGATCTTGCCATTGAAAAAGAGGTTCAAAATCCACAACGAGACTGATTACGAGAAATTTATTGTGTAATTCGTTTGCTTTTCACGTGATTTTATTGAATGACCTGTTAGAATATTGCGTATTCAGACAAAAGAACGCCAGAGAGAAGCGTAACGTCCACTCTGGCAACTTAGGTGTTTTTGTTCTGTTCTGAAAGTTCTGTCAAATGGATTGCGAGTGACCTTGTGGCATCCAACAGCGTTTTTCGCATTTCTGGCGGACAAGCAAAATAAATCGATTCTAACTCTCGACATTCGCGCTCTGCTTCTGATAAGTTCGGGTTGATAACCGAATCCAAGGAAAGTGGCAGAACATGGAGAATTGCACTTAAAATGTCAAAAGAAGGATTCTGTTTTCCATTTTCAATATTGGCGATATGCTTCACCGAAACATTGCTTTTCAGTGCCAGTTGCTCTTGTGTCATTTTCATCGCTTTTCGGACAGCCTTTATCTGCTTTCCTAAAGCAATCGCATCCGCGTTCGGCATCATCATCACCTCAATAGTATTGTATCGTTCTTGCGGAAAGAACGGTATAACATCATCATTCCAGTGATTTTGTCCTATCGTGCCGATTTTTACATTTCCCGGTCGAGTTATAAAAAAACGGTAACTCGCCTGGGCGATTCTACGCGCCATCTGATCACAGTTGCCGTTTGTGGAGGTAACTGTGATTTTTTATTGGGGTAACGCATCAAAAAAAGCCTGTCTGCTGCCGTAAGCCAGACCGCCCCAAAGCAAGCACAATCGTTCCGTTCCACCATCCACAATCGTGCCGATGTGTTATACTGCGCCAGCTTCCCGCCATGGGAGGCTGGCGTTTTTGCGCTTTTGGAGCCAAAGTGCCGCAGTCCACCGTTTCTCCTATGATATAGCAGCAAACTTTATATTTGGGAGGGAAAGTCATGCTCGATCATAAGAAGAAAGCAATTACGGAACACTGGCAGTTTTGCCCCAAGTGCAACTTAAAACTTTATCGAATGACCGCCGACTGCACTGGATTCATCCATATAAAATGCTGGCGTTGCCGGGAAATGTTATGGCTCGACCTTTCCATTCGGGCCAAGTAAACATCAGTTTTATAAAACAATCGGGTGCACTGCACTCTGAATATGGACTGTTAGCACCGAGCAACGGGCCATTGCCATAAGGCAATGTATGAAACGTAGCACCAAATGGCCGGGCAGCAGCTTGACTGAAAGATCTTCAATCTTTCGGTCGGCTGTTGTCCGGCTATTTTTTATAGCTTCAGATGGCCTGCTCCCGAAAAGGAGCAGGTTTTATGTTTGCCCTCTTTTCGTGGCTGCCCCAAGTGGCGAAATATCCGTAGCATCTCCGAATTTTCGACTTCTCACGTTTTATCGAAAATTTGGAGGTTACACATGGGCTTTAATTATGGTTTGGAAAAGAAGAACTTTGACCGTCAGTGGGCTATCATGCGCAAGCAGTATGAGGACGCTGGCATGAGCATTGAAGTGATTCAGGCAATGTATGAGTATGACTGGTCTGTTTTCAATGCTGCGCGTTCTTACCAGAACCACACACAGGAAATCGCTGCCCCGTCCTTTGAGCAGGGCGAAGAAGCCTACTCGCCCCTTATGAACAAGTATCAGGAAGCCATTTCTATTACCGAACACTACCGTGAAACCAAGAGCCGCTTCACATGGATTGGCGAGATTGAGGACGAGCGGCTGCTGTCTGCGCTTGAAAATTTGTCGGATGCAGACCTCAATCTCGTCACCATGTACGCCTATGAGGGCTACACCGTCACTGAAATTTCTAAAGTTTTAGGCGTCGCACAGCCTACTATTAGCATCAAAATCAAGCGAATTACTAAATTTTTGAAAAACTTCAATTTCAATGCTATGGATTGACCCTTCTCGATGCCTACCAAGTGAGAGGACAATTCACCAGATGGCGAAAGCCGCTGAACGAAATGTCTGCACTCCTGTTCTTTGAAAACTGAATAGTTCCGTCATCTGGTACTCCGATAATGATACTTCCGTAATTCGCGGCCCGGTCACAAAGCAGACGGGGTGGCTGAAATGCCAATGAAGCGGTACAAGTCCGCTGCCAGATGTTTATGCCCCACTCGCAGGGAGCCGAGGGCGAATATGCGAGACCTTAACTTATTAAATCAGGCGTGGCCGAATGCTGTTTTCGGTCTTCGTCCACGCCTGTTCTTTTTACTTATTCCATATATCCACATTTTCGTCCTACATAGGAGGTTTTATGAACGAAAACGACCGTACCACCTTAGAGCAAGCGATCTACGAGGAAATGGAACTGACCCCGGAGATGATCCGGTCCATCCGCACGCTCTGCGGTGTCTGCCTTTGCAGTTTTGTAGAATCCAAGGCGTTCAAAATCGCCATTGTTCCCAGCGCAGACCGGAGCATGGACACTTGCACAGTCTGCCAGACCCGGCGCGGTCATGACTACGTTGTGATGAACCGTTGAACAAACACACCGCACACTGCCAAGGAGGTGCAGCGGGCGGTGTACATATTGCAAAAGGAGGGCAGCTATTGATTCAAAACTGGAAATTCCAACGTGGAGACATTTTCTTCACCCGTTTCGACAACGCCATCGGTTCAGAGCAAAGCGGGAATCGTCCGGCAGTCGTTCTTCAGAACGATGTGGGAAATTTTTACTCGCCCACGCTGATCGTGGCCACATTGACAAGCAAGGCGGCAAAAAAGTATACCCAGCCGACCCACTGCCTGCTGGTGAACGATTTTCTCTCCGTTCCGTCCATCGTTCAGGCAGAGCAGATCTTTACCATAGACAAAAGCAGGGTGCTGAAATTCCTCGGACACCTCACACCGGAAGAAATGAGCCGGGTGGATGATGCTGTCCGTGCCAGTCTTGCCCTGAACCCGATGGGGAGCATTCAGCGGCTTCCACCCATCATCCGCTCTACGGCGGCTTACGCGCCGCCTGAGGTGGTTGACGGTAAGCCGCCCCTCTATCCCTACACGCCCATCAAATCATCCTTTGAGGATGCTGGGAGTGTCGAGGACATGATGCTGTACACCGAACTGGAAGCTGCGGTACACGCAATGATCCAGCGGCTGGAATATAGCTTCACGTTCAACCCCAGCCTGCTCACCATCCCAAAGCGTAAGCAGCAGGTTGCTGAAATTCTGAAAGAAGCCGAAACGTACATCTGGAGGATCAAGGAGGAAATGCGATGCGCCTGAAAGACAATAACAATCCCTTCATCCATGTCAACCCGCCGTACCAGCTCATGGTCATCCACAGCAGCAAGCTGGTCTACCCCCGCGAACTGTATCAGCGCGGTGTGGAGCGCAAGCGTGTGGAACTGATCGCCGCCCACTTCAACGAATATGTGGCAAATGAGCCGAAGGTCAGTTTCCGCAACGGTCAGTTCATCGTAACGGATGGGCAGCACACCATCGAGGGGCGCATCCTCCGCAACGGCGGCAAAGATCTGCCGATCCTCTGCAAGGTGTACACGGGCATGACCGTGGAGCAGGAAGCCCTGCTCTTTGCCGAGCAGAACGGCTTCTCTGCGCCGCTGACGGCAGGCATCAAGCTCCGTGCCAAGGTGGTGGGCGGCGATGCCATTTCCAAGGCGTTTCTCGCAGCCACCAACCGGGTGGGGTTGAGTCTCAATTATGACAGCCAGCAGCTGACCGATTACCGCATCGGCTGCGTTGGTACGGCTTTCCGGCTCTACAAGCAGATGGGCGAACCGCTCTACTGTGAAACGATGCGGCTCATCGTGGCAGCATGGGAGGGCAAACCGGATTCGTTCCGGGCATCTGTTCTGAAAGGCATGATGCACTTTGTGGAGCTGTACCACGGCGAGTTCAGTGAAGAACGGCTGCTCCGTGCGCTGCGCAACATCCACCCGGTCGATATTTACCGCATCGGGCAGGACGACCCCGCAAAGCTGCGCGGATGGAAAAAATACGTTTTCCCCATCTACACCGCCTACAACGGCAAGTGCAGAAAAGACGCACTGCCGATGAAATTCTGACATTCACAGGCATTCCTCCCATATACACAAGGGGCATCCGCAAACCGCAGATGCCCCTTGTTACATATCAAAGTGCAATATATAGTGTTCCTGTATTCACTTAACACAACATATAGAGAAAAGAGGTATTCTATGCGCTCTCAGTTCACTTCGTATGAGCAGCTTCCTATCACCCTGACAGCCGATCATGTCGCTGCTGCGCTGGGCATCTCCCGCGCCAACGCTTACATCCTGCTCCGTTCGGACGGCTTTCCCACGCTCCACATCGGTAAGCGGATGGTCGTACCCAAAGACCGTTTTCTTCAGTGGATCACGGACAGCGTAAATGGCTGATTTGACATCCTTGATTCAAGAGGTTTCTTTTTCTATACTATTCCCGAAACGACTTGACATCAGGAAGGAGGCAATATGCCAAGCAAACGTTCACACGGCGAGGGTACGCTTCGCCACCGCAGCGATGGTCGCTGGGAATTACGTATGATGGACGGCTACCAGAAAGATGGTTCGCCGCGCTTCAAGACCTTCTATGGCAAGACCCAGAAGGAGGTCAAGCTCAAACTGAAAGAGTATCAGGATGCGCTTATCAGCGGTGTCCAGCTGGACACGATCCTGTACTTCGAGGATTGGGCAGATACATGGTTCGAGGGTCACAAGGATAATATCGCTCCCACGACACAGGAAAGCTACAAATACTGCCTGAAAATGCTCAAAGAGGGATTTTATCATCGCCCCTTGACCGTCATACGCCCGATCGACATTGAAAACTTCCTGAAAGGGATGCGGCGCGATGGCCGCTCGGATTCTTACATCAGCAAGGCACGAGGGATGCTCTACCAGATCTTTCAAAAGGCAGAAGCCAATGATCTTGTGCGCCGCAACCCGGTTCGGCTTGCTGAAAAAATGCGGGCATCCGGCACCGCAAAGCGCAAGGAAGCCTTTACCACAGCGGAAGTCGCGCACCTGATGAAGGTGCTGCCCGATGACCGCATGGGCTTGAGCATCCGGCTTTTGCTCGGCACTGGAATGAGAATGCAGGAACTTCTGGCTTTGGAGCCGCAGTTTATTGAAGAAGATGGCTCTGTCATTCACATCCGGCAGGCAGTAAAGGTCGTAAAAGGTACCGTCAGCATCGGCAGTCCGAAATCCAAAGACAGTATCCGGGATATTCCGGTGCCGCTGAATGTCCGTCCGTGTGCCATCAAGCTGCGGGATACCACCGACCAGTTCATCTGGGAAAGCCCCAAGACCGGCTTGCCCTGCAACCCCACCCATTTCCGGGATGTGTTCCGCAAATCTCTGGAAGAAGCGGGCGATGTCCGCTTGCTCACGCCGCACAGCTGCCGCCACACCTATGTGTCGCAGATGCAGGCGTTGGGCGTGGATATCCAGACCATCCAGAGCATCGTAGGCCATGCCGACACCGAGATGACTGAGCATTATCTCCATGTTCAGGAATCCATTCGGCAGAGTGCGATCCAGTTGTTCAGTGAGGCGTTTTCGGCCTGAAAATTGGACGGAACGGCACTAATTAGACCAGATAAAATCGTTGGCATTGTGGTCAAAATTGTGGTCAAAACCAAATGAGGTCGGCCCACAAACAAAAAAATCCAACGATTTCTAACGTGAAATCGTTGGATTTATGGTCCGAGTGGCGAGAATCGAACTCACGGCCTCTTGAACCCCATTCAAGCGCGC
>OLJA01000780.1_pt1 | contig 19229 bp, 10 predicted proteins | sample 1601401 | NCBI WGS metagenome assembly OLJA01 (sample SAMN01915217, study PRJEB22387) | human gut metagenome | isolation source: stool | host: Homo sapiens | place: USA | reverse complement strand
ACCATATACAACCCACATTTAATATAAATAAGATAAGAAAAGGAACTAGTATTATTTTAAATAATTCAATATGCAATGTTGGCATATGTAACACTTCTACAAGTTCTCTCCTAAATTGTCCCACTACGGCTATCAGAGAATCACCGTTTATCACTTCATTCATACATTTTACCTCCTACATGAAATTTTTAATGTTCTGTTTTTTTCTTATTTTTCTTATCATTTTCTTATCAGCTACAAGGTTTAGAACTGTTTCAGCAAGTCCATCAAGTAGCATTGGCACCGTTCTTCCTTGATAATACTCCTTATATGCATGAGGAATCTGAAATGTTTCACTATTTAAAAGTATTTTAATCTTTTTTTTCATGTATTTTTTATATTGTCTTTTATTCATAAATAACCTCCAAATTTCTTACCGCAATATCAAACTAACCCATACAATCTATCTAACTTCGAGAAATCAATTATTCCTCTCTTTTCATCAACAATTTCAGTTATTTCCGGTCCAAAATAAAATTTTTCCTGTCCTGTTCCTATTCTCTGAGGATATTCGACAATTAATGTATCATTTGTTTCATTTATACTGTATATATATTTTGAATCATCATTTATTCGACCATAAAAATCAATGAAGCGTTCTATTTCATTATATACAGCTGTTATCTGCAATGCTGTTGCCTCATATTTGTCTTCAATGATTTCACCATTTTCAACATATTTCCTGTATGTTATTTCACCCGGTGTCAAGATTTTCCTAATACTACCTGCAATACCAAACCATGAAAAAATATAAACCACAAATATGAAATCTTGTAACAAATTTGATCCATATCCAGACACTGAAATTATATACTCATACTTTATTGGAAATGTAACATGCTTAAACACAAGATAATACATAGTTAGATAACAAACTGAAAAAGCCAGTAAATTCCCTATATATGTTTTTATTTTAAACTTCCTATACACCGGATTTTTCCAATTGTCAGTTGCTTTCTCTCCAGATTCCCTGAGAATATTTTTAACTTCACCTACCCGAAGGTTAGATGGTATATATGTTACTTTTTTATCTATATCTTTTACTTCCTGCTCCGGCTTTGGATTTCCATGCCCGCAGATTTCTTTAGGTAAAGTTACAACCATTTTTTAATCCTCCCGCGTAATTATATCGGTAATGACATTTAACTGCCTACGTACCGGAAAAAGAACTAATGCTTTATCGTATTATTTGTTATATCAAATAATAGTGTGCCAACATACAAATAACTATAATAGCAACAAATACAGTTAATTTTACAAGTTCTTTTTTTCGTCTCTTATACCTTAATTCATATACATAATTAATATCTTCTATAGTAATTTCAAATACAGGCTTATAAAGTATATTCTCTAAATTCTGCATTTGCTGTATTGAAGGTTTAAGTTCTCTCTCTATATTTTTTATTGTCCGCTCATTTTCCAGCATATTCCCATATTTTGGATATCCTAGTAATGTTGTAGTGCGTTTTAAATGCCTTTTTCTCTGTTCATACTCATACTCTGAGCAAAATTTTTCGAGAAAACTTACCTCGTGTCTAACCATTTCCTTAAAAAACATATAATGCTCTTTTAGGTATTCCTCACTCTCTATAACAGGGTAATACCTTCCATATAATTTACTATTTATAAACTGTACCATTATCGTTTATGATTCTCTCCTTGATTATATCAATTATTATTTATCATTACTAAGCATAGGTGTCTCTACAAGATTCGCTTTTCTCTCCTTAAAAGGATACTTCCACTTCAGACGAGTATGGCAAAACGGACATTTCTGAAAACCTATCTTTACAGGTTTTCCGCAACTTTTTCCGGGGCATCTAAAGCTCATGATTGTACCGTCTGGACTGTACAGCATATTCATGAAATTTTCCTTTAAGAGCTGCTCCTTAATCTCGTCGTTAAATATCTCGTATTTTATTCCAATCGGTCTTTTTGAGAACATGTTGACGCCTCCTATTTTTTGTAATATTAAGAACTTATTTGTTGATAATTTCTGTTGCTAAATCATATAAAAAGATATAATCTAGCCTTGTATTCCCATGTAAAAATTTCCGACATACTTCATTTTCTATGGCGAATACATTGGGGCATATTATTATGCCCCTCTATTTTTATCGCCAACATTTTTCTTGATTTCCTAATCTGTTACTGTCTTTTTCTTTCTCCGCAGTTTGCAGATAGGAAAGATAGGAAAACCTGGCATCAGGTGAGATTCAATACTGATACCTTAATCATGCCTGTTACTATCATTATTTTGTCTCCCCGCAAGAAGAACACTTGTAGCCAACTAATTTCTGCTCAACATACGCATCAGTTACAGTAACTGTTTCATAATGTCCTTCTTCATCGTGATGAATATAATCCACTATTTTTTTTCTATTGGTTGAATTCATGCAGCTACCACCATTATCTTGACAATCATACTGATGTTCTCTTCTTTCCTGTGATGAAGAAAACTCTGACTGTTCTACTCCTCTTTCCCTACATACGCTACATTCACCATTTTCGCACTGCAAACAAATATAGACGGTTTTATACACAGGTTCATCCCACGCAGCCTTATCAACTACCCAAACTTTTTCCTTTACTTCTTCATGGGGTATATAATCATAGACTGGCTCCCAGTTATGCTCATGTGAAGGTATATTTGGTGTTGATGGCTTTGTATCAGCTTCGCTAGGGGCTGAGTTACTGCCATTGTCTGAAGAACTGCTGCCATTATTACCACTGTTATTACTGTTGCCGTTGTTATTGCCACCATTATTGTTATCAGCAGAGCCTGAACTGCTGCCACCGTTGCTGTTATTGCCGTTATCAGCTATATCAATTGATGGCTTAGTAGGAATAATTTCATCAGCCTTCGGAATCTTATCGTCTTTTGCAGCTTCTGAGATTTCCTCTGCTACAGTTTCATCAGTGATTGTTATAATTGAATTACTATCACCTTCCTCAAAATTATCTGCCTTAATCTCTTTTCTGTTGCCGTCTCTATCCTGAATGATAACAACTTTCTCGCCATTGTCCTTTGTCTCAACAATACCGGCTACTTCTACCGTGTTACCCTCTGAATCCTTGACTGCAATAGTAACCTGTTCCTCACTGCCTGCATTCTTCTTAGTTTCCTGTTCTGTAACGGCCTTAGTAGTGCTCTCGGTGGTTACTGTCTTACTCTTCTTTCCGCAGCCTGCAGATGTAAATACTAAACAGCATGATAAAAACACTGCTGCACCCTTTAATAAATTTCTTTTAATCATACCAGCTTACCTCGATTCCTCTTTACTCGAGATAAACCCTATTCCTAAAAGATTTTTAGATAATTAATAGTTTTCTGATAGCAAAATGTGGTTGGTGCTATCTTTAACCTTAAAATACAGCCTTTTCCTGTAGTTTTCAATACATACACATGTCAAAAATTGTTACAGAAATATTACGAAGCGGCATTTTACTAAATAATTACATGCACTATTAATACCACAAATCCCCTCTCCGTTGGAAAGAGAGGGGATTGTGACATTTTTCAATTTAAGACCAGTGCGAAATAGATTATTCCACTACTTCTTTTTCTGATTTCTTTTTCAAAAGAACAATAGCAATAACAGCAATAATGACAATTACTACTGCCGAAAAACTGCCAACTACAACAGGATTTTTAAACACTGACTTAAAATCAGTTTTCTTAGTGCCTGATGCATTCGTGTCAACAATTTCACTTGTAAGCTGGTATGTTGCTGTACCCTTAATTTCATAAAAAGTTGTGTTCTTTGTTGTATCTGCTTCATAATCTGCAGTGTAAACTACATTAGCTGTTGGATAATCCACCGTAGCCACATATGTTGCTTCATAATCAGCAATTTCCTTATAACCCTTAACAGTTGCTTCCCTGTGGATCATTCCGTCTGCATCAGCTTCCGGCTCACTTGTCCATTCGATTGATTCAACTGTATAAATATCCTTAGATAACCCTAAATCCTCAAGAATACTGTCCTTATACTGCATAAGGTTAGGATTCTCGGCATTATATTCAACAAGGTTATCCTTATACATAAAATAAGCTCCACTAACCACATTAATTGAAAAAACAAAATCATCACTCTTCTGTTCATTCTTCTTTACGAGACCTGTCTGAGTCATATTTATAGTGCTAACCTCATTAGTTGCCTCGTCACGAACACTTCCTGCTACAACTGCCGGAATATCGTCGGTTTTTGTTAAACCATTGTATGTATATACTTTTGTGTATGTAACAGAACGGCTTCCCATATCGCCTTCAGCCGTAGTGACTGATTTAAGCCTGTAAGTTATTCCATTCTCGACAATGGATTCCTCAAATACAGGAGCTGCATCTGTTACAAGAACCGTATTGGTTTTTGTGATGTTAGCAATCTGTTTAGCCTTTACATCATACTTAACATCAGTTAAGGTGTAATCCACACCATCTTTTGATTTATTTTTTTTAAAATCATATTCAGCTTCCTTATTCTCAGATTCAAATTTCTCTTCCTCTGTGAATGTAGTTGCTGCGTAAGTTTTGTTATTACCTGCAAATGCTACCGCAAGAAATACGAAAACTGCTCCAAACACCTTTATGAATGCTTTTTTATTCTTTCCGAATAAGCAGCCTAAAAGTGCAATACCAGAAACCAGCATAATAACCATGTACTTTAACATGTTTGAACTGTCTCCTGTCTGTGGTGTAACTAATGCTGAATCTGCTGCAACTTCAAAATCCTTTTTCTCATTGTAGCTGAAATTCATCAGTCCCACTTTGGCTTCATCAGCCATTACAAAATGCTGTAATTCCACTTTATCTCCAAGAACAAATACAACATCTTCTGTAAGTTCGTAGCCCCACGGAGCTGCCACTTCATGAATCTTGTATGTTCCCGGCTCTAATCCTACGATTACTGTTTCTTCTAAACCTGACACAAAAGAAGTTACCTTCTTTACTGCTGCCACTGTATTACCATTCTCGTCCTTAGTTTCAGTAAGGATTTCAATCTCTACTACATTTCCATCCTTATCAAGAATCTGTAAAGTTGCTCCGGATAAAGGCTTTTTCGTCTTGGAAGTATCATCAATCTTAATAATGCCTATTTTAGTAGGCTCAACAATCGTCTGTCCTTCATCACTCAAATCTTCATGAGCAGTTACCTCAATTTCGTTCTGATATAATTTTTCAAAAACTACTACTGTTCGACCTGCTAAATCAGCTCTTGTAAAATTAAATGTCACATCAATGCTGCCATCTTTCTGTTCAGCTGTGAATTTAACCTCACCTGTGATTTCCTTTCCGGTTGCCTTATTAATTACTGATTTTCCGGTTGCCTTATCCTTTAAGACACCTTTAATTACATATTCCTTACCAACAATAAGGTTTTTATATGATACAGTATCGACAATCACGATATCCTCTGCACCATTGTTATACTTAGTTCCGCTAATACCATCATTAGCTGTTGTTTTAATTTCAGGATAAAAAGTGCTTTGATCTTCATCACTTAAATCTTCATGACAAGCTACCTCAATTCCATTGTGGTAGACCTTCTCAAAGCATACAATTGTCTCTCCTGCAAGCAGGGAAGAATCAAACTCAAACACCATATCAACCGTTCCGTCTGCCTGTTCAGCATCAAATGTTGTTTTGGCTGTTATCTTATTTCCCTTCTTATCAAGCAGAGGTTTACCAGTACTCTTAACCATGAGATATCCGCTTACTGTATAAGTGTTACCCACAATTAATCCATGATAAGTTACTGTATCTACAATTACGGCATTCTCTGTAACTGTGCCGACATTGTTTCCTGTATATTTATCATGCGCCTGTGTCTTTATATCAATAAAGTAAATGCTCTGCTCCTCACTTCCAATATCACTATGGGTTGTGAGTTTAACACCTGTCTCTGTATCAAAAATATCTTCGAATACGACAAGAATATGATCTCCCAGTCCTGTTGAGTCAAGTGTAAATTCCATATCTATAGTTCCATCAGGACCGTCTGCAGCAAAGTTCTTAGTCGCTGTTATAATATTTCCTGTGCTGTCAAGTACAGGCATCTGTGTAGTCCTGTCAACAAGATATCCCTTTAATGTATACTCACGGCCTGCAACAAGGTTACTGTATATTACAGTATCAATGATTGTTGTTTCAGGTCCTACAGTACCATTATGGTCTCCTGTATTCTTATCATGTGCCTTAGTCCTAATCTTTGGATACAAAATCGACTGATTAAAGTCAGTTATATCACTATGCGTGGTAACGCGTATATCATTATGATATAAATCCTCAAATACCACGGCTGTAGAACCCTCCATATCACTTGAATCAAATTCAAAAGTAATATCTATTGAACCATTCGCTGTTGCAGCTGTAAATGTCCTTGAAGATGTAATCTTATTACCATCTTTGTCAAGAATTGCTGTATTTGTATCCTGATTCATAAGGTATCCGCTTACCGTATAAGTCTTGCCGACAATCAGATTAGTATATGTTACTGTATCGATTATCGTTGACTTACCACCGACAACACCTACATGGCTGTTAGTATTGCCGTCTGCGGCGCTTGTTCTGATCTTAGGGTAGAAAATACTTTGGTCTGCACTAGTTATATCGCAATGCGAGCCAACTCTTACACCATTATAATATACATCTTCAAAAACAGTTACCGTTACACCTTCCAAAAGTGATGAATCCAGAGTAAACTCCATCTCAACTGTCTGATTTGGTGCTTCGGCTGTAAATGTCTTTGTTGCTGTTATCCTGCTGCCATCCTTGTCAAGCAGTTCTACACCAGTATCCTTATTCATCAGATAACCACTTACCTCATAGGTATTACCAACGCGTAAGTTGTTAAATGTTACTTCATCAACTATAGATGCTTTATCTGAAACAGTACCTACATTGGTAAGAGTATCCTTGTCATGCGCCTTAGTTCTTAACTTAAGGTAATCTATCGTCTGGTCTTTGTCCTCCAGATCATCATGAACAAAAATCTCAACACCCTGTTGGTAAAGCCTCTCAGCAACAACAACTGACAGTCCCTCAAGGTTTGCCTTGAAGTTGAATTCAACATTTACAATCTGGTCTTCTGTCTCTGCGGTAAATGTTGTTTCACCTGTTACAGTATTTCCATCCATGTCAACGAATGGAAGACCTGTTGCCTTGTCTTTGAGCATACCCTTAATAGTGTACTCCTCGCCGACAACAAGATCACGGCAGTCTACGCTGTCTATAATCCTGTAAACAAAGTTCTCATCATACGCACCCTGGTTATCACCGGTCTTGTATTCTGCCGCCTTTGTTCCTGCGATAGAGGTATGCTTGTCTGTGTATTTAAGAGTATAATCCTGAGATTCGGAATTACCCTTAATCTCACTTGCATCAACTTTCTTAGTATCGTGTTTATTGCCATATCCAATCGGTGATGTAAGTTCCTTAACCTCATATACATAACCTGTCGGATAATCATATGTTGTGGCTGCTGTTCCATCTTCTCCTGTTACTATCTTTTCCAAAACAGTTCCCTTAGAAGCAACAACCTTTCCGCTTCTGTCCTTAATATCCGTTGTAGCGTATACTCCGAATACTGTGTTGGCAAGAACAGCTCCCGTATCTATATCTGTCTTATTAACAGATACATTTACTTTCTGTCTGCTGTCCTCCATTGTTACATTAGTGAATCCAACTTCTGCATAGGTATCAGCGGTTACTGTAATCTCATGTACTTCCGGATCAAGAAGATATTTACCATTAGTCCTTACTTCCTTGATGTAGTAAGTTCCCGGCTCATATTCATATCTGGATTCTGCATATGTTCCATCAACTGTTGTAATCTGTTCAACAAGTGATTCGTCACTAAATGACGGATCCGAATATACAACATATGTACAGCCTCCAACATATCTTTCTTCATATGTAAATCCGGTTTCCTGATTAAATCCTGTAAGTACCTCTCCCTTCTTATACAGACGAATCTTAGAATACTTCTGAGCATCATTCCCTGTAAGCTCATAAGTTCTTCCATTTTCTGTTATGGAAACTTCCATATCATCCATGAAAGTACAATTTTCGTCTCCGCCAATCTGGTGAAGCACATAATTTCCGTATGGCATATCCTTAGAGGTTGCTAAACCATTGGAATCTGTTGTAAGGATATCCCTTACGCTGTCTGCGGCATTGTCATAACTTCCGGCAGATTTAAGGTAAAGCTGGAATACTGCTCCTCCTTCTGCCACTGTCTTTGAAAAGTCGTCTTTCTGTGTGGTAAGAATAACCTTAGAATTATCATCCTTAGTTACTGTCTTAGTCTTCCTGATTGAAACCTTTCCTTTGACTTCCTGCTCCAAATGAATGATTGTATCTGATGCTTCCTGATATGAAGTTGCAATTGTCTGTTCCACACCATTAACATATGTTTTTCTACTAAATAAGTTACTAACAAAAATAGTATCATCAACAAGATATCCAGTTGGTGCTTCATATTCCTGTATAGTTAATGTTCCTAATGGAAAACACACTTCATCTTCCTTCATTATCAGAGCATCACCTCCGACATAACATTCTGGATCTGTTAAATCCAATCTTCCCCTATTGTTTGTTTTAAATTGCCAAGTATACTTAGCACTCTTACCATTGGCAGCAGGATCTGTGGTCATATCCGTATCATAATACTTAACCACATACTTAGCACCCTCAAGAGTACCTTCTCCGTTAGATACTCCTCCTGTTTCCTTATTAACCTTCTTAAGAAGGATAGTTACAGGGTCAGTCTCAGGTACGTCTTCAACATAACCAGTCCATGTGCCTTCACCTTCAATAGTGACGGAATGGACTGCATCATCCAAGAGGAAGCCTTTTGGAGCTTTGGTTTCCTTATAGTACAGTGTTTTTGTCTCATCTTTCGGAATATCATGTACAGTATATGTATCTGTATCACCATTCTCGTCTGTTACAAGAGTTGTAAGATAATCTGTACAATCCTCATCGTTATAAACAGAAAACTCTGCACCTGCAAGACTATAGCAGCTGTTTCCATTTGTTATGGTTTCGTTATCGGAAGATTTCTTAATCTTAATGCTACCATCGTATGGTGGTTCAACGTACTTTTCAGAATAAAGTAACAAATCCTGATAACCTTCACCATTAACAAGATACTTAACGGAACAATGCCAATCTCCGGTAGTGATGTTTGCTGCATAATTCAATAATTCCATAACAAGATCATATCCTATACTGTCACTTCTTAAGAATGTGTTACCACTCTGTGACGTATTCCAGTTTTCATCACCTTTTGCGAGTGCAAATGTGTGATGTGCTATAATCCATCGTAATTCATAGCTGTAACCATACAGCGGACCACCGGTTTCACCACCATGTCCTATAGACCAGTACAGTATTCTGGCGTATGTGGCACGATCATCGTCAGCTTCATCGCTCGAGTATGTATCCCCATCAATAACAACCTGACCATTTTCAGCTGTCTTTACATGAGGCTGTGCACACATTGCTGAATATGTTTCACCATCAGAATCTTCTACCGTGAAATGTGTAGACCACCATCCCGGCATATCAGGATCAAGATCACCAAATACAGAACCGTAGAACTCATTATACTGGTCAATTACTGTATAATAACCATCATTAGCTCTCGCCTTCATCGGTTCCACATTGACGATTATGGTTGTCACTGCCATAAGTGTTGCTGCTGCTCCTGCGGCTAACCTCTTCAAGAAACTTTTTACATGTTTCTCCCGTCTCATTTTTCTCTCCTTTCTCTCTAAATTTTAACGGTTGAATATTCCAACCCTTGATAATTTGACGGACGTTCAGAAAACTTTGTCAATATGATTTTTAAAAATTTAATTTTTCTAAATATGTAAAAAGGAAATCCCCGCCGGATTCAGTCCGGCAAAGATTTCCTACTCTCATTATTGCTTATTAATCATGTTAAAAATCTTGTCTGTTCTGTCTTTTCGATTTACTGACACTGCTGACAGTTAATGCTAAAGCTCCGGATACAAACATGAGCAATACATATATCTGAACAGGCATATTATCACCTGTCTTAACTGTTTCTTCCGGCTTCTCTGGTTCTGTAACCTCCTCCGGTTCTGTACTTATATAAGATTCATTTACAAGTTTATACTTAGCATACAGCTTAACCATTACATTATCTGTTCCGGTGAATCTGCCTGTAAGCTGGTATTCTAAGTCAGATTCCCATTTGTCAAAGCTCCATGTCTGGATTCTCTCACCATCTGCAGTAGTTATATGAATAACCTTATCTTCCGGTATATAACTGCTTGTCTTTATTTCTGCATTGTAATCTGTAACGATAGTCTCATATGGAACGGTATCGTACTCACCTTTTTCAAGATCAGACACAGTATAGTATTCCAGTGTAAGCTTTGTTGTATGCGTTACGCTCTCAGTATATGCAGCATATACATTCATATCTGAGGTTACTCCACTAAGTAATGCCTTTGTATCGGTAACAGTATCCCTCCACTCCAAAAATGTATATGCTGTTCTTGCTGTATCTGTTACAAAGTCTGCTCTCTCCGGTGCAACAGGAGCTACAGAATCCTCTCCTTCTACCACCATATCCGTCTTTATTAATTTTTTACGGTCATATGAATAATAGTTTACGCAGAATATATCCTTTACGGTAATATTCTCTTCCGTATGCTTTGTAATGCCGTTGTCCGTAAAAATTATATCCATACTTACATCATCAGGAATAAGACTCTTTGCAGTATCAACACTGTATGCTACATTCGGCTTAACTGTATATGTTATATTTCCTGAACGATATGTATTCTTGTATACAGCATCTACGACGAGTCCTGTCTTATCAAAGCTCTCACCCTTAATGTAACTAAGTTTATCTGCATGATTAGCAATACTGATACTGTCTAACTCTGTGTTTACTATCTCATCAGCTACAGTTATTGCCACATCTGTCGTTTTAGTTATTCCTTTGTCTGTCTTACTTACGATTACTTTTGTGTCCATAAGCGTAAGCTCTGTTGAAGTATCAACATCATATGTTGTGTTATATTCTGTCCTGTATGTCACATGTCCGTCATTCCATGTCTGTTTATATACTGCATCTACAACAAGACCTGTCTTATCGAAGCATTCATTTACAATATATGATGTCTTATCCGGCTGCTTTGCTATATAAATTCTGTCAAGCTCCTCTGTACTTATGTAAGATTCACTTGCGAGCTTATACTTTGCATACAGCTTGACTGTTAAATTATCTGTTCCGGTGAATCTGCCTGTAAGCTGGTATTCTAAGTCAGATTTCCATTTGTCAAAGCTCCATGTCTGCGTATTGTCAAAGCCGGCTGCTGTGGCTGTATGTATAACAATGTCTTCCGGTATATAACTGCTCGTCTTTATATCTTCATTATAATCCGTAACCACAGTTTCATAAGGCTTTGTATCATACACACCTTTTTCAAGGTCTACAACAGTGTAGTATTCCAGTGTAAGCTTTGTTGTATAGGTTACGCTTTCTGTGTATGCAGCATATACATCCATATCTCTGTCAACCGCATCAAGCCCAGCCGGGCTGTCTGTTATGCAGTCTCTCCATTCAAAAAAAACGTATGAAGTAACTGATGTGTCTGTAACTGTATTATTTCTCGTTGGAGAATCAGGCATTGTAATATTTTCGCCCTTTATAACTTCTTCCGTATAAAGAACAGTACTTTTATCATAATCATAAAATGTGACTGTATATTTTGCCGGAAAATAGTTTACGGACAGATTTACAAGTGCTGTCAGCTCATCATCACCTGTATGCTCAGGTGAATATGAAACTTCTACTGCAGGATATTCAGTATACTTATCTGTCAGAATATTGCTTGTATATGAGCCTGTCGTGCCTGCTACGCTGGCAAGCCTGCTTATATCATCATACAGGCTGTTATCTGGCAGATATACTTTCAGTTCTGAATTTCCTGCTCCGCCATTATCCTCCGGTATCGCTGTCTCCCAGAATAAAGCCTTTGATTCAGTTGTCCTTATTTTATATCCGTCTGCTTTTGCACCACGATTCTCACATTTAACAGTTACCGCATAACCAGCGTCCTTATACACTTCTTTTATATCTTCTGTTATCTCCTTTACAAGATTCAGTGAATTAAAGTCTGTGCCATTTGTTAAGAAAACTGTAGGCATCTGCTTGAGCATTGACATTTTATCCATAAGCTGCTGATGAGCATTTTCATCTGTCAGAATCATGTCATTAAGTACCGTTTTACCGCTTACGCTCAAACTGGTAATCCCAGAATTATTCACATAATACCTGCGAGCCTCATCTGAACTACTGGTTACTGTTAATTCATATGATATATTTTTACCGTAGCTTCCCCAGTTGTCATAAGCTAAACCAGGCTGGTTATCTATACTGTCCATCTGTGGCAGATATATTTCAGCTTTGATTTTTTTTAACCCTCTGAAAGCGTCAATCAGCCCTTCTGATATATAATAATTACTTATATCCGCCTGCTGTAAGTCACTAATGCCTCTTATAACGATTGGATTATCACCATATACTTTTTCAGCCGACCTGCAGCCCATGAACATTCTCACTCCCGCAATAACCGTATCCGGTATGGCTGGAAGCTCTGTCATGGCATAGCAGTTATAAAAGCTGTAATAAAGGTTATGAATTTCTGTCTCTGGGAAAATAACCGGACATAATTCCATAGAATTGCATTTTTCAAATGTTTCCATAAGGTTTTTACATGTCTTAGGAATCACCAGCCTGTGTGACGGATTGAGGTTAATATCATTTCTAAAAGCAGAATTCATATTAATTACTCCGTCCGGAATCTGTGGGACATCAACTAAAGATTTACAGCCCTGAAATATCTTTCCCATATCCTTAAGCTTTGATGGGAGGTTTGTAATGCTTACAAGGTTTTTGCAATCCCTGAATGTGTTCTCCATCTTAACTACATCATCCGGAATATTTTCTACCGTTTCTAACGATGTACAGCCTGCAAACATGGCTTTCATGTTTTGTCCTTCTATCGTCTCTACAGTGCTATTACCATACATATCAAGAGAACCCTGCTCATCAAGTGCTTTATACACTGTGGAATCCGCTATAGATTGTATGCTGCCATATATATTGCTGTAGTCATTTAAGGTATCAGCACACACTACAGTATCTTTTGATGTTTCATCACCTATTTTTACACCATCAAGAAATTTTACTGATTTGATTCTCGTGTTATTCACAAACGGTCCGTCTGCACCATTTATTTCTGAGTAATCATTGTTTGAATCGTAATCATCCATATCTCCTGAATACGCTGTGCTGTATTGCGTGATTTTCATTCGGGTATTATAAACAGCTCCCGTAATAGAATACTGTGGATAAATCACGATATCTGCATTGTTTCCTATGTACTTACTAAGGGTTACCGTATCCCCGGATATTTCATATTTCCACTCTGATGAAGACAGCTCCGGTATCTCACCTGCCCTGTAATCCTTTTTTACTGTTCCCTTTACTTCTAAATGGATATTGTAAGCAACATTATACTCATAATCACTTGCAGCATATTTAATAGTGATCACATCACCATTTTTATATGTCATTTCTTCTTTATCCTCATTGTCAATAAAGGTAATGTCAAGGGTACAGCCATTTGTATCTTTTATGTCATTGACATTAAGAACTATACACTGTTCATCCTGTATTCCTGTAACCTGTAATCTGGCCATTCCCTCATATTTTCCGGTTTGAGGGTTGTAATTTAACTCAGCATCTTCGGATATCTTTGTCAGGATGCTGTTTTCTGTTTTCGGTTCATCAGCCTTGGTTACCGTACTCATTCCTGCAGATGGGAAACAACTGATTACAAGAATTGCAGTAAGCAAAGCTGCTGTTATTCGTTTTTTCATATTAACCTGATATATTTAACGCCACTAACATTAAATATATCTTTCCCCTTTCTTAGAATCTAGTGTTGGAAAGTACATTAATTATTTCCGGCGGATCTCTTACACTTTTCATAAACAAAATCCTTTCGTTTGGTTGTAGGTGGAAACCCACTTCCCTTGGGAGGTGGGAGGAGCCATGTAAATTTTTAGCCATTAACCTTGGCTTTCAATGTACTTTTGTATGGTGGCGGACGATACTTTGTAACCAATACAATGTGTACTTTAAGACTGTATTTTCTTCTGTTATGACGGTTATATCTGTTATCCATAATTCACCTCCATATATTGATTTTCACTAAATAATAGTTCATAATATATTTAGTGAAACATCAACAAAAGGAGCATCTTTATGGAACAGATAACCATTACAGCGAAAATACAAATATCTGCTACAGTCAACGACAAAGCTTTGCTTGACAAATCCATGTCCGTATATTCTAACGCCTGTAATTATGTATCTGATTATGTATTCCGCACTCATGACCTAAAACAGTTCTCTCTCAATAAAGTTTTGTATTCTATACTTCGAGAAAAATTTGGGCTTAAATCCCAAATGGCTCAGTCTGTTTTTAAGACTGTTATAGCCAGATACAAGACTATCCTTGAGAATGAATCCAAGTGGATTAAGCCATCTTTTAAGAAACCTCAGTATGACCTTGTTTGGAACAGGGATTATTCCCTAACACAGAACTGCTTTTCAATAAATACCTTAAAAGGTCGTGTAAAGTTACCATATTTTGCTGAAGGTATGTCTAAATATTTTGACCATACAATCTATAAGTTTGGTACTGCTAAGCTTGTAAATAAACACGGCAAGTATTTCTTACATATACCTGTGACCTATGATGTCGTGGAAAGTGATATTTCTGACATCTGTAATGTTGTAGGTATTGACAGAGGTATTAACTTTGTCGTTGCTACCTATGACAGTAAGCATAGGTCAGGTTTTGTCAGTGGCAAGACCATTAAGCAGAAACGTGCCAACTATTCAAAACTTCGTAAAAAACTTCAAATGCGTCAGACTCCATCTGCAAGACGAAGAATAAAAGCTATCGGCTCACGAGAAAACCGTTGGATGCAAGATGTAAACCACCAAGTATCAAAGGCACTCGTGAAAAACAATCCAAAGCATACATTGTTCGTGCTTGAAGATTTGTCAGGTATCAGAAGTGCCACAGAGCGAGTTAAAACAAAAGACCGCTATGTATCTGTATCATGGTCGTTCTATGACCTTGAACATAAACTTATGTACAAAGCTAAGCAGAATCAGTCTACTGTGATTAAGGTTAATCCTGCTTACACAAGCCAGTGTTGTCCTATCTGTGGACACGTTGAAAAGGCTAATCGTAAGAAAATGATACATTTGTTTAATTGTAAAAACTGTGGCTATAAATCTAATGATGACCGCATTGGAGCTATGAATCTGTACCGTATGGGAATAAACTATATTGAAAATAGTCAAGTACCTAGTACAGTTACAGCCGAGTAAACTTTGCTGTAAAGGGTGCTGTCAACCACCCTATGATGTAACGCCACTTTAAGTAGCAATACTTATTGGGGTTTAAAGGTCGGAGGCAAAAGCCGATACTACGACTAGGCAGTTACAAGCCCACTACCTTTAGGTGGTGAGTAGTTGACACTAACCTTGTCCCTTTTAATTAATAGTTGAAAGTTCCAACCCCAGCTAATTTGACGGACGCTTGCGAAGCGTTGTCAACATCATTTCTTAAAAAATTAAATTTTCTAAAAATGTAAAAAAAAAGTTAATATCTGCAACGATACTAACTCTTTTCAAAATCTGACATATTTTCTTTTGCTGCCTGCAAAGCCGCATCATTAAATGCTCAAGCTCACAAGCTCATATTTATCCTTTACATAATCCTTAACAATAATCAGATTGTCAAGGATTGGACTGTTATTTACAACCCAGTCGCTTACATAGAATATTGGCACAGACTTAAGCTGTTGATACCCGCTTTTTCCTGCCTCTGATTCACATGCCATAGAATTGTCCTCTACATTTACGATAAACAGTGGTGTATATCCCTTAAATTCTATCTCGCAAATCTCAACAATATTTATCATGTTGTTAAACTGTTCTGCTCTCCATTTAGGATTTCTCCTTGAACACAGGGGGATAATAACAAACTTCTGGCCCAGCTCCGTCTTCTTCATGCGGTACATATACGGAACAGTCATGCTGAATTCCTTGTACCTGTTCAGGAAATAGTAATCAACATAACGATTATCAATGTTCTGGCCATGTTCATTTACGAAACTTGTATCAAACATGTTGAGTTCCAGGCGTCTTAAGCTGTCAAGCGGTGTATCAATCTGCACATCAAACAGCTTTAATTTACTGAATGGAGAAACTCCTATATTCCTTACCTTTCTTACCGTTTCTGCCGGGGCGTAAAAATCCACTGTCTTAACTTCTTCCTCTCCAGAAGGGTAAGAAAAATAAAACTTTTTCACTAATCCATTGTTAATCAGGAATTTAAGTTCTGACTTTATGCTGTCACAGCCAAGAACAATTTTCAGATTCCTGCTTGTAGCAATATTGAGCCTGACAAGCTCTTTAAGAATTAACCTGTCAGTAATAGTAAGATTGCCCTTTTCATCCATCTTCATGTATTTTTTCATGGTAATCTCATTACTGTCTCTGCTCTTAATCTTCAATCCCTTCCTGAAAATAAAAGGTGATTCCACCGGCTTATTTTCCGGCATTATGCTGGGAGATAATTCCAGCTCATATATTCCATCGTCTTTGATATCTTCTGTTCTGATATCCTGCTTTTCTGTATCATCTAAAGCTGGTTTTCCGTTCAATAAATTTATTTTTTCAGCGTGCTTATTTTTTCCTGCTTTTCCAAATTTCATTTTTAAAGTTCCTCCTGGTAAGTTAATCAGGCTCTCACATCTGAACCATATTTTATGATTCCTAGTTTTTTAACCCTCTTGCGAAATCAAAGTTAAGATTAACCTCTTTGCCTTTGTCCGTGAAAACACCATCTGTATCATATATTCTATATACATAATCATGTCCCCACGCCGTTGCTCCGTCCTTCCAGAATGATGTCTTGATACGCTTAATTGTAAGCACCTTTAATTCTTTACGGTCATTGTTGTCATAACAATATAACTTGTATTCATTAGGATTATTCAAATCCCTGTAAAGAGAAACAGCATTTATCGCATGTGATTCTCCCCACACAAGAAGCGGTATACCTGCAGAAAGGTTTTCAATCAGCTGCGCCATTACCTTAGAATTATCAACGGAAGCTGATGAGCTAAAGAAAAATTTTGCATTTCCTTTTGCACTCTGGCTGCTATATAGATTATTAATAGCCATTATTGTTTCATATACAGATTTATCCTCCGCATTGTCCGGAGCGCCATCTGCAATGTTATACCTGTAAAACTCAACTTTATTATATTTTTTACCGCCAAGCGTTCCACTTTCATCAAGCATAAAAATCTCAATCAGACCACACTTTTCCAATACAGCTTTTACTTCTTGTTTAAATACCGCAGTCTTGTCAACAACCTCCCATTTTTCTGTCGCAGGCTTAGACATAACCTCATATAGTTCTTTATAATCACTATAATTACTTAATGACTCCGAATTCTGAGTATAATCGCCATTCTTTTTAAAGAACTTTGAGTATGTAAAATCATATGCCTTTGATGACAGACTTCCGGCCCACGGCATTCCATAATTATGTTTAGGAACATCCCCATAGCTGTAAGGCAGCTTTCCTAAATAATATAACTGCGTAAGAGATGCCATTCCATAGCACTGTCCGTCTCGATGTACACCTTCGGTATCCCTTATTCGTATATTGATAAATGGCAGTGTATCCGTAGCTATACTAAATCCTGAATCAGCAAGAAGAATACTGTCCACTTTTCCATCACCGTTTGTATCTGAATAATTGTTATTAAGAACAGTATCTATCTGCTCATAAAGATTGGTTAAATCTTCTGCAGAACGGGCATACCTGTAAAATCCTCCAGTCCTTGTTGCAAGCTCAGTAAGGTGGTCAACATCTATTTCATTGCCAAGTCCTATGCATATTATTACAACATTTCTCTGTGCTGCTGCACTTACAACATCATCCGTATTCCAGTTCCAGTCAAAAAGTCCCTGTGTATCATATCCATCAGATAGTAATACAACATAGTGCTTTGTAGTTTTATCATCGAAGTCTGCCAATGCCTTGTATACGGCATTATTAGCCGCTGTTCCGTTAAATTTAGGCAATGTTTCTTTGATGGCATCTGCTGCACTATTTAAAACATTCTTATCAGTGGTAAGACCTGTAGCTTTGTTTACATCATGTGTAAATGTATAGAAACTGAACCTTGTTGTAGGCGCAGCCTGCTCAATAAGAGCTTTTGCCATATCTATTCTCTTGAAATCCACATCATTCTCATTGCTTCCTTCACACTGCTCCTGCGGATACATTGAGCCTGAATTATCTATAACAAGTGCAATATCAAGGCTTGGCTTGTAATCACTCTTATCTACAATTATCTTTCCCAAAAAGTATCTTGAAAAATGCTGGAGTTCTGCCTGCGTTCCTTCCGAAACAAGTGTGTAGCTTCCATCATCAAGATACTGAAATACTCCAACCTTTTCATTGTTCTTAGGTGTGTAGTCAAAAGTTATGACTGCAGAATCAAATTTCTGGTCCTGCATGTATATTTCATATACAGGAGAAACTGCATTTGGAACATTAAATACTCCGTCGCTCTCCTGAAAAGCAATATCTGCAACCCTGTAATCACCACTTACAGTAAGTTTGGCATCATCACATGTATAGTCCTGGTCAAACTTACGCTTATTATCCTTTGTTTTTCCGTCGCTTTTTGATTTCAGCGGTTCAAGTCCCAACTGTACCTCTAGTCCATCAGGTATACCATCTCCGTCTGAATCAGCCTTATTCGGATCTGTTCCAATCCTTTTCTCGTCTTCATCAGTAATTCCATCCTGGTCACTGTCCGGATTCTCCGCATCGGATTGCGTTCCCCTTAAATCCTGATATTCAAGAACATCCGGTGTAATTTCCTGCTTTTCTTTTTTCTTACACCCTGTCAGTACCAGTGCAAAGCACATAACTAACAATAATTTTTTTAAAAACCTTTTCATAAATAAATCCCCTTTTTATTAATCCAGCTCTATATCAAAATCATCTAAAGAGTCATTATAATATTCTTTAGA
>OLJA01000778.1_pt1 | contig 19288 bp, 7 predicted proteins | sample 1601401 | NCBI WGS metagenome assembly OLJA01 (sample SAMN01915217, study PRJEB22387) | human gut metagenome | isolation source: stool | host: Homo sapiens | place: USA | reverse complement strand
TATAGCCATCGTACCAATCTTTCGTTTGTTCAAAAGACATATGATAACGTTCACAGAGCTGACGAACTTCCCTCTCTGTAAAACCAGTGAATTTTGCGAGTGCATATTGATTGGTCATAGCGTATTCCTTGAACATATTCAGTGCAGAATGTTGACCGTATTTCTTGATTGGGAGAATGTCTGTCATATAGGCAAGTGCCACATAGGGCTGCCCTTTCAGAAAATCCCGCAGAAAATCCAGATATTCCTTTGGAGCAGTTGCATTATCCCGATGTACCCGGAAAATGGAATCCCATTCGTCAATGATAAAGATAAACTTTTCCCGTTTCTGCGAAAAAATATCTTTTGATGTCCTTACCAAGTCTGTTTCATCAAACAATGTAACATCCGGCATTTCCATTTTCACATCAAACAACAATTCCTTTGTTAAGCGTGCCACCATGTCTTTTATCACAGGATATTTGCTGACAAACTGCTGGATATCGATATGAATCACATTGTACTGATTCAGGGCAATACCGCACAAAGTCGTCAGACGCTCTTTGTACGGTATTGCCTTATAGTCATACTCTTTCATTCCTGCCTGTTTTTATTGACATTTTTGGAAATCACAAAAGTCAGAATAACAAGCACAAGTGGAAAAATACAGCCTGCAAGCACGCCCTTGCGAATATCATCTCCTGCACTTTGTGAAATGTTTCCTACGATACCCGGACCTATTGCACCGCCAAGGTCGCCTGCCATGGCAAGAAGGGCAAACATTGCTGTGCCGCCTGAGGGCATTTTCCCCGAACAGATGCTTATGGTTCCAGGCCACATAATTCCAACGGAAAAGCCGCATATTATACAGCCTGCAAGCCCAAGCATGGGAATATCCGACAGGGAAGCAACAAGATAGCATATCAGGCAAAGCATGCCTGAGCCTATCATAAATTTTATTAGGTCAAGCCTGTCGCCGTATTTTCCATACAGTGAGCGACTTATTCCCATAGTCACCGCAAACAGGCAAGGCCCGGCAATATCTCCCATAGCCTTTGAAAGATCCAAAGCAGATTCCGCAAATGCAGATGCCCACTGTGCCATTGAAAGCTCCGACGCTCCCGCACATATCATCAGCAGTATGGAAATAATGAACACGGGGGTTTTTAAAAGATTTCCGATACTCATACCTTGCCCGTCCTCGGCAGGGTGTTCAATGGGACAGGTGATGAAATTAAACATATTATACAGCGGAATTATTGCCCAGATACAAGCAAGCCATTTCCAATTGCCTATACCGAACACCGAGAAAAATACTGTGGAAAGCAGGATAACTCCTACCGAGCCCCAACAGTAAAAGGAATGGAGCAAACTCATTGCCGCCTCTTTATGCTCAAAGGGACAGGATTCAACGATAGGGCTGACAAGCACCTCCGTAAGACCGCTGCCCACCGCATATACAATTGTGCTGATGATTATTCCCATAAACGGGTCGGGCATTATCTGAGGAAGAAACGCAAGTCCCAGAAGTCCTGCTGCCGAAAACAGCTGAGAACCCACAACGCATCTGCGGTAGCCTATTCTGTCCGCAAACTTTGCACAGAGAATATCCACAATAAGCTGGGTGATAAAGAAAACGGATGATATGAGCGCAATTTTTCCGAGAGGGATATTGTAAACATTGTGGAATGTGAGAAATAGCAGCGGTGCAAAATTTGCTGTAATAGCTTGTGTAACAAATCCAAGATAACAGGCAATAAGAGTTTTTCTGTAATTCATCTTGACGTTCCTTTCGCTTTTTGATATAATTGTATCATATCATAACAAACGGCATATTTCAATGTACAATATCGCATTTTTATTACACTATATCGCAAAAATGGAGGATAAATTTGAAAAACCTAAACGACGGCTACGCAAAGATCATCACTGACGAAACTCTTCGTGAAACCATAAGTCACGGCAGTGAGGAATATCCCTTTCGATATTATTATGAGGATATATGGCTCTTTGACCTGCACTGTATTGACTGGCACTGGCACCCCGAGGTTGAGTTTGTGCTTGTGGAAAATGGGACGGCAGATTTTTTTGTGGGCAGCAGCAGATATGTGCTTAACACAGGGGAAGCAATTTTCATCAACACACAGGTGATACATCGGTTTGAGAGCAGCGAAAGTACAATTATTCCCAATATGGTCTTTTCTCCGCTTCTGATAGCCGCAGAAAACAGTTTGATATACCGCAAATATATAAAGCCTGTGCTCATGTCCTCGGTTGAATGCCTGATAATATCGCCGACAGATGAAAAGCAATGTGAGATGCTTGATACAATACGAAATGTGTTTGCCATACAGGAATCGAAAAGCATATCCGAACTGAAAACAACCGAACTTATTATGAAGCTATGGGGGCAGATTTACGAAAGCATAAGTTGGAACGACACTCAAAACATAAACAAAACCTCCGCACAGGCACAAGCACAGCTGCAGATAATGATGCAGCATATCCACAAAAACTATTATCGTCGGATAACCTTGGAAGACATTGCAAGATCTGTTTCTATAAGCAAAAGCAGTGTGCTGAATATTTTTAAAAGCTATCTGCACACATCGCCCATTAATTATGCTCTGGAATATCGTTTGAAGCGTGCTGCCAAGTTTCTTACGGAAACTGAAAACAGCGTTTTCGTTATAGCTCAGACAGCAGGCTTTGAAAATGTGGGATATTTTTGCCGCAAATTTAAGGCACTCTATGGAATGACGCCTAAGGAGTACAGAAATCACAGGCGGTCGGAACGGAAATAATAAAAAGCAAAGGACTTGCTGCGATTGGCAGTGACAAATCCTTTGCCTATTTTATTTTAAGGCAATACCGCACAAAGAGCGTCTGGTGACTTTGCACGGTATTGCCTTTGATTCAGATAGGCTGGAAGTGTAATGACGGGGTCTATAGGCTGTATGCTTTTCATATTTTTGTTCAAATCCATTTGCCTTCTTTCTTGATTGGACAACGCTAGGCAACTCCAAAAATTCCAACAACTGGCACAAACTGACCGTTTTCCACTTGCCATTTGCCCGTATTTACTTGCCATTTTAGGAAAAAACCTGTTTTTCGCAAAACACCCCAGGTAACGAAAAAAGGCTGAATTACGAGCTTTTTTCGTAATTCAGCCTTCTGCAATTGGTCGAGGTGACAAGATTCGAACTTGCGGCCCCTACGTCCCGAACGTAGTGCTCTACCAAACTGAGCCACACCTCGATTGGCGACTCATATAGTATAGCACATTTCCGGACGCTTGTAAAGCTTTTTTCGACACTTTCAAAAAAAAGAAAGTTTTTCTTTTGAAATCTTTGCAAAATAAAATAGATATCTTTGATTTTAGAACAAGCCGCAAATAAAAACAGCCAACAAAAAAGCGGCATCTCTGCCGCCTTTTGTCTGAATGCAGAAAAATCCCGGAGAATTTACTGCGTTTTTGCTTGATTGGAGCGAACGGCGCTGACAACTGCATAGCTGTGTGCCGGCAGAATGACAGCATCGCCGTCACAGATGCCGCTGATTACTGTGCTGAACGCATACTTCTCAAAGCACTTGTCCCGGAGAGAGACCATGGCAGTCTCATCGCTGCGGTTCATCAGCACAACAGCGCTGGAACCGTTCTGCAGAATGTATCGTGCAAAGCCCAGCACCTTTTCCTCCAGTACCAGGAACTCCATAGCGCCCTCTGCAAAAGCCGGATGCTCCCGGCGGATCTTCGCCATCTGACGGGTGTATTCCACCAGTTCCGTATCCTCATTGCCCCACGGATAGCAGCGGCGGTTGAACGGGTCTTTCCAGCCCTGCAAGCCAGCCTCGTCACCATAATAAATGCTGGGGACGCCGGGCAGGAAGAACTGGAGTACCATAGCGCCCTTGAGCAGAGCCTTGCCACGGTTGTACTCGTCCGGAGACAGTTCGTTGGATGCCATCCAGTCCTTGCTCTTGTCGTCGCAGGGCTGACCGCCGAAACGGTTGATGGCACGCTCGATGTCGTGGGTGGAGACAAAGTTCATCAACACATCCACCGTGCATTTCGGATAGTTTTCCAGGATCACCATAATGCGGTCCCGGAATGTGGTGGCAGCCTCACCCTTCATGTAGGCGATGATCGCCTCACGGAACGGATAGTTCATTACGCTGTCCAGCTGGTCGCCCAGGAGATAGCGCCGCTTGACGCCGTAAGCCTCCTTGTTGGACGCATCCTCCCAGACCTCGCCGATGACGATTTTTTCCTCATCATACTTCTTGACGCAGGTGCGCAGATTGTCCAGGAACTCGTCCGGCAGCTCATCTGCCACGTCCAGACGGTATCCGGCGGCGCCCAGGCTCATCCAGTAGTCCAGTACGCCGTCGTCGCCGCAGATGTACTTGGTGTAGCTGGGGTTGTTCTCGTCCACATTCGGCAGGGTGTCGATGCCCCACCAGGACTCGTACTCCTTGTTGCCCCAGAAGTGATACCAGGAGTAATACGGGCTGTTCTCGGACTGATAAGCGCCGGGCGTGTTGTAGCGTCCGAACTTGTTGAAATAGATGCTGTCTGCGCCGGTGTGGGAGAATACGCCGTCCAGAATGACGGAGATGCCCCGTACCTTTGCCGCCTTACACAGCTCCCGGAAGTCCTCGTTGGTACCCAGCAGCGGGTCTACATTCCGGTAGTTTGCGGTGTTATAACGGTGATTCTCGTGGGATTCGAAGATCGGGTTCAGATAGATGCAGGTGACACCCAGGTCTTTCAGATAGTCCAGCTTGCTGCGGATGCCGTCCAGGTCGCCGCCGAAATAGTCGTTGTTCCAGACGTGACCATTCTGGTCGGGCTTGTAGTAGGGGAGTTCTCCCCATTCCCGCATCACGCGGTCAGACGGTACATTGTCATGCATTTTGCCGCTGCTGCAAAAGCGGTCGGGGAAGATCTGATACATCACGCCGCCCTTGAGGAACTGGGGTGTCTGATAGTCCTCGTTGTAGACTGTCAGCTGGAACATTTCTCCCTGATCCAGTGTGCCGTGGCAGGCATCGCCCCGCTTGATATAGTGCCGCACACCGTTGGAGGTGTAGGAGAAATAGTAGTAGTGTACGCCGGAGTACTTGGGAATGAGATCTGTGGTGTATGTGACATAGCCGTTTTCGTGTTCTTTCACGTTCATCGGCAGAAAACGTTCCTTGAAGCCGGTGCGGAAAACCACCAGCACCGGAGAAAAGTCCAGCGGCGTTTCTTCCGGCAGGCGAATGGTGAACTGACAGCTCTGGTTCCGGGCGATCGCACCGAAGTGCGACTTATACGCCGGATCCCAACTGTTGTAAAAATAACGCATACAGAGATGCTCCTTTCTTTGCGGAGTGGGAGAGTATTCTTTTCAAAGGGATACTTCCTGTATTAGGTTAGGCTCCCTTGAAAAGGCACCCGAAGGGCGTGCTTTGTGCTGAGCTGGCAGCCGCAGGCTGACTGAGGGATTTTTTCTGTGAAATTTGCAGATAAGGAAAAATTCATTGTAATTCCTTTACCAGCTTCGCTGGTTCAAGGAAGGCTTATTTCTATAGTTTTCACTACAATATAAAGCAGGGATACCTCACACAACCCATCCCATTCAAGAAAACGGAGCAGGGTTTGTGCTGCTCCGTTTTCGTCAGATTATATCAGAATGTGTGATAACACGTTCTCAGATATTCCAGATATCCTTTGCATATTCGTTAACTGCACGGTCAGCGGAGAAGATGCCTGCGTTTGCGATGTTGTGCAGGGACATCTTGGTCCAGGTATCCTTGTCGGTGTACAGCTTTGAACTGCGCTCCTGTACCTGGCAGTAGCTGTCGAAGTCAGCCAGAACCATGTACGGATCCTGGGTGCGCAGGGAGTCAGCCACTTGGGTGAACTTGCAGCCGTTGATGCCGGCATACATCCGGTCGATACAGCTCTTGATGATCGGGTTGTTGTTGTAATAGTCCTCCGGACGATAGCCACGAGCCTTGAGGGTGTTGACTTCCTCGGTCTTCATGCCGAAGATGAGGATGTTGTCAGCGCCCACTGCGTCGCCGATCTCGATGTTTGCGCCGTCCAGTGTACCCAGTGTGATCGCACCGTTCAGCATCAGCTTCATGTTGCCGGTACCGGATGCCTCTGTACCTGCCAGAGAGATCTGCTCCGAAATATCGCAAGCCGGCATCAGCAGCTCGGACATGGTAACGCAGTAGTTCTCCAGGAAGTAAACGGACAGCTTGTCGGAGATGCGGGGATTCTTGCGGATCTCCTCAGACAGCGCCCAGATCATCTTGATGATCTGCTTTGCCAGATAATAGCCCGGCGCTGCCTTTGCAGCGAAGATGTAGGTCTTGGGCGTAAAGTCCATATCCGGATTTTCCAGCAGGGCGTTGTACTGTGCCAGAATGTGCATTGCATTCAGATGCTGACGCTTGTATTCGTGCAGACGCTTTACCTGTGCATCAAATACACTGTCGGTATCCAGGATGAGACCGCTCTTTTTCTTGACGAACTTGGCGAAACGCTCCTTGTTTTCCTTCTTGATCTTGCGCAGCTGTTCCAGAACAGCCTTGTCATCAGCGAAAACGTCCAGCTTTTTCAGCTCGCTGCCGTCCTTCAGGAAACCGTCGCCGATCTTGTCACGCAGCAGCTGGGTCAGACCCGGGTTGGACTGATACAGCCATCTCCGGTATGCGATACCGTTGGTGACGTTCTTGAACTTGTTCGGGGTGTCCAGATATTCTTCGTGGAATACGCTGTCCTTGATGATCTCCGAGTGCAGCTTGGAAACGCCGTTGACGCTGTGAGATGCCATAACGCACAGGGTAGCCATGTGGATCTGGTTGTCCTTGATGATGGACATCCGTGTGGTTCTTGCGCTGTCGCCGCCGTTGCGCTCCATCAGACCTGCGCAGTAGCGGTTGTTGATTTCCACGATGATCTGGAAGATTCTCGGCACGATCTGTTTTACCAGGTTTACATCCCACTTTTCCAGTGCCTCAGCCATTACGGTGTGGTTGGTATAAGCGAAGGTGTTGGTGACGATGTGCCATGCACGATCCCAGGTATAGCCGCAGTCGTCCAGCAGGACACGCATCAGTTCCGGAATTGCCAGAGTCGGGTGGGTGTCGTTGATGTGGATGGCAACCTTTTCGTGCAGGTTTTCCAGTGTGCCGTATACGTTCATGTGGTGGTTTACGATATCACCGATGGCTGCGGCGCACAGGAAATACTGCTGGCGCAGACGCAGGGACTTGCCCTCCAGGTGGTTGTCGTTCGGGTACAGCACCTTGGAGATCGCATTTGCCATGGAGTTCCGGGACAGTGCCTGTTCATAGTTGCCCTCGTTGAATTCCTTCATGTCAAAGCTGGGTGCCTGTGCCTTCCACAGACGCAGGGTAGAAACGCCGGTGCTGCCATAGCCGGAGACATACATATCATACGGGATGGCGATAACGGTGTTGTAGTTGACATGGGAGATGTAGTGGTAAGAATCCTGCCAGTATTCCTGGACATTGCCCTCGAAGTGTACTTCGATCGCCTCGTCCGGCTTCGGATCCAGCCAGACGCTGCCGCCCGGCAGCCAGTTGTCCGGTTCCTCGGTCTGCCAGCCGTCCTCCAGGATCTGCTTGAAGATACCGTACTCATAGCAGATGGAGTGACCGGTCGCCGGGATCTCCTGGGTTGCCATAGCGTCCAGATAGCAGGCAGCCAGACGGCCCAGACCGCCGTTGCCCAGACCTGCGTCCGGCTCGCACTCAAAGATGTTGTCCAGGTTGATGTGATAGTCCTGTAGGATGGCACGAACATCGTCTGCCAGCTCCAGGTTGTACAGGGTGGTCTTTAGGGAACGTCCCATCAGGAATTCCATAGACAGGTAGTATACGCTCTTGCCGCCTACGGAATTGGTTTTGTTTACAAAGTGCTGACGCTTGTGCTTCAGCTTTTCTACCATCAGTGCGGACAGCACCTGATAGATCTGCTTATCAGATGCCTCGTCCGGAGAAACACTGCACTCCAGCTGAAGTCTGTCTACAAATTTCTGTTTCAATTCTTCTCTCTGGGGATTTCCAGTTGTTTTTACTGCCATGTTATCCTCCTCAACAGTTTCGGCGGAATCTTCTCGTTCCCGGCACACAGAAACCGTGCCGGAATCCCATTCGTACCTCTTTATGGTGCGCCGAACCACCATAATACAGACTGCTCCGCCAGGTTGGAACATATCTAATACTATTATACCGGATTTTGGTCGATGTTGCAATAGCTTTTTTCACGAAATATTTGAAAAAACAATGGCGGGATTCGTCATATGTGATTGAAAGAAGTTGCATGCGGGTAAATTCGGACAGCCATTCGCCGGAGATGCCGCTGCAAAATTTGGAGAATCAGAAAGCCGTTTGAATAGACTTCCTGATTCTTCCTCTTGCTTTTCAAATATTATATAAAAAATGATATAAAATTTCACGGATAATCAGTATAATAAAGTTGTATCAGAGCGATTTCCGTGATTTGTGCCAAAATGTTCTTTTGATTGTGGAAACAATTGAACAGCTGAAAGCGGCGGAGTTGGTGGAAATTGCCGTAAAAAATGTGGTATGTATATCGTTTTTGTCGATGTTGCTGCCACGGTGCAAAAAATCTGAGGAAACGCCGTACAAAGTTTGCACGAAAGAATGCAGAACAGACTGCGTGCAGCGTTCCCGCAATGAGAGGAGTTTTTTTATGCAGGCAGAAAAAACAAGGCATATGCGGGCAAGCGTGATCAGCGTCTTGCTGGCAGTTTTGATGATCGTGACTTGCATTCCGTCGGCGTTCTTTGCGTCGGCGGCAGAAAATGCGAAAGCGAGCGGACCGCTGGTATTGACAAATTCCAGCATAGAATTTCGGGACAGTAAGTACAACCCTATTCCTGATCCTGAGAAAGGCAAAGAAGGCGTAGAATCCGGCGATCTGTTCTATCTGATGGCGACGATCTCCGGAAACAATGTCAATGAGGGTGAAGAAGACACCTATCGGATCGAGATCACCGACCAGAATCTTCTGCTGCCCAACTTTGCCGGAAACGGTTTTCGGGACGGCGCAGTGTACAACGGATATGTACTGCACGTCAATCCGGACGGCAGCCGGTATATTACATTCAGTATTGACAACGGTCAGACCAAGCAGATCCGGCTCCAGGCGAAGTTCCGGAACGGCAAAACGCCGAACGGCACCGTCGCAGAGGTGCGTATCTCGCAGGAAGGCTCCGGAAAGAGCGTGTCCAATACGATCACCGCAATTGCAGCCATGAACTGGAATGCGTCCAAGAGCGAGGACCGCACCAGTCTGAAAGCCAGCGACATTGCAGGCGGCACTTCGGTGAACTATACGCTCAGCGCCTCTTCCAACAATGCGTCCCAGAAAAAAGGCGCAGAGTGGGTGAAGAGCCTGACTTTCCGGGATACGATCAGCCTGGAAAACATGACATTCCTGGACGACGATGCAGCAGCTGCCATCCGGAACGCCGTAAAGTCGGCGATCCAGGCGGCAGGCTATGATGCAGAACCCACCGTCACCGTAAAAGGCGCAAAGGCAGACATCTCTTTTGTGCTGAACAGCAAGAACGAGAACGCCGAGATGCCGGCAGTGCGTCTGAATGTGGCACTGCCGCTGAACAGCAGTACCGTAAAGATGAACGGTACAGCAGACGGCAAGGTCACCAACGATCTGAGCGTTTCCGGCAAGCCCTACGGGGACAATGCAGCGGAAAAGTCCATCGGCGGAAACAGCGTGGAACTGACAGTCAGCGCACCCAAGGGACCGCAGTTCAGTCTGAGCAAAACGGTGGAAAATGAAAAGGCATACTACTTAAAAGGCGATAAGGTCAAGTTTGTCATTACCGTGACCAACACCGGCGATATGGACGGTGATATCGATATCACGGATGCCCTGCCGGACGGACTGACACCGACCGGGGAAACTGCCTGGACAGGCATTGCCGTACCTGCCGGAAAGAGCGTCACCAAGGAAATCGAGTGTACCGTGGACAAGGACGAAACCGTGGCGCTGACCAATACCGTTACCGGAAACCACGGCGAAAAAGCGGAAAAGACCATCCAGGTGAAAAAGGATGAGGCTGTGATTGAAACGCCGGTGAAGAGTGGTTCTGTTATCTATAATGGTAAGAACCTGGGACAGAAGTACTACACAGACATTTCCGGGCAGACTGCTACTTATACCATTTCTGTCACCAATTCCGGTGCAAAGGATGCGAAAGATGTTGCTGTTTCTGATGCGAACTTGCTGCAGTATCTGGAAAATATGACTTATAAGGTAGATGGTGCTGCAGTGGCTGATTTCCCGGGCAAAATTGACGTTCCGGCAGGAAAGACAGTACAGATCACGGTAACTGGTACAATCAAAGACGGCGTGAACGGAGAAATTTCCAATGTTGCAACCGTAGACGGAAAGCCGTCAAATAAAGTGAAGTTTACACCGGATAGACCGAAAGCACAGCTGGGAATCACGAAGACGGCAGATGTCGGCAATTACACATTTGGCACGGCAAAAGATGTTGTTTACACAATTACAGTAACGAATAATGGTGAAGCAGATGCTGAAAATGTGAAAATAGAGGACATCTTGCCGGACGGCATGACATTCCGTGAAAATAGTGGTGCATATGGCATTTTGACCTTATCAGACGGCACCACAAAAAATATTACTTCCGTTGATACAAAAACATTGACTGCCGGCGGAACGATTACTGTTCCAAAAGGGGAGTCAATTACTCTGACAGTATATGCAAATGTGGAAGATTCTGCAACAGCCGCAGCACTGACAAATACCGCAAAAGTATATGAAGGTGCGGAAGTAAAGGGTACTGCGACGCATACTATTTACGGCGGTGAAGATTTAAGCAAATATAGCTTGCAAAAGAAAATCATTGCAGTAAATGGTATACCAGCAGATGATACAACAGAAATTGTAAATGGTGATAAGCTGACATATCAGGCGACTTTTACCAACCACGGAACCACGACCATGGAAAACCTGTACTTATATGATTATGGTACAACGTTGAAGTGGGAAGCTTCTGATGTTCTGAAAGTCGTTGCAATTAACGGCAATGCGTCTAACCCCAGAATTCAGACTGTTACTGTAGAGCAAAATAAAATTGATGGTGGAGGCTATGCGGTTGAAACCTTTAATATTATGGGAATCAATCTGGCGGCTGGCGAATCAGTGACAGTGGAATACGTGGTACTTGGAAACGATGTCACTAATACAAATAATGACTACGCTTCTGAAAAAAGGGGAATTCAGGGGTATGGTGATGGTACTAATCTGAATAATAGTGCATTGATGCAGACATTAAGTGCATTTGAAACAAAGTTCGGAACACAGAGAGGTGTCTATAACTATACCGCAGTAGGCGGTCTGACTGTAAACGAACACGGAAGCAAAACTGTAACTTGGTATGCACATGACATGATTTTGAATCCAGTAAGCAATACTGTTTTTGAGGCGAAAAAGTCACTGACAAATAGTGAGGACAAAACGACCAATATCGTTGGTATGACAGCGGCAGATCTGGAGAAGAAAACATTTAGCTACAGCTTGGCACTTTCTGGTTCAAATAATGACTATGCTGGGAAAACGATCGTTGTAGAAGATACGCTGCCGGACGGCATGGAATATGTGCCAGATAGTGTAGAGGGAACTGCAAATTCTACAGCTTTGAGCGGCATTCAGGCAACTCAAGTTGGACAGACGCTGACCTTTACATTTGTTTCCACAGAAAAATTTGCATATCAGTATGGCGGTGGCGTAAAGTTGACTTACCAAGCCAAGCTGACCGCCGACAAGGCACAGGAACTGGCAAACAGCACGGCGAAAAAAGTCACACTGACAAACACCCTTTCCAAGGTGACAGTGGTGGAGGGCAAAAATGGCGGCAGTGACCGTGTGATCTCGCCGGAGGATAAGGTGGACATCTCCTTCACCAAAACCACCCCCGCACCCGGTTTCGCCAAGCTGGCAGTGGCATCCTTTGCAGGACAGACCTACAATGCCGATGACGTACAGCCGGTAGAAAACGGCTACATCACCGCCGGTGATACACTGATCTGGCAGACTGTGCTGTACAACGGCAGAGGCGACTCCACCGATGTGGCAGACTTGAAACTGGACGGCGTGACGCTGACCGACAATCTGCCGCCGACATACCAGTTCAGCAATGAGACCGGCTTGCAGATGACCTACCAGGAACTGACGCTGACGCATAACAGCGACGGCAGTTCCACATTTAAGGCAAACGACAAGACTGGTCTGCTGGAAAGCGGCACGCCTGTTCCCCGCGATGCCTACAAGATCGACGGTTCGAAACTGATTATTTATGCGGACAAGCTGGGCAAGGCAACGCTTGCACCGAACAAGTGCATCGTCTTCCAGTTCACCACCACCGTCAAGGACGGTCAGGAAAAAGAGGGCGTCATCACCAATACCGGCTATGCCAGTGTGACACAGCCGTTCTCCACCGAAGATACGGTTGCCGGCGAAAAGCGTGACGACCAGATCTGGAGCTACGCAAACTATAACATCGTTGGTCTGACCACCGAATCCTGGAAGACCATTACCTACACCAACCAGAACCACACCGGCACACCGCACACGGACCCGGCTACCGATACCGGTTACAGCCGCCAGCCTACCCACAACTATGTGCAGGGTATGCAGGGCGAAGATGTGACCTATGAACTCCACATCAAGAACAACTCGCCGGTAGATCTGGAAAACATGACCATTATCGACCGTCTGCCCTATGTGGGTGACTTGGGTCTGGTTTCCGGCTATGAGCGTTTCTCCGCATTCGGCGTGAAACTCAAGAGCATTGATTCTGTTGTGGTGAACGGAACAGATGTAATTGACAAAACAGTACGCAGCTACTCCACCGACAAGACCTCCGTCCTGGATGAATATTCCAAGGACTGGCTGGGGCAGAACGATGTCATGAACTGGACAAACATCAAGTCTGACGATACCGTGAACTTCCGTATCCAGCTGAAAGATACGACCGTCAAGGTCGGTGAGGAAGTTGTTGTCAAAGTTACTGCAACCGTTCCCAGCTATGTGGCAAAGACCGGCGAGGAGAATATCGCATGGAACAGCTTTGCGTATTCCTATCAGAATACCAGCATTCTGGGCGATACTGTCATGGTAGCAGAGCCGGCAAAGGTCGGCGTCTGGGTACAGACACCGGACACCACCATTGATGTGACCGTCAACAAGACGCTGACAGAGGCAGAGACCAAGGATGCAACCTTCTACTTTGCCCTGTTTGCTGACGAAAATTACACCACACGTTTGAGCGATGTGATTTCCGTCACCGTTCCGGCAGGACAGACTGCGGCATCCGTCACCATGAAGGACGTAGACCTGTCCTCGATCAAGCAGCAGAACAACGCCAATAACGTTTATCTCCTGGAAACCGACGCCAAGGGCAACCGGATTCAGAATTACACACCGAAATATACCGATAATGTAATTTCCACCGATGCCACGGCGAACCAGACTGTCGGCGTGACCAACACCAAAAATGTGGGCAATATCACGCTGACCAAGACACTGGCAGGCGTGGAAGGCGGAAACGTCACCGGCGACACCTTCTATTTTGCCCTGTTCACCAAGAATGCAGCCGGGGACTATGTGCGCTATGAAGATGCGCCGGTACAGTCTCTGACATTCACCGAGGCAGGCAAGCAGAACGTGACATTTGAAGATGTGCCCAAGGACGAGGATTTCTACGTGCTGGAGACCAATGCAAACGGCGTTCTGGCAGATACAGACTTTGCAAAATACACCTCAGACAGCGGTATCCGCTATACCTCCGAACCGGCAGCACCGGCGGCAGTACAGGCAGACGGCAAAACTGAGATCACCAACACCGAGGAGATCGACTACAGCATCACCGTCAGCAAGGTGCTGATCGCAGATGATGTCAAGAGCACACCCGCATTCTCTGTGGGACTGTTCACCAAGAACGGTGACACCTATACACAGATTGATGCAAAAACTGTTAGTGCTGGCTCTAGCGTGACCTTTGACGGTCTGGACGCTGATACCGAGTATTACATCTTTGAGATGAACGGCAAAGAGCGTGTCGGCGCAGGGAAATCCTTTGTCCAGAGCGTCGTAACAGATTTCAAGGATCCCACTACGAAAACAGATACGACGTTCTACGTTTCCTATAATGGCTGCGGTGAGCAGGCAATTCTGCTGACCAAGGATGCACCCAGTGCGGATGCGGTCATCACCAATGCCACCGAAAATCCCACAAGGATCAAGGTAACCAAGATCGCTACCGAGGACGGCAAACCGGCAGTTGACCATGCAATCCAGGTGGGACTGTATACGCAGAATGCAGACGAGAGCTATCAGCTGGTTGAAAAGAAAGACATCAACATTACTGCCGGCGACAACGGCAGTAAGTCCGTCACCTTTGAGGGACTGGACAGCAGCAAGACTTACTACGTCTTTGAGCTGGACAAGGACGTAGACACAATAGTTCCGGACGGCGGCACGACAGAAGTCGGCAAAAAGACCTTTGTCGCAAGCTATTCCAACGGCAACATGGTTACCATAGATGCCGGCATTCCGGGCGATAAGACCATCACCGATGCGTACCAGAGCGATGTAGAGATTTCATTTGCAAAGGTAGATGTAGACGGCAGGGAAATGGCAAACTGTGCGTTTACGCTGACAGGCCCCGGCGGTTTTTCCAAGACCTTGACAGCACCGGAAACCATTGCAAATCTGGCAAAGGGTGAATACACTCTGACAGAGACTGCAGTTAAGGGCTACGCACCGCTGAGCGTGACATTCAGCGTAGATGAAAGCGGCTATGTGGTTGCCAATCATCCGGACGGCAGCCCGATTGAAAATAATAACTGTATTTTTGCGGCAAATAAGGTTACCGCTATTAACCGTTCGCAGATCAGCGTGGACAAGCAGGACATTGCAGATTCCGCAGAACTGGCAGGCGCAACCATCAAGATCACCCGGACAGACGGCAGTCTGAACGCAGATGTGCTGGAGGTCAAGCGTGGAGAAACTTCGCTGACAAAGGCAGACTCCCTGGAGGACAACGCCGATTACGGCAAGTACACGCAGACATCCGATACCATCACCTTTGTTTCAGACGGCAAAAACAAGACTGACATCATCGGTCTGCCGGACGGCGAATATATCATGGAAGAAGTCGCTGCACCGGACGGCTACAATAAGGTAAGCACAAGCTTCACCTTTACCATAAAGAATGGTCAGGTAACACAGACTTCCGCCGTTTCTGAGGAATATGACGTTTCCGATAATGAAATCGTCATGAAGGACAGCATCAAGAAAACGGTTTCTGTTAGTAAGCAGGCAGTCGGCGGCGGCGAAGAACTCACCGGAGCCGTACTGAAACTGACTGCACCGGACGGCGTTGACCTGTCCAAGGTGGGTTATGCTTACGGCGACAAGTCTACGGACGGCATCGCAAATGACGGCAAAACCATCAGCTGGACATCCGACGGCACAAAGGGCAGCGTAGAGCTGACCGATCTTCCGGCAGGCACATACACCCTGGAAGAGGTTACTGCACCGGACGGCTTTACCAGAAAGACCGAGACCATGACCTTTACGGTGGACGAACACGGAAACGTGACAAAGCGTGAGGGCCTGGAAGAGGGCGAATCTGCCAACGCAGTGATTATGAAGGACGCACCGTCCGAAGTATCCATTGTAAAGATGGGCGAGAATGGAGACGCTGCACAGGAACTGCCCGGCGCAGGTATGAAACTGACCTATGAGGGCAGCGCAGACCTGTCCCATGTAACCGCAGAAAACGGCAAGATCGAAGGCAATGAAGCTGGCTCCAAGGTCATCACCTGGACATCCGGCGACAAGGCAATTCTGCTGAAACAGATTCCGGACGGCAAGTACACCCTGGAAGAGACCGCCGCACCGGACGGCTACGAACTGACCACCAAGATCACATTTGAAGTGGTGGAAGGCAAGGTGCAGAACGTAGAAGTCGGTGAGAGCAAGACGAACAAATACGATGAGGCAACCGGTCTTATCACCATGTTCGATGCACTGAAAAAGGTGACATCCTCCAGCTCGGAAACCAGCAGTTCGTCTGAGACAACAGTTACAACAAAAACCACATCGGTTTCCAGCAGCGTGACATCCGGCAGCAGTTCCTCTTCGGAATCTGCATCCGGCACGCAGACAACGGAAACCTCGACCGTATCCGCAAGCAATACTACGGCAACCGTATCCGGTACAACTGTATCGTCTGTTACCGTTGTCACCGAATCTTCTACATCCGCTACAACCCAGACCAATACCGACACTGTCACTGTCACCAGCAGTGCAACAGTATCTTCCACTAGTGCAACACAAACCAGCGCCGGACCCACCAACACCACGACCAGCGGCACAACAGTGACCACATCCGGCAGTGCGTCGGGTACTGTCACATCAACCACAGGTTCTACAGAATCCAGTGCAGGTCCGACCAATACCACCACCAGCGGAACAACTACCTCTGCGGTAAGCACATCGTCGGAAAGCACTTCGGAAACCGGTTCTGAGACGACAACATCTGTCAGCGCCGATACCACGACTGTTTCTGCAACGGAAACGGAGACGGATACCACAGCACCGACCGAGACGACCACCGTATCGGAGACCGGAACGGAAACAAGTACTACTACGACCGCAGCAACAACGACCACAACCACAGTAATCACAACAACCTCTGAAACAGAAGATACGACTACCGAAGAGACCACAACCGAAGAAACGACCACAGAAACAACAGAAACCACCACCGTTACCACAGAACGTCCGGACGGCTATCTCATCCGCAAGTGCGACGCAGGCGGCAAGGAGATCGGCGGCGCAACGCTGACGATCACAGACCAGTCGGGCAATGTCATCGACCAGTGGGTATCGGAAGAGGGCGTGTCTCACGTCTTTGCCAACATCGAAACAGGCGTACCGTACTGCCTGACCGAAGTCCTCGCTCCGGCAGACTATGCAATTGCAGAGCCGATCTACTTCCAGCTGGATGAAAACGGCGATCTGCTGCTGCTGACAGTTGCCGTCGATGAGAACGGCGCACCTGTCGTCCAGGAGGACGGTACATGGCAGATCGTAAGCACCGCATATAGTGCAGACACAAAGGCAATCGTCATGGTGGATGAGTACATCGGCACAGAGACGACCACTTCTGAAACCGAAGGAACTACCACCACAACGACTACAACAACGACAACCACAACTACAACCGAAGAGACCACGACCGAGAGAAACACCACCGCCGGAAATGGAGAGCATACGCCGACCACAACGGCAACCCTGGTGACAACCGACGGCACCGGCACGGACAGCAGTGATTCTGCATCCACCACTGCCGGCAGCAGCCAGACGACGACCACTACCCGCAGCAACAGCAGCGGCAGCAGTTCCGGTTCGTCCTCCGGCAGCACAAGAGTCTCCTCAACGCCAAAGACCGGCGAGGCACTTCCGGCACTTCTGATCCCGGCAGGCGCTGCACTGGCTGCAGCGCTCGTGACAGGCAAAAAGCGCAGAAAAAAGTAAAACGTAACGACCGGATAAGGCACACATTTTCCGTGTGAGTTGTCTCCAGCATCGTGAAAGACCGTCTCGGCAGGGCATTCCTGTCGGGGCGGTTTTTTCGCCCTCTTGCCAATCCTGCCGAAATATGCTATAATAGAACAAGAAACGATTCCGTCAACGGATTCCAAAAGAAAGAGGTACAAAAATATGCGTAATACCACAAGTTATGAAAGTCCGTTCTGCACCCGCTATGCCAGCGAAGAGATGCAGCACGTTTTCTCCGCAGACAAGAAGTTTTCCACCTGGCGCCGTCTCTGGGTGGCTCTGGCTCGTGCAGAGATGGAGCTGGGTCTGCCGGTGACACAGGAGCAGGTGGACGAACTGGAGGCAAACATCGACAACATCGACTATGACGTTGCCGAGGCAGAGGAAAAGCGCCGCCGCCACGATGTCATGTCCCACGTGTACGCTTACGGCCAGGTATGCCCGAAGGCTGCCGGCATCATCCACTTGGGTGCAACCTCCTGCTATGTGGGCGACAACACCGACATCATCATCATGCGTGATGCGCTGGAGATCGTGCGCCGGAAGATGATTAACGTTCTGGCGAACCTGTCCCGTTTTGCCCTGGAATACAAGGCAATGCCGGCGCTGGCATATACCCACCTCCAGCCGGCACAGCTGACCACAGTGGGCAAGCGTGCTACCCTGTGGATGAACGAGCTGCTCATGGACTTCAACGAACTGGAATACCGTATTGCAAATCTGAAGCTGCTGGGTTCCAAGGGTACTACCGGCACACAGGCATCCTTTATGGAGCTGTTCAAGGGTGATACCGATAAGGTCAAGGAGCTGGAGACGAAGATCGCCAAGGAAATGGGCTTTGACGGTGTCGTTCCGGTTTCCGGTCAGACCTATTCCAGAAAGATCGACTCTCAGATTCTGGCAACCCTCAGCGGCATTGCACAGTCCTGCAGCAAGTTCTCCAACGATATGCGTCTGCTCCAGAGCTTCAAGGAGATGGAAGAGCCGTTTGAAAAGACCCAGATCGGCTCTTCTGCAATGGCATACAAGCGCAACCCCATGCGCTGTGAGCGTATCACTTCTCTGGCACGCTACGTGATGATCGACAGTCTGAACCCGGCATTCACCGCAGGTACCCAGTGGTTTGAACGTACTCTGGATGACTCCGCAAACAAGCGTCTTTCCGTGCCGGAAGGATTCCTTGCGATCGACGGTATTCTGGATCTCTACTTAAATGTTGTGGATGGTCTTGTGGTATATCCGAAGGTGATCGAGAAGCACTTAATGGCCGAACTTCCGTTTATGGCTACGGAAAACATCATGATGGATGCGGTAAAGGCCGGCGGGGACAGACAGGAACTTCCCGAGCGTATCCGTGAGCTTTCCATGGAAGCAGGAAAGAATGTGAAGGTAGAAGGAAAGGACAACAACCTCTTAGAGCTTATCGCGGCAGATCCGTCCTTCAATTTAAGCCTTGATGAGTTAAAGAAGACGATGGATCCGAAGAAGTACGTCGGACGCGCACCGAAGCAGGTAGATGAGTTCCTGGATGAGGTTGTCCGCCCGATCTTAAAAGAAAACGCGGATCTTCTCGGAGTGAAAGCGGAGATCAACGTATAATGGATCATGCGAGCAGCATCAGCACGGAATATTATAAAGTAT
>OLJA01000773.1_pt1 | contig 19330 bp, 20 predicted proteins | sample 1601401 | NCBI WGS metagenome assembly OLJA01 (sample SAMN01915217, study PRJEB22387) | human gut metagenome | isolation source: stool | host: Homo sapiens | place: USA | reverse complement strand
ATAGAGTATATTAATGATTTCTTTTTGGTAAATTAAGAAGAAAATATAGTCTATTCTTCTTTATTAAAAGTGGTAACTGCGAAGTTGCCGCTTTTTTTTATAACTTTGTTAATTCTAAAACAACAATAAAAACTAGTTGGATATGAAGTATTACAGTAGAATATCATTGCTTGCTTTGCTGGCTGTCATACCGTTTAATGGTTTTTCTCAAGAAAGAGAAGTTCCTATTAAATATGGTGATATGGAACAATGGGTGACACGTAAGATTCATGAGTCATCGATTATCGGTGGAAATACCAGACTTCTTTATGAGATAGCTCCGACTCAGGAGGTTGATGGCAATGTGGCTTATGAAAATATGGGAGGGTCTCCTTGGGGGACATCCAATGTGATGGCGAAGGTGATGGGGATTGTCAAAACTAATAACACGGTATATAAGGAAAAACGTTATCATGGCTATTGTGCCCGCTTGGAGACGCATATTGAAAGAATGAAAGTGCTGGGCATGGTCAATATAACCGTATTGGCTGCCGGAGCCATTTATTTGGGTGATATGAAAGAGCCTATTACGAGTACGAAAGAAGGGGTGAAAAACATGAATTGGGGCATACCGTTTACAGAAAAGCCCAAAGCGCTTCGTTATGATTATAAAGTTAAAATGTCCGGTGAGAAAAATCGTATCCGTTTGACGGGTTTTAGCAAAAAAGAAGTAGTGAAAGGTCAGGACTGCGCTATTACTGTATTTTATCTTCAAAAGCGTACAGAAGATGCTCAAGGTAATATCACAGCAAAACGGGTGGGGACGATGGTTGTGAAGTATGACAAGGATTCTGAAGGATGGGAAAATGATGCCACTTATGAGATCCTATATGGTGATATAACCCAAGACCCTCGATATAATCCTGAGTTTATGGGATTGAGATCGGTTGGCTATGCCCGTAACAGTAAAGGGGAGAGTGTCCTTGTTAAAGAAACGGGATGGGCTTCACCTGATGAAAAACCTACACACATGCTATTGCAGTTCTCTTCAAGTCACGGTGGAGCATATGTAGGTTCTCCCGGAAATACTTTTTGGGTAGATAATGTGAAGCTGGTCTATTGATAAGGCTTTTTCTATAATTTATCTTTATATATCAGACAGGTATGGAATAAATTTGTATTTTTGTGCTCAATATGAGTAGAATATTAGCAATAGATTATGGTAAAAAGCGTACGGGAGTGGCGGTTACAGACATTTTGCAGATTATTGCGAATGGCCTGACTACTGTTCCCACCCATCAGTTAATGGACTTTATTCTGAAGTATGTGGAGAGTGAACCGGTAGAAAGGATTATTGTAGGGCATCCCAAACAAATGAATAATCAGGAATATGAAAAAGAGAATAGCACAAAAAGAATGCAAGGAGACCTCTATGGTAGAGAAGATCGTACAGATAAATCATATTACAAAAAAATATAAGGAATGTACAGTATTGGATGATGTATCATTGTCTATACGGATAGGAGATGTCATTGGGCTGGTGGGCGGCAACGGAGCAGGTAAAACGACATTGATGAGGGCGATTGCAGGAAGCATTCCGGTTGATTCGGGAGAAATCATTTTTTCAGGAGAACGAAGAACTCAGGATGTAGGAACGCTGATTGAGAATCCGAATATATATACCGATATGTCAGGAATCGAGAATCTTCGATATTTCGGCAGATTATTTGGGGTAGAGGATGAAATGGTATATGAGAGCCTGTTGCAGCAGATGGGGCTTACAGAAGCTGGAAAGAAATTGGTTGGCAGGTATTCACTTGGAATGAAACAGAGACTTGGCATAGCGGTTGCAATGCTCGGTGATCCGAGGCTTTTGATCTTAGATGAGCCATTAAATGGTTTGGATGTACAGGGGATGCAGGATCTGGAAGAACGTCTGTTGGCAATGCATGAGAATCGGTCAATCGGAATATTGATCAGCAGTCATATGATCGGCGAATTGGTAAAACTTTGCAATCGGTATCTGGTTATGGATCATGGCAGAATCTGTATGGAATATACAAGGGAAGAACTGCTTCAACAGGCAGGCAGCGAGGAAGCAGTTGAGAATTATATTATTACACGATTCCAGAAATCAATGTAAACAAATAGCATAAGTGTAGAAATAGAATATCAAATATTATAAAAAACTAACTATGGTAGATTCGGATAATAAAATAAATACAATAGGTTTAAATGGCAGGAGATTTGAATAACAAGCTGTACAGAAAATAACAGGTAAGACGGAAAGGCAGGAAACAGATGATGAATCAGATCATTCGTGCAGAGAATTACAGAATCAGGAAGAATAAGACATTTCGTATTGCGTGCATTGTGATCATTGGGATGGTATTGGTTGGATTTGCATTATTTTATGCTGCAACACATATTATATCCGGAGAACTGATGGAAGCAGCAGGTGGATATGATACGGATCTTGATGCATTTACAGATTTAAATCTGTTTGATTGTGCGGGAATTGCTGCTTCACTGATGCAGGTGCTTTCCATTTTATATGCGATTGTGATCACGATTATGATAGGGGCGGAGAAACGGAATGGGATCTATTCGCTGATGCTGGAACGCGGATATCAGGCATGTCAGATCTATATGGGTAAATTATATGAGACAACGGTGATAGCGGGCATCAGTTATCTTTTATATGTAGCAGTATCGTTGATTGCCGGGGCGATATTCTGGCATGGAACGATCGAACGCGAGGATGTGACAGGATTTATCCGAGTATTTCTTTTAATGCTTGTTATGTATGTAGTTTCTTCCTATATCTATATGGCAGTTGCGATGAATGTAAAAAATGCAGGAATGGCAGTTGCGGTGAATCTCATTATTGTACTTTTATTCTCAACAGTGATAACAGGTCTGGATCAGATTCTTGCTGATGGAGATGTGTTTCTCCGCAAGTACTGGCTCTTATCCGCAATCGAACAGTTTGCCTATATCGATCATACAGATACAACTGTGCGGGAAACTATAACAGGATTGATAGAAGCGGTCGGCTATGGCGGGCTTGCGGTGTTTATTGGCAATACTGTATTTACAAAGAAAAAAAGATAAAAACAGAAAATGAACGCTGCCGGCTATGTGAAGATATTTGACCGATAAGCCTTATGATAAAGTGTGGTTTTCGTTGACAAAACAAAGGGATGCGTTTATGATTATTAAGAACTTTAATGTGGATGGAGTCTGTCCACAGGAAAGAATGCAACAGTGGAATACTTTTATATAACCAGACGCTGCATTATATCAACATTAAGTAATGAAAAGGAGTATATTATGGGTAAGTACACGAAAGCAGATATCTTAAGGATGGTAAAAGAAGATGATGTAGAGTTTATCAGACTTCAGTTTACAGATATTTTTGGAGACCTTAAGAATGTTGCTATAACTTCAAGTCAGATTGAAAAAGCACTGGATAACAAGATTATGTTTGATGGTTCTTCTATTGAAGGATTTGCAAGAATCGAGGAATCCGATATGTATCTCTATCCAGATTATGATACATATGAGACTTTCCCTTGGAGACCACAGCAGGGTAAGGTTGCCAGACTGATCTGTGATGTTTATAAGCCGGATGGCACTCCATTTGAAGGTGATCCAAGATATGTTCTGAAGAAGGCATTGAAGGAAGCTGCTGATATGGGTTACATGATGAACGTAGGTCCTGAATGTGAGTTCTTCTTGTTCCAGACAGATGAGAATGGATTACCAACAACGAATACTTACGAGCGTGCAAGCTATTTTGATCTTGGACCACTTGATTTCGGTGAGAATGCCAGAAGAGATATGGTACTGACACTGGAACAGATGGGATTTGAGATTGAAGCTTCCCACCATGAGGTTGCTCCTGCACAGCATGAGATAGATTTCAAGTATGGTGAGGCATTAAAGACTGCCGACAGCATCGAGACATTTAAGCTCGTTGTTAAGACAATTGCCAAGAAGCATGGTCTGTGTGCTACATTTATGCCAAAACCAAAGTATGGCGTATGTGGTTCCGGTATGCATATGAATATGTCCTTGTCAAAGGATGGCAAAAATATATTTGCAGATGATAATGATAAGCTTGGTTTAAGCCAGGAAGCATATTACTTCATCGCAGGTATCATGGAACATATGAGAGAGATGTCAGCAATCACAAACCCATTAGTAAACTCTTATAAGAGACTGGTTCCTGGTTATGAAGCCCCAATTTATATTGCATGGTCAGCAAAAAACAGAAGCCCACTGGTTCGTATCCCAAGCGCAAGAGGAGCAGGAACAAGAGTAGAGCTTCGTTGCCCGGATCCAACAGCAAATCCATATCTGGCAATGGCTGTATGCTTAAAAGCCGGATTAGACGGAATCAAGAGACAGCTTCCGCTTGTACCAAGTGTTGACAGCAATATCTTTGAATTAACAAGAGAAGAAAAGAAAGCAAGACACATCGAGAGCCTTCCGGCAAACTTAAGAGAAGCTGTTTTATGTATGAGAGACAGTGACTTCATGAAGGAAGCACTTGGTGAGCATATCTTTACACGTTACACATCAGCAAAATTAGATGAGTGGAACGAATATACCAGACAGGTTACTGACTGGGAGATCAGCAATTACCTTTACAAAGTCTGATCAGAAGCCGGTATGTTTAAGTAAAACCGAAGAAGAACAAGGAGTAATACAGACACCCATTTTATGGGTGCCTGTGTTGCTATATTATAGAATCAATTTGTTCCATGAAAATATAAGGAACTGAAACTGGTCGGGTGAGAGGTTGCTGTTTTGGTAAATGTAATTGTACTATTTGCAAAAATAGAAGAAGCAAAGAGCATAAAAAATCTTTTGGTTCGACATGGAATCAATGTAACTCAGGTATGTACGACCGGAGCACAGGCGGCGCAGGCAGCAGATGCGTGTGATGATGGTCTTATTATATGCGGATACCAGTATCCGGATATGTTATTTTCGGAGCTGGCGGCAAATATACCGGATTATTTTGATATGCTTGTGATTGCATCTCGTGTGCATTACGAGGCGTGTAGAGAAAGTGGAATTACATGCCTGCCGATGCCACTTCGTACACAGGATTTTATCAATACTGTTTCACTGACGGTTGAAAATATTCTGTGGGAGCGTAAGAAACGCAAGACAAAACCAAAGGAACGTACAGAAGAAGAAAAAAAGGTAATTAAGGCTGCAAAACTGAAATTAATGGATGATAATGGATTTGATGAGCAGGGCGCTCATCGGTATCTGCAGAAAAAGAGCATGGATAATGGTATCAATATTGTTGAAATGTCATATATGATACTGGATAATACAGCACTGTTTTAGGGAGGCACGAATATGAAGTTTACAAAGATGGAAGGTCTTGGAAACGATTATGTGTACATAAATTGTTTTTCAGAGAAGGTAGAAAATCCTGAGAAACTGGCGATTGCCATAAGTGACCGGCATTTTGGTGTTGGAAGTGATGGAGTGATCCTGATTAAGCCATCCGATAAAGCAGATTTTACAATGGATATGTATAATGCAGACGGTTCCAGAGCTGAGATGTGTGGAAACGGTATCCGTTGTGTAGGAAAGTATGTATATGACTATGGACTTACCGATAAGACGTCGATATCTGTAGAGACACTTGCCGGAATCAAATATCTGGATTTTGTGATAAAGGACGGCAAGGTTGATATGGTAACAGTTGACATGGGTGCACCGATCCTCAAGGCAGATCAGGTGCCTGTGCGTTCAGATAAAGAGCAGGTGATTGATGAGAAGATCACAGTAGCGGGTGTGGATTATCATATGACCTGTGTATCCATGGGAAATCCACATGCAGTTATGTTCGTAGACGATACAGAACATTTCCCGTTGAAGGAAGCTGGTCCGTTATTCGAGCATCATGAAGTATTTCCGAACCGTGTGAATGCGGAGTTTGTTCAGGTGATCGACCGTCATACCGTAAAGATGCGTGTATGGGAGAGAGGAACCGGAGAGACATTGGCATGCGGAACCGGAGCATGTGCAACAGCCGTTGCATGTGTATTAAATGGAAAGACAGATGATGAGGTAACCGTAAAATTATTAGGCGGCGATCTGATCATCCGCTTTGATAGAGAGAACAATAAAGTATACATGACAGGTCCTGCCAGGGTAGTTTTTGACGGCGAGACTGACAGATTTTAGGAGGAAATGACATGTTTAAGGCAAATGAGAATTATCTGAAGCTTCCGGGAAGTTATTTATTTTCAACAGTAGCAAAGAAACAGAGAGAGTACAGTGCGGCACATCCTGATAAGAAGATCATCCGTCTGAGCATTGGAGATGTAACACAGCCGCTTGCTCCTGCTATTATTGAGAGACTTCATTCGGCTGTAGATGAGATGGCGGTAGCAGAGACATTTAAGGGTTATGCACCGGATCTTGGATATGAATTCTTAAGAAATACCATCGTAAAGAATGACTATATTGACCATGGAGTTGATATTTCTGCTGATGAGATCTTTGTAAGTGATGGTGCAAAGAGTGATTCTGCAAATATTCAGGAGATTTTTGCACCGGAAAGCAAGATTGCTGTATGTGATCCTGTTTATCCTGTTTATGTAGATTCAAATGTAATGGCAGGCAGAACCGGAACTTATGATAAAGAGACCGGACTCTGGAGCGATGTGATCTATATGCCTTGTCTGGAGGAGAATGGATTTGCACCGGAATTCCCGAAGGAGGAGCCGGACATTATCTATCTGTGTTTCCCAAATAATCCGACAGGAGCAACCATCAGCAAAGCACAGCTTCAGGAATGGGTTGACTACGCAAATAAGATCGGAGCTGTGATCATTTATGATGCAGCATACGAAGCATATATCAGCGAAGACGATGTACCACATTCCATCTACGAGTGTGAAGGTGCAAGAACCTGTGCGATCGAGCTTCGAAGCTTTTCGAAGAATGCAGGATTTACCGGAACTCGTCTTGGATTTACAGTTGTGCCAAAGGATCTGAAGGATGCAAATGGTGTTGCACTTCATGGTTTATGGGCAAGAAGACATGGAACCAAGTTCAATGGTGCTCCATATATTGTTCAGGCAGCAGGAGAAGCTGTATATTCAGAAGAAGGTAAGGCACAGACAAAGGCACAGATCGCATATTATATGAATAATGCGAAGGTGATCTATGATGGATTAAAGGCAGCAGGCTATTCTGTATCCGGTGGCGTGAATGCACCATATATCTGGTTAAAGACACCGGATAAGATGACTTCATGGGAGTTCTTTGATTATCTGCTTGCAAATGCAAATGTCGTAGGTACACCGGGCTCAGGCTTTGGACCGAGCGGTGAAGGGTATTTCAGACTGACAGCATTTGGTACATATGAGAATACAGTAGAAGCGATCGAGAGAATTAAAGCGTTATAATAGCGGGGTGCAATTAACTATATAATCGTGGAGGTGGCAAGATGAAAGATAATGGGCTGTTAGTGCAGTATTTTAATGCAAATACACCGGCTGATCAGACATTATGGGCAAAAGCAGCAAAAGATGCAGTGACATTGAAGAAAATCGGTGCAACAGCAGTATGGTTTCCGCCTGCAACTAAAGGGGCAGCGGGAAAAGAAGATATGGGTTATGCGCCATATGATCTGTATGATCTGGGGGAATTTAACCAGAAAGGGTCGGTTGGGACCAGATATGGTACAAAGAAAGAATATCTGGAAGCAATTGATGCGATGAAGGCACAGGGAATCAATGTATATGCAGATATTGCAGTCAGACAGAAGTTAGGTGCAGATTCTGTGGAGAAGGTTACGGCAGCGGATTTTAATGCCAAGGATATTCCACAGATGATCGGTAATAAAAAGATAGTAGGAGCCTTGTCGAAGTTCACCTTCGCGGGCAGAAGAAGTAAGTATTCTAAGTTCAAATGGAATTGGAATCATTTTGCCGGAATTGACTGGCAACAGGATGATTTTAAGAAACGTGTCTGTGAGCTGTCAGGTATGACAGAGGAAGAAGCGGAGAAGAAATATAAACTCAGCAAGTATGATTACATCATTGGCAGTGAACTTGATCTGTATAATCAGGAAGTATATGATGAATTAATGACATGGGCAAAGTGGTATGAGGATGTGACCGGAGTGGATGGATTCCGTTTTCAGGAAGCAGAGAAGGTTCCGGGATGGTTCATCAGAGACTTTGCAGAAGCTGCTTCGAATGCCGGAGAAGAAGAAAAAGAGATCTTTACGGTAGGAGACTTCTGGCACTGGAGATGTGACTATATCAATGATTACATTGCGTCTGCGGACAATCAGCCATCTATGTTTGATGTGCCGCTGCATTTCAGTTTCCATGATGCATCAGTTGCAGAAGGAGAATATGATCTGAGCCGGTTACTGGATGGTTCCATGATGATGAGCAATCCTGCAAAGGCAGTTACATTTGTAGAGAATCATGAATCACAGCCGGGCGGTGTGCTGGAATCTGCTGTAGCAGAGTGGTTTAAACCACTGGCATATGCGATTATCTTATTAAGAGAACAGGGATATCCTTGTATGTTCATGGGTGATTATGAAGGCATTCCTGCGGCTAAGATCAAGTCCAGAAAGACGGTTATGAACAAGCTGTTAAAGCTTCGTAAGAAATATGCATACGGAACACAGCATGACTACTTTGATCATCCGGATGTTGTCGGCTTCACCAGAGAAGGAGATGCAGAGCATGAGAATTCCGGTCTGGCAGTTATTATGTCAGATGGAACCGGCGGAACAAAGCGTATGTATGTCGGCAGACAGTTCGCAGGCTGCCATTTCGCAGATGTAATGGGAAATGCAAAGTATGATATCCGTATCGATGAAGAAGGCTGTGGCGAATTCTATGTAAACCGTCAGGGACTTGCGGTCTGGATCAAAAAAGATTGCAAATTATAAGAAATTGAGTTATCATATTAATACTTTAGATTGTAAAAGTGCATGAAAGTCTGAGGATGATCCGGATTTTCACAGCATAAGAGTGGCAAAGGAGTATGAGTTATGGGAAAGACAGTGCATACAGAAGCAGTCCGTGATCTGTTTGAAGCAATACTGACATTGGAGACAGAGGAGGAATGTTTTAATTTCTTTGAAGATGTTTGTACGGTAAATGAATTGTTGTCCATAGCCCAGAGATTTGCGGTTGCGAAGATGTTAAAAGAGGATAATACTTATCTGGAAGTTGCCGAGAAGACCGGCGCATCGACAGCAACGATCAGCAGAGTAAACAGATCTCTTAATTATGGTAAAGATGGTTATGAACTTGTATTCAGCAGAATGAATCTGGATAAAGAGAAGAAAGATTCGGAATAACAACATATAAAACAGGAAATCCTCCGGGAATGGATCAAGACGATCCGTTCCCGGAGGATTTTGTTTGTCCTACGACCAACCTATGTCTGCGCAGGCACTACGGCAAACAGGAGTACTGTGCCAAATGACATCAAGCGAAGATTTCGTAATAAATTGCATATATCAGCAAATATGGGTGCTTGTTTGAGCCGTCAGGCGAGTTAGCACAGGAATATTTGCGAATCAGATATATGCAGTTTATAGAAATCGAAACGAGTCATTTGCACAGTACTCCTGTTTGCCGTAGTGCCTGCGCAGACATAAAATTGATCGGACAGACATTGGTCTGCCCGACCATGCGGGAAGAAAATCCCATATATATTTGGTATTAGGAAGCGGAGCAGGATTTAAAGGGTATTTATAAAGCGCATGAATGCTTCTCTGCCTTCTGTGGTATTTTTGTATACACCGGAGCATTCCAGAACTTTTGAGAATACCTTGCCGATCTCGTTCTGGATGATTCCATGGATATTTTCCTGAGTAATGTCATAAGCTCCGATCCATTCATCTACCCAATCTGCATGTTTTTCGATGGTTTCATTTGCGCGGATGTCCTTGTGGTTTAATATTGCATCCTCAAGCTCTGCCATTTCGCCTTTTAATCTTGCAGGAAGAACAGCCAGACCCATAACCTCGATCAGACCGATGTTTTCTTTTTTAATATGATGATACTGGCTATGTGGATGGTAGAGTCCCATCGGACATTCTTCGGTTGTGATATTGTTACGAAGTACCAGATCCAGTTCAAACAGATCTCCATGCATTCTTGCGATAGGAGTAATTGTGTTATGTGGAGTATCATCTGTGTAAGCGTAGATATAAGCAGCTTCGTCCGTATAATTTCTCCATGCTGTCAGGATGTGATCTGCTGCATCTGCGATACGTGCAGGATCGGAACCCTGAAGACGGATAACAGACATAGGCCATTTGACGATACCGGCTGTCAGGTCTTCGTAACCAGGTAAGGTAAAGTTTGATTCATATGGAGCCTTTGCCATTGCAAATGTATAGCCGCCACCCTGAAAATGGTCATGGCTTAAAATGGAACCGCCAACGATCGGAAGATCGGCATTGGATCCGGCTGTATAGTGAGGAAACAGTCGGACAAAATCAAGTAGCTTCACGAATGCGGCATGGTCGATCTTCATTGGAGTATGGTTAGCATTAAAGATGATACAGTGCTCGTTATAGTATACATAAGGGGAGTACTGTAAAAAATATGCCTGTCCATCTAAGGTGATAGGCATGATTCTGTGATTTTGCCTTGCAGGATGTGAGAAATGTCCGGCATAGCCTTCGTTTTCACGGCAGAGCAGACAGGCTGGATAACCGGATTTCTTTGCCTTTCCGGCTTTTGCGATATCTCTTGGATCCTTCTCCGGCTTGGACAGATTGATCGTAATATCGATCGGACCGTATTCTGTTTCCGTAACCCATTTTTCATCCTTTGCGATACGGTCTTCACGAATATAGTTTGTAGCCTTGCTGAAAGCATAATAATAATCCGTTGCTTCCTTTGGGGATACAGCATATTTATCAGCAAATATTTTCCGTACAACGGATGGAGCAGGAGTGAGCATACCCATGATCTTTGTATCGAAAAGATCACGGTTTGTGATCGTGTCATCCTCCATCAGTTTATTCCGGTATGCATAATCTAACATATCGTTTAGGATATCAACGAGCGGACGGGATGGGATCTCGGCCGGTTCGGTGTATTCCTGAATGTCGAATAACTCTAACAGACGGTTTGTAACATATATTTCGTCTGCGGGATCTACGAGTCCTTTATTTAAACCATAAGTAACTAATTCTTTGATATATGTTTCTATCATAATCGTAACCTCCCATAAAATTTGTTATTATATCGTGAGCATAGCTCACTCAATGCATTCCGCAAAATCAGCCCTCTTGCAAGCAAGTGATTTTGCGTTCATTATATCATGTCGTCTGTTTTACAGTACCTGCATACCGCCGTATTTGCGGATCTTCAGTACATGACAGGAGCCTTCGCCAAATACATGATCCATAGCCTGACGATAAGTTTCAACAGTGTCATTTTCTACAAATGCCTGAATGGTTCCGGCAAAACCGCCGCCGTGAACACGGCTTACTCCGTGGCTTCCAAGTGTGATATCACTGACAGCCAGAGCAACAGATACATTCTGAGCCTGAATGTCTTTATTTGTATATACGTTCTGCAAATATTTGAAAGAAGAATCGCCGGATGCTTTAACAGCCGCGAGAAATGCCGGCATATCACCTTTTTTCAGGGAAGCAGCCTGAATTTCTACCCGTTTTACTTCTTCAAAATAGTGAAGGGCACGAAGCAGGTAACGGTCGCCGAGTTTGGTGCGGATATCAGTCATGTGGTCGATGATATCCTGTTCACTTAATTCGTTTAATACCGGTTTGCCAAGCATCTCCGCAACGGCACACATCTCGGCAGGAACTGCAGCATAGTCAGCAGTCAGATCTACATGGGAGCCCTTTGTATCAGTGATACAGAGACTGTAACCGCTCTTTGCCATATCAAAGTCGATCTTTTCAACAATAGGATCGGCTGGATCTGCAAAGTCGATATGTACAAGATTTCCGACAGAAGATGCCATCTGATCCATCAGACCGCAAGGCTTTCCGAAGTATACATTTTCTGCATACTGGCCGATGATCGCGATCTCGATTGCAGATACGGAACCATTATTATAAAGTCCCGACAGGATGGTTCCGATGATTGTTTCGAATGCTGCAGAAGATGAAAGACCGGCCCCGATCAGTACATCGCTGGTGATATATGCTTTGAAGCCGCCAACAGCGTGTCCGTGTTCCTTTAATCCGGCAGCAACACCCTTGATCAGAGCCATTGTTGTTTCTTTTTCACTTTCTACAAGAGAGAGGTCGGATGCGTCGATTGTAATGAGATCATATCCGTCTGAGATAACCTGGATTTTATCATCGGAAGTCTTTGCAACGATAGCAATCGCATCCAGATTGATAGATGCGGCAAGTACCTGACCGTGCTGGTGATCAGTATGATTTCCACCTACTTCACTTCTGCCCGGAGCGGAAAAGATAGATACCTCTGTGTCTCCGAAATCTTTGATGAATTCCTGAAGAGCGGCGATATATCTGCCATTCTGATAAGCGAGCAGATGCTCATCGACATAGATATCGGTTAATAATTCATTGTACTGTTCTGATTCAAAGTCTTTTATTAGTTCAGATGCATGTTTCATATGTTTATCCTCCTGATCATACATGATAATTGATGTGCTTATATCTGTACGGTGCGTAAATGTGTGTTTACTTGTACAGATGTGTCTGTTTTTCTAAGTCTGTTTGTTCTTTATAGTGACAGGATAACATATGTTTAGTAAAATGTCAACAATGCTTTAGTAAAGATTTACTGAAAAAGTAATTGAAAAATAAAAAAAAATCTGTTACACTAGGTTGGTAAAAATATAGTAAATTTATCCAATAAATATGGAGTAAAGAGGTATATTATGACGACAATCAAGGATATTGCGAGATGGGCAAATGTGTCACCGGCTACAGTTTCAAGAATTTTGAACGATGATCCGACATTAAATGTTTTACCGGAGACAAAGGAAAGAGTCCTTCGGGCAGCGAAAGAATTGCATTATACAAAGAAAAAGTCAGCCAGATTAAAGAAATCATTCCAGCTTGGGCTTGTGCTTTGGTTCTCTGCAGAAGATGAGATGAAAGATAGCTATTATCTGTCCGCAAGAAAGGGAATCGAGGATTTCTGTATCAGCCAGTCGATTGAACTGGTTCGGGTATTTCGGAATGATAGCAACTATCTGGACATGCTGCGTGGTTGTGATGGAATTATCTGCCTGGGTAAGTTTGCACAGGAGGAAGTAAAATCATTTATAGAGATATGCAGTAATATTGTATTTCTGGATATGAAGGTGGAGCATTATAATATTACTTCCCTAACGATGGACTTTAAACAGGCAGTAAGGGATGTGCTTGATTATCTGTACCATCTGGGACATCGCAAGATTGGATTTATGGGTGGTAAAGAGTATGTGGGAAATCATGAGCTTCTGGTTGATCCAAGACTGGAAGAATACATTGCATATATGAAAGAAAAGGATCTTCCATACGAGAAATATCTGTATGAGGGAAACTTCAATACATTCTCCGGTTATGAGATGGGAAAAGTGATAGCAGGATCTGACGAACGTCCAAGTGCAATCTTTGCAGCCAGTGATGCTCTTGCGGTAGGAGCATTAAAGGCATTCAAGGAAGCGGATATGGAAGTGCCGGAGGATATTTCACTTGTTGGCTTTAATAATACAGAGCTTAGTGAGTATACAGTTCCTGCACTTACAACGGTAAATGCTCCGGCATATGATATGGGACAGCATGGAGCAAACCTGATCTACGCTGCATCAAACCTTAGTATCCGTACTCCGTTAAAGGCTGAGATCCCATGTAATCTGATCGTCAGGGAATCCTGTATGGAATACACAGAAAAATAAAATTTAAAAAATGATTGATAAATTGTGCAAAAGTTGCTTGTTTAAATACAAGAGTTGCGCAAAACATTGCGCTACACTAAGAGAGAACAAGTGAATACAATGGATGATATGTCACAACTACAGAGAGTAGTTGAAAATCATAAGATTGATGGATTGATTCTTGGACGGACACTGATCCGGGATGATAGAATCAAATATTTAAAACAGACGGATCTTCCATTTGTAGCGATTGGAAGCACGGAAGAACCGAACGTTGCGCAGATCGATAACGATCATATCGCAGCTTGCCGGGAATTAACCTCCATTCTCATTATGAAAGGAATGAAGAAATTTGCATTGATTGGTGGGGACAGCAATCATGTAGTCAACCGGACAAGGCGAGAAGGCTTTGAACAAGGTATTACCGGTGCCGGACTTATGATAGAAGATATGAAAGTATATATGGATTGCGTTGGCAGATCAAATGTCGAGATGGCAGTAGAAGACAGTATGCGCCACATGGTCGACTGTATTGTCTGCATGGATGATGGTATCTGTAACTGGGTGCTGGACAAGCTTAGAAAAGAAGGCATATCTGTTCCGGAACAGATATGCCTTCTTTTTATAACAGCGCCCTGCTTGAAAATAACCGCCCGGCGATCACATCATTACAGTATGACCCAAAAGAACTTGGTAAAACAGCCGGAGAGACACTATTTCGGATGATCGAAGGTGAAGAGATCGCAGACCGGATTTTATTAGGATATGAAGTGACACTGAAAGGATCTACGCAATAGATCAGGCATATAGAATGTATGCAAACCATTGAAACCTTGAGGTTTTAACGTGAACATAAATACCCCCCCTCCTTTAAAGAGAGCCTTATTAAGCTGATGATAAGGCTCTCTTTTGTGTTGGGTTAGAATGATATAAGTCCGGCTTCCTGTCTGATTATATAAACGCATGACTCATTTCGTTTCTATTCGATACACTCACCTATTTATCAGCAGTCGCCCAAACTCACCCTGCGGGTTCAGACATGGGCTTGGCGCTGACGGTTAGAGTGCATCTCATTACGAAACTGCATGAATGTTATTGCTTTTTATATAATCAGACAGGTAGCCGGGCTTATATTAGTTAAGTATTTCTCAGAAAGAGAGACTTATTTGCTACTTGCGCAAACTGTTGCACCATATTTTGGAAAAAACTATTAAAAACACGCAACTATCTGTTTGAATAGATAGATGTATTTGTAATATAGCACATAAAAATAGGTTAAAAAACTGATCAAAATGTATCAACATGCTATGATTCACAGATAGCAAGATATGAAGCAAGAGGCCTTGGACCATCTAACATCGAAGCATCAAATTCAGATGTAGTACAGGCAGATCCGACTATCGCAGCACTTGCAGCACAGGCAGCATATGCTACACCACCGCGTGTTGGTAACAATTACTGGGATCCTGCAAAGACACTTGGACAGATGCAACAGAGCCTTTTTTCATTCATTTTAGTTATAAAGAAATACAGCAAGCGTGGCTTGCTGTATTTCTTTATAGTACAATCTGAAAATTTTATTTTATCTTTTTATTAGTTGACTTGAAGCTGACAGATGTATCGTTTGCTTTTGTCTTTCCGGCTGTGGCGGCTTTCTCTGCAACTTTTGCTTTCTCTGTGTTTTTTATTTTTTGTTCATTTTTCTTTAATGTCTGTTCCTGAACGGAATGCATGTCATCAATCAGGTGCTCGATGCACTTCTTCTTAACATAGACATCAACGGACAACATAGAGACCATACACATATCGTGAAGATAAGCGTCTGTTTCCGGATCATACATATCGGATGCCTTATCATAGGTGGATAAGATGCTTTTGATTATGTCATTATAGTTGTCGATCTCGTAATTGAATAATTTGCGGTAGACCTCTTCGATGTTGACCGGTGATTCACCGTTATAGCAGTCGTTGTTATTCATCGGGGCAAGAAGTGTCTGAATATCAGTGATACTTACAAAGTTCTTGAGGTAGTAAATATACAACAGCATGATCAGATGATCCTTGGAGTAACGCTTCTTGTCGGGTGGCGGGAGAAGGTTGTTTTTCGTATAATTATTGATCATGGTCTTTGTCATGGTCTTGTCATCGTCACTTCGTTTATTAGCGTTCAGCTTATCCTCCATAAAGGTTGTTAACTGATCCATATACAGATCGATCTCAGGTATATCATCCGGATCGATGTAACTCAGAGAAGTTGCAATCTGTAATAATTTTTTTCTGCGAGTAATATTTTTATTCATTAGAATCTCTCCCAAACATAACCAAATCTGTATGAATTCTATAGGAAAGTCCTGCTTTCATGTAAACGATATGAAATACAGGACTTTATAACCTTAGTATTCTATTATATAGGAATAAAAATCACAACACAAGCATTTTGACAGAATTTTTAAAATTAAAAACTCAAACTGAACAGACGTATGTGTGTCTATGTTATGATGCTCTTTTTAGATGGCAGTTTTTAAGAACAAATTGGATTATTCGTTGTTGCTATCAATATCAGTATTCGGCTTTGGTAGAATTTCGAGCAGAACTCGTGAAACACGATTTTTATCTAATTTTGTTACCTTGCAGGATATCACACCATCAGATGCTGTATCTCCAACGGATGGAAGGTGATCTAATAACTGGATGATATAACCACCGATAGAATCATAATCTTCAGATTCGATATCCAGATCCAGCGCATCGTTCAGGTCGTCTAATTTGATTCCGCCATCAATGCTGTAATGTGTATCATCTATTTTCACAATATTATTATGCTCTGCATCATCGTATTCATCCTTGATATCACCGATTATTTCTTCGATCAAGTCCTCCATAGAGATCAGACCAACACAGACGCCATATTCATCCAGCACGATACCGATGGAATTTGAACTGGATTTCATGTTTGCCAAAAGATCATTTGTTTTTTGAAATTCATAAACATAGAATGGTTCGCGGACGATGTTTGTTACGTCAAAATTGTTGATGTCATGGGTTGCTTTATAAAAGAACAGATCTTTTACATGCAGGATGCCGATGACATTATCACGAGAATCCTTATAAACAGGAAGTCTGGTGTAAGGAACCTCCATATACTGCTTCAGCAGTTCATCATAAGTAGCGGTAACAGGAACCATGGTCACATCGGTACGGGGAATCATAATATCACGAACACGGGAATCTCCGAAGTCCACTACGTTTGTGATCATTTCCTTTTCCTTGTTCTCGATGACACCTTCTTCCTCACTGACATTTACCATGGTGATCAGTTCATCTTCGGTAATGGATTTGGCACTTTCGTTTGTATCCATATGTAAGATCCAGAAAATAACATGAGAGATCTTGTTTATGATGAATACAAATGGGGTAAAGATATATACCAGAAACTGTACGACGTCCACATAAAGTATTGACATTTTAACACTGTTATTTTGGGCAAGCGTTTTCGGTGTGATCTCACCAAATAACAGGATCAAAAGGGTGAGGATTCCGGTTGCGATTCCGACTGCCTTGCTTCCGAATAAATTAGTGGTAAGTGTTGTTGCAAGAGCGGAAGCTGAAATATTCACGATGTTATTACCTATTAATATTGTGCTGATCAGTTTGTCGCTGTTAGAGATCAGTTTAAGAACTCGGGCAGCACGTTTGTTCCCGCTATCAGCCATTGAACGCAGGGTGAATTTATTGACGGTTGTAAGAGCTGTTTCGGCAGAAGAAAAGAATGCCGATAACAGGATTAATAGAATAATTGTAATTAACTGGATAATTGTACTGGGGTGCAAAAAAAATCATCTCCTAAAAATATTTTTGCTTTTGATTGTACAGAATAGAGAAAAACTTGTCAAGAACAGAACGACTAAGAAATGGTGGTTTTATATAAACATTAGACTATCCGGTAGTGTTCGGAATAAATGAAGGAGAAGATGCAGATACTAATGCATGTAGATGATAATAGACAGTTATGCAGATATCATTGCCTGATGTTGTTGCATGACCGGATCTATGAAATCTGCGATAAAGACTGACAAATGTCAAGGAGGTAAGAACGATGAGAAGTTCAACAGAAACCTATCATGAGGTAGCAGAACGTTGCAGTGCTTATGAAAAGACATGCCATTGCAACAGCATGACCAACAAAGCGGATGGTGAAAAGAGCTGCTTAAACTGTTCCCATTTCAGCAAGGACGAACATTGCAAATTAGATCTTTATGATCCGATTGTAAAGAATCTGAAATAACAGGAAAACAAAACAGAAGGGTTCACCCCTGACCGGTCAGCCGGAAAAGACTTGCCAAATTAGCCTTTTCCGGCTTTTTTCAGGCGCATACGTTCTTTTCATAATTGACACATATTCAACTAGTTGATATACTTTTAGATTAGAAAAATGGAAAGGTATGTGTATCGATGATAAGTGCAAATAACGTAACATTAAGATTTGGAAAGAAAGCTTTATTTGAAGATGTAAATATTAAATTTGTACCGGGTAACTGCTACGGACTGATCGGAGCAAACGGAGCCGGTAAATCAACTCTTATGAAGATTTTGTCCGGAGTTTATACCAGGGATGAGGGAGAACTCGAAATCCTTGGACAGAAAATAGAGAAAGATTTTAATACATCCAAAGCACAGCAGCTTGGAGTTCCGGTGATTACAGAGAAAGAATTCCTGGATATGATCGGAGAAGCACACGAATAAAAGGCAGTTAAGAGAAAGAATCGAGGAGCTTGAGTGGAAAAGAAAAAACAGTTTTTATATTTGAAGCAGAAGAAGGCATGATCCTTGCCAGAGATGTATATTCACCGGGCGGACACATGATTGTTCCACAGGGGGTTGCACTCACGCATGATCTTATCAACACAATCGCTGACAATCACATTCTCGAGATACTTATATATGATGGAATTCAGGGAACAGATACAGAGCCTACTTACTTTGACAAGCTCCGTGCAACTCCTGAGTTTACCAAATTCACAGAAGAATATAACGGCACCGTTTCCACTGTAAAGAACAACCTTAATGATATTGTATTCCGTGACAAAGAGATTGACGTCAGCACCCTTATTGCAGATACAGACAGTATCCTGTCCGGCAGCCGTTCCAACCTCCAGGTATTCGATATGCTTCACAGCCTCCGTAAGAACGATGACCTCACATACGTACACTGTGTCAACGTATCACTTATTGCAACGATTATAGGCCGCTGGCTCAATATGTCAGAAGATGATCTTAATGTTCTCTCAACCGCAGCCCTTCTTCATGACATAGGTAAGCTTATGATACCCGAAGAGATTCTTCTCAAGCCGGGCAAGCTTACAGCTGCAGAATTTGATGTTATCAAGACCCATGTTAACTTAGGCTTTAATCTTCTTAAGGATAAGAATATTGATAACCGCATTAAGGAGGTATAGAT
>OLJA01000769.1_pt1 | contig 19396 bp, 8 predicted proteins | sample 1601401 | NCBI WGS metagenome assembly OLJA01 (sample SAMN01915217, study PRJEB22387) | human gut metagenome | isolation source: stool | host: Homo sapiens | place: USA | reverse complement strand
GTCGGATAAATAATTTTGAAATGGAATAATATTAATATATAAAGAATAGTGATATGAATATAACTACATGTCTGTTTACAGTTCTGGGAGGAATGGCCACTTTAGGGCATCCTTCCGAAACTGTACGTTTGAATCAGTTAGGGTATTATCCCCAGCAGGAAAAAGTAGCTGTGGTGAATGCCGGTGAGGTACGTGAATTTACCATAGTAGATGCAGCCACGGGCAATCGGCTACTTTCCGGCAAACCCGGATATACCGCTTCATCCGCTTGGTCGGATAGGAGCAGGACAATATTGGATTTCAGTGACATCACGGTACCGGGAAGATATCTTCTGTTGGTTAACGGCGATTCAGTGGCATTCGAAGTAAAGGAAAAGGTGCTGTCCCCTTTGGCCGATGCCGCTTTGAAATCTTTCTATTACCAACGTACGGGTATGCCCATCGAAGCGACTTATGCGGGTCGGTGGAGCCGTCCGGCAGGCCATCCAGATGACAAGGTGCTGGTACATCCCAATGCTGCCGGGCCGGAACGTAAGGCGGGAACGGTGATTTCTTCTCCGGGAGGATGGTATGATGCCGGAGATTATAACAAGTACATTGTGAACTCCGCTTATTCCATCGGATTGATGCAGGCGATTTATGCCCGCTTTCCTGACTATTTTATCCGTCAACGGGTGAACATCCCGGAAAGCGGAAACCACACGCCCGATTTGCTGGACGAGATGTACTATAACCTGAAATGGATGCTGACCATGCAAGACCCTGCCGACGGAGGAGTCTACCACAAGCTGACTACCCCTTCGTTCGAGGGATTTATCAAGCCTACGGAGTGTAAGCAGCCCCGTTATGTAGTTCAGAAATCAGTAACGGCGGCATTGGACTATGCTGCGGCTTTAGCGCAAGCTTCCGTGTTGTTTGCTCCTTACGAAGAGGATTATCCTGCCTTTTCGGAAGTTGCTTTGCAGGCTGCCGAACGTGCTTACGCCTGGGCAGAAGCGCATCCGCAAGCGCTCTATCATCAGGACCTCCTCAACAAGCAATATCAACCTGCCGTGGTTACGGGAGCTTACGGTGATCGTAGTGCCGATGACGAATTCTTCTGGGCGGCTTCCGAGCTCTATCTTGCTACGGGAAAGCCCGTTTACCGGGAACAAGTGAAGAAGCATCTGCCCACTGCATATAAGACTCCTTCTTGGGGCAATACCACTGCGTTGGGCGTGTTTGCCTGGCTGCAACCGGGCAGGGAATATCAGGGTGAAGACGTGGAGTTGGCAAATGCCATGAAAGACCTGCTACTGGACTATGCTGCCGAGGCTGTGCGGGGTGCTGACCGCTCTCCTTTCCACGCTCCTTACGGCAACGATGCCAAAGATTTCTTTTGGGGATGCCTTGCCGAAGGGTGTGCTAACCAAGCCACTTCACTGGTTTGCGCCTATTTGCTTACGGGTGAGAAGTCGTACCTGACGAACGCCTACCGCAATATGGACTACATTTTAGGAAAGAATGCCACGGGATATTGTTATGTCACCGGTTTCGGGATGAAAAGTCCTCTGTATCCGCACCATCGTCTTTCTGCATCGGATGATATAGAGGCACCTCTTCCCGGTTTCCTTGTTGGCGGTCCCAATCCTGGGCAGCAGGATGGCATTGCTTATGCTTCCAACCTGCCGGATGAGTCTTATGCAGATGTGGAAGGTTCGTATGCTTCCAATGAAATAGCCATTAATTGGAGTGCTGCTTTGGTGGCGTTGGTGTCTTCGTTGGATGCTTTGATGTCAAAATAATGTTTCTATTCAGCCTGCTGCCTTATAAATTCGGATGGGCTGATGTTGAACTCTTCTTTAAAATGTTTGGAGAATATCTTGGGGGAGTTATACCCCAAGGTATATGCAATTTCCGAAACTTGCATCTGGCTTTCTGTCAAGAGTTGTTGTGCACGTTTCATACGGATGGTCCTGATGAATTCGATGGGTTTCTTTCCCGTTATCTTAATCATTTTCTTGTAGAAATAGCTGCGTGATATATTCAGGCTGCTGGCCAGCTCCTCGACGGAAAACTCGGTTTCGCTGATATTGTCCTCTACAATCTGGATGGCTTTTTCCACCAGCTGCCGGTCAAGGGGAGTGATGGTGATACGGCTTGGCTCGATTTTAATGTCCTGATTGAATATTTCCTGACGTTTGACGTTCATCTCGATAATCTTGTTGATGCGCAGCTTGAGGACTTCCATATTGAAAGGCTTGGTGATATAGTCGTCTGCGCCAACGCTAAGCCCTTCCAATTGGTGTTCTTCACTTGCCTTAGCTGTCAGGAGGATAATGGGGATATGGGAGTAGCGTATGTCATTCTTGATGGTTGAACATAGTTCCAGACCATCCATCTCGGGCATCATGATGTCACTGACCACTAAATCAATATCTTCCTTTTCCAGTACATTCAGTGCATGTTTTCCGTTTGTGGCTTTTAATACATGATACTGCCTGGCAAGACTTTCAGAGAGAAATTTCAAGAAGTCGTAGTTGTCATCTACGAGTAGTATGGTGAATGGATGGGATTCTTCTTTTATTTCCGGTCCTTCGACCGGTTCTCCGTTTTTGGTTTCATTACTGTTCTGGTGTAGGGGTAGGGCAATCAGGAATACAGAACCACAAGGCTGGTTATCCCTGACACAGACAGTACCCTGATGCATCTTTACGTATTCGGAAACAATGTGCAGTCCAATGCCGCTGCCTCCGTTGTTCGACTGGTTTTTGCCCGACTGATAGAATCTTTGGAATATTTTCTCCTTGGCTTCATCCTCTATGCCGCAACCGGTGTCGGTAAAGGTCAGTTCCAGATTTGTGCCTCTTACGGCAATATCCAGTGAGATGCTTCCTTTATTGGGAGTGAACTTGAATGCATTTGACAGGATATTTGTGCATATCTTGCGTATCTTGTCATAGTCAAAATCCATGAATACAGAATGTTGTGGAGCGGTAAGGCTATAGCTGATGTTCCGTTTCTGTGCTATCGGATCGAAAGAGTGGAATATTTCACTCAGAATGATAAGGATGTTGTCATGTTTGCATTTCAGGGTTTCAGCCTTGGCATCCAGCTTTCTGAAATCCAGCAGTTGGTTAATCAGTTCCAGCAGATAGTCGGCATTTTGTTTGACTATATCCAGAATGCCTTTACGATATTCGGGATGGTCTACGAAAAACTCTTCAAGCGGATTGATGATAAGTGACAAGGGGGTCCGCAGTTCGTGACTTATGTTGGCAAAGAACTGCAGTTTCATATTGTTGATTTTCTGCTGCCTTTCATTTTCCACCTCGATGGCCTGCATGATTTGTTTCTGCTTTTGGCGTAAGCGCAGATTGCGGATAATGGACAGAAGGATGCACAAAACGATACCGCTATATATGGTATAAGCCCACCAAGTGCGCCACCAAGGAGGGAGTATCTTTATTTTCAGTTCCTTGACGTTGGGGCTCCATATGCCTTGTGAGTTGCATGCCTTGACGGATAAAGTATAGTTTCCGGCAGTCAGCATGGATAGGTTTACTTTGTTGTTTTCAGCATAAATCCAGTTGGAATGAATCTTATAGGCATATTTTATCTTATCCGTTTCCACCAGGTCGAGGGCAGAGAAGGACAGAGTGAATGAATTTTCCTTTTCAGTGAAGGAAAGATGTTGTGCACATTCAAGTGAGCTGCCGTTCAGGATGTCCGGATGGGTCATTCCGGATTTGAGCTCAATACCGGTAAGGTAAATATTGGCATCATAACTTGTGGTCAGGATGTCTTGTGGAATGATAGTCTGGTAACCTTGTGGCGTGCCTATCAGTATATTGCCGTTCTGTAGCTTGAGGATGGCGTGGACATTGGTATCGTTGCATATCAGTCCGTCGCTTACGGAGTAGTTCACGATGGCGTATGTACCGTTTGTTATTTTGATTCGTGAGATGCCGTTGCCGGTACCAATCCACATCTGGTTGTTGTTGTCTTCCGTGACGGCTCTGACGAGGTTGGCGGCAAGTCCGTTTTTCTGGTCAAGGAAGTAGATGGAGTCGTTCTTCTGGTTCCATATGCTCAGTCCGTGTGGATGTCCTATCCAAAGAAGGTCCCGGCTGTCCTTATAGACAGTGAGCATATTGTTCTCCTTGAAGCGGCCGGCTTCGGCGTAGATATTATAGGCTTGGGTTTCCGTATCGATGATAATGAGTCCTCCTTTGGTCGCTACGTAAAGGGTACTGTCTTTATCATAGTACATATCTCGGACAAAGAATTCTCCCGGACGGTACAAGATGGTGTCAAACTGCCCGGTTTCCGGATTTAACCTCTGTATGTATCCTTTCATGGTACCTATCCAGATGTATCCGTGTTTGTCTACCTTTACTGTATACACATTGTTCTCGAGAAGCTGGCTGTTACTTACTGTGTATTGTTTGATTTGCCCTTTCGAGTAGCATAGCAGTCCTTTCTGGAAGGTGCCTATCCATAGGCGGTTTTTGGAGTCGATGGATAAGTCGACTACAATATTGGCGGGAGTTGCTATCTTTTCGTATGAATCGGTCACTAGTGAACGTCGGATTAGTCCCGTACCGTCTGTTCCGTAGTAAATGTATTCCTGGCTGGTGTCTTCGCAGAAGGTCAGGATATCATCATATTCCAGGGATTTGTTGCATAGTATGATTTGGGACATGGGGCTATAATAGGAAATACCGTGTTTGAAATTCCCTATGTATATGGTTCCGTCTTTGTCCCGGTAAATGGTATTCAGATTGTTGCTGGCAATGGTGTGCGGTTTCAATGGATTGTGCACCAAGTTGGTAAGCGATTTGGTCAGGGTGTTGTAAACGAACAGCCCCATATGGCTGGTAAGTATCCATACGTTGCCGTCTCCCAGGTCGAGGATGCGTTGCACGCGATTGTACTGTATGTGAGTGTTATTGTTCAGGCTGATGTCCTCCCATTGCTGTGTAAAACTGTTCTTGTGCAAAAGTAGGCTGTTTTGGAAGGTGTATACCCATAGGCTTTCGTTTTGGTCTATGTAAATGTGTGGCTCATGATTCTCCAGCAAAGGTCTATAGATGGTGGGAATGGCTATTTCCTTGACTTCGGAAGTCTGCTTGCTGATACTGTATAGGGTACCGTTGGAGTACATTATATAAATGAACTGGACACCTATATAGAGGTTTGAAATCTTTTCAACTGCCAGTGGATAGGCTTTGATGGAGCTGTTGTCCATGCTTCGTATGTAAAGTTTGGAATAGTCGTAGGCCCAAAACTCATTCTTGGATGTTTTTCCCATCCTCAGAATGTTTTTACTGGGGATTTGCAGCCCATCGAGTATGGGTTTATAGTCATTGTCGAATTTACCGGTCTTATAATTATAGATACTGTAGCCGCTGGAAGTCCTTATCCATACATTGTCGTCCGGTCCTTCGAAAATTTCGCTGATGGCATCGTCCGGCAGGTCGGAGTTGTTCTGGTAATACTGCTGGAAGGAGTAGCCGTCGTATTTGTTGAGTCCTGATTCTGTCCCCACCCAGAGGAATCCCCTATTGTCTCTGTAGATGCTTCGGACACTGTTGTTGGAGAGTCCTTCTGTTGTAGAGAGCTGCTTGAACATGACAGCCGGCGGGATTTCCGCTGAGTTACCTTGAACAGTAAGGAGGAAGGCCAGGTTGCATATAAGGAATAGGAGCAGTTGTTTCATGTATTTTCTTTATTAGAAGGATTAACAATATTGTAACTGCAAACTTAAATATAATCCTTCGAACGAGCAAGGAAAGATTTGCGTATTCGTGTGGGATGATATCCTCCGTTTGGTGAAAAATAGTATGCATTTTGTTTCCAATGGCCCTATATGGGTTCTATGAAACAAAACCGGATATTAAAAGACATTTTTAAGGCATCTGTGTTTCCTTTAAGAAAAATACATTTGCAGGCGAGATCATTTAAATCCTAATAGTATGAAGAAAGAACTTTTAGCAGTGGCGATGCTGTTGTTTGCCGGTGGCAATCTGTTGGCACAGCCACATGTCAATGACGGTACTTCGTATTTGATGAACCAACCTCTGGACATGAGTACCGATTTCCGTGACTTGAGTAATACCTTGTTTTTTGCAGATCACCTGGAGTCATTCGATGCCAAGTCGGGTGAAGGGCTGGTGAATTGGAAACGCGGGCATCTGATGCCCCGCCAAGCCTTCAATACCAACGGTGCACAGCCCCGTAAAATGAGAATGCTCGATTTTCCTTTCACTGCCTATGAAAATGACCCCAACCTCAAATTCAAGATTGACTTTGTAACTCCGCGTACGGTACGTATCCGTATGCTAACGACCCCGGTGGAACCCAAACCTGCCGCTTCCATCATGTTGGCAAAGGAACCGGGCAGGGATGGAAGCTGGAAAGTTACCGAGACGAATGACAAGATTATCTATTCCAGCGACTATGGAACCATTCAGATTAACAAGAATCCTTGGAGAATCGTCTTGAAGGATAAAGCCGGACGTATCTTGAGCCAGACTGCCGCTTTGAGCGACGCGGACTCTACGCAGGTAAAATATACGCCGTTCTGTTTTGTGAAGCGGGGAAGCGACAATGCTCGCCGCATCAATCCGGTATTTACCTTGACTGCAGATGAAATGATTTTTGGTTGCGGAGAGTCTGCCACTGGGCTGAACAAGGCCGGACAGAAGGTGAACTTGTTCGTTACAGACCCACAAGGGCCTGAGACGGACCAGATGTACAAACCGATTCCTTTCTTTATGAGTAACCGGGGATATGGTATGTTTATGCATACATCCGCTCCCGTGACTTGTGATTTTGGTGCTACCTATATTGGGCTGAACAAAATGTTCATGGGTGACGAGAACCTGGATTTGTTCGTTTTCTTCGGCGAGCCGAAAGATATTCTGGACGAGTACACCGATTTGGTAGGAAAGCCGGGCATGCCCCCCTTGTGGTCTTTCGGTACGTGGATGAGCCGTATTACCTATTTCAGTGAAAAGGAAGGTTATGATGTAGCGGCCAATATCCGTAAGAACAAGTATCCGTGCGATGTTATCCATTTCGATACCGGCTGGTTTGATGTGGACTGGCAGTGTGACTATAAATTCTCCGAGAACCGTTTCCAGAATCCACAGCAGATGTTGAAGGATTTGAGGTCACAAGGTTTCCATGTATGTTTGTGGCAGTTGCCTTATTTCACTCCTAAAAACCGTTATTTCTCTGAACTGATAGAGAAAGACATGTATGTGAAAAATGGAAATGGTGAACTTCCCTACGAAGATGTGGTGCTTGATTTTTCCAATCCGGAAACAGTAAAGTGGTATCAGGACAAACTGGCGGGATTGCTGAATATCGGTGTCAGTGCCATTAAAGTAGACTTTGGCGAGGCTGCTCCACTGAATGGTATTTACGCTTCCGGCAAGAGCGGATGGTATGAGCATAACCTCTATCCGGTGCGTTATGATATGGCAGTGTCCGAGATAACCAAGAAGTTGCACAACGAGAATATAATGTGGGCACGTGCCGCATGGGCCGGTTCCCAGCGTTATCCATTGCATTGGGGCGGTGATGCTGCAACTACGAACACGGGACTGCTGGGTACGCTTCGTGCAGGCTTGTCCTTCGGCTTGTCCGGTTTCTCCTTCTGGAGCCATGATATGGGCGGCTTTGTAAAATCCACTCCGGAGGACTTGTATTGCCGCTGGATACCGTTCGGTTTTCTTACTTCCCATACCCGCGCGCATGGGGCACCTCCGACAGAGCCGTGGTTGTACGACAGCAAGCGTGTGCAGGATGTCTTCCGCAAGAGTGCGGAGATGAAGTACCGTCTGATGCCTTATGTGTATGCTCAGGCTAAGGAATGTACAGAAAAGGGCTTACCGATGCTAAGAGCCTTGTTTGTAGAATTCCCCGATGATCCGGGAGCATGGAAAGTGGATGACGAGTATCTCTTCGGTTCGCAGATTCTGGTTGCCCCCTTGCTTGAATCCGGTATGACGGGCCGCACAGTTTACCTTCCCGAAGGAAAATGGATAGACTACCAGACAGAGAAAGTCTACGAAGGCGGATGGCACCGGATTGAAGCAGGCAGTCTGCCGATAATCATGCTGGTACGTGACGGTTCGGTACTTCCTCATCTGAAGTTGGCGCAGTCCACTGCTGAGATGGATTGGAGCAAAATGAGCCTGAAGGTATACAGTGCTGACAAGAAGCAGGCAGAAGGATTGGTTTGTCTACCTGCCGACAACCGTATTCAGGTTGTGAAAGTGGATTGTGGAAAGGCCAAACCGCAACTGTTGAACCAGGTTGAAGGCACTTCCCTGAGTTTCTGAACTTAATCTTTGAAAATCTATATTGAATTCACCCCTGTCGGTATGGAAGAGAAAGGGATATAGTTACCGAAATCTGTGCCACTATGGTGGCACAGATGTGCCTTCCCAATGGCACGGCAGTGCCTCTATAGTGGCACAAAATTGTGTCGCATATCTTTTTCCCGATGTGCTTATGACCGGGGTATTTGTTAAACCTAAGTATTTAGTATTTATGAGAAATGTGATGAAGTATTTGGGTATCATGTCAGTATCGCTGGCATGTGCCGGACCTCTCTTTGCAACAAGCGTACAGCCGTTTGCAGGTGTCACTGTCGTACAGCAGAGTGTAGTTACTGTGAAGGGCCAAGTGGTGGATGAGAAAGGCGAGCCCATCATCGGTGCCAATGTCATTGTGGAAGGTACGACAAACGGTATGATTACCGATTTGGACGGTAACTTCTCCTTGCAGTGTCCCGTAGGTTCTACGCTGAAGACCAGTTACATCGGTTATCTGGCGCGAACGGTCAAAGTAACCGGGAATATGAATGCTCTGAAAATTACTTTAAAGGAGGATACCGAAACCTTGGATGAGGTAGTTGTTGTGGGCTACGGTACGATGAAGAAATCCGACCTCACCGGTTCTGTGGCTTCCGTGAATGCGGAGGAAATGATGAAGCGGAATCCGGTGAACTTGGGACAAGGTTTGCAGGGAGCTGCGGCAGGTGTATCTGTCATCCGTTCTTCCGGTGACCCGGAAGGAGGTTTCTCCATCCGTATCCGCGGTGTGGCAACCGTGAATGGTTCTGCCGACCCACTCTATGTAGTGGACGGTGTGCAGGTGGGAACTTCCATCGATTTCTTGAATCCTAATGATGTAGAGTCCATCGAAATTCTGAAGGATGCTTCGGCTACGGCAATCTATGGTACTCGCGGTGCCAATGGCGTCATTATGATTACTACCAAGAACGGTGGTAAGGGGAAGGCAAAGGTGAACTTTTCGGCCAACTATGCCCTCCAGTTCAATTCGAATAAGATTGATGTGGCTGATGCGGGCTTGTTTGCAAGTGCTGTACGTTCCGCCGTCAAGAATGACGGTATTGCCATGACCAATCTGGCATATGGCGAGGATTACATAGGCAGACTGAACAGCATTGACTGGCAGGATGAAATGTCACGCACGGCATTACAGCAGAACTATAACCTTTCTGCTTCGGGAGGCAGCGAAAATACCCAAGCCAACTTATCTCTGGGTTATTTGAACAACCAGGGTATCGTGATTGAGTCGAATTTTAAACGCTTGACGGCACGCGCTAATATCACTCACAAAGTGAAAGACTTTCTGCATGTAGGCTTGAACTTGAACTATGCACATTCGGAAAAGATGGGAGGAGGCAACCTGAGAAACTATGCACAAGCCATTCCAACCATGGATTATGTAGAGGACGGTGTTTTCTATTCCATGCCTATTGTGTTGCCCGACGGTACTTGGGGACATTACAAGAAAGAAGGCAATGGAGACGTGAACAAGGGAGCTGACAATCTGGTTGCTGCTGCCAAGACTGCCGACAGTATTAATAAATGGGACCGTATGCTTGCTAGTGCTTTCCTACAACTCGATTTGTACAAAGGGTTGACTTTCAAGACTATTGCCAGTTATAATTATTATACAAAAGGTTATAATGGCTATACAGCCTATAATGATAGAACCTTTGGAACTCAAGACCGTAAGGACTCGTTCTCGCTGAACCAGAGCCAGTCCACTTCACTCGGTCTGGAAGCGTTCTTGAACTATGACTGGTCCAATGAGCATCACCGCGTAAGTGCAATGGCCGGTTTCTCTACCAGCGATACGAACGGTGCCTGGCTGAATTCCAGTGCCAACGATTTCCCGGCAGACAACATCCGCAAAATTTCATTGACCAATGACCCATCGTCTAAGCAAACGGATGGTGGGCTGGATTTGAAGACAAGATTCCTTTCTTACTTCGGCCGTCTGACTTATACTTTGAACGACCGCTATATTGTGACTGCAACGGTACGCCGCGACGGTTCTTCGAACTTTGGTGCCGGCAATCGTTATGGTACATTCCCTTCCGCTTCTGTAGCTTGGCGTCTTTCCGAGGAAAAGTTCATTAAGGATTTAGAACTGTTCAGTAACTTGAAGTTGCGTGCCGGATGGGGACAGACCGGTAATGCGGGCAATGGTACCAACTTGTCCATAGCACAGTTGTCTTCGGCAAATGCAATGTACTGGTTCTTTAATGGTTCGAGTGTGATTAACGGTGCCGGTATTGCCCAGCAGAAAGAAATTGATACCAACCTGAAATGGGAAACCAATGAGCAGACAAATATCGGTATTGACTTTGCCTTTATGAACAATGAGCTTTCTTTCTCTGCCGATTACTTTATCCGTGACGCAAAGGATCTGCTTCTGTATCGCCAGATTCGTCCTTCCACCGGTTTCTCCAATGTCTATACTAATGCGGGACATATCCGTAACTCAGGTTTCGAGTTTACTGCTGCGTGGAACAAGAGCTTCAGCGATTGGAATATCGGCATAAGACTGAATGGGTCTACCCTGAAGAACGAGGCTATTGAAGTCGGCGATCCGATATTCAGCAAGTCAGGTTCAGCACAAGATGGCGACAACTGGGACAACCACTCCATTACACAGAACGGCTATCCTGTAGGTTCCTACTATGGCTGGAAGGTAGAAGGCATTTTCAGAACCCAGGCCGAAATTGATGAAATGAATAGGCTGGCGGTTGAAAAGGGAGTTGAAAGTGGTGTATATCAGGACAAGACTACCCAGCCCGGCGACTATAAGTTTGTTGATTTGAATGGTGACGGGCAGATTACCGATGCCGACCGTACTGTTATAGGCAATGGATATCCCAAGTTCACTTACGGAATGAACCTTACCGCTTCCTGGAAAAACTTTGATTTCTCGATGAACTTGTACGGTGTAGCCGGTATGGATATCCTTTCTTATTCTTCGGCCCGCTTGACCTCAGTCTATGCACCCGACGGCGGTTATCAGAATGTACTGAAGGAATATATCAATAATGCATGGTCATCTTCGAATACCGGCGCCAAATATCCGCGTATCACCAAGACAGACTATAATAAGAATATGCGTGTGTCCGACGCCTACATCCAGAAGGGGGATTATCTGAAGATTTCAAATATTCAGATAGGATATACATTCCCGAAGAATGTGCTGAAACCGGTGAAAATGGAAAATGCACGCGTATTTGCCAGTGTCGACAATGTATGTACCATCTCTTCGTACAATAAGTTCGGCGATCCGGAAGTTGGTGACTCCAATGTATTGTATTCGGGATTTGACGGAGGACGTTATCCGTTCCCGATGTCGGTTACTTTCGGTCTGAGTGTACAGTTCTAATACTAACGGATAAAAAATATGATTATGAAAAACTTATATAAACTGTTGATCGGTGTGCTGGCCTTAAGCACCGTAACGTCTTGTGACGATTATTTGGAAGTGGATCATTACGATATTCTTCCGGCGGATTTCATGTTTAAAACGGAGGAGAATGTCCTTTCCGGATTGAACGGACTTTATGATACCTTTTATACGGACCAGCACGGTTCCGGTGATGACGAAACATGGGGATTCAAGCCTCAGGTATTTGCTGCCAACCATTCTACGATGGACTGTCAGGCTTCCGGTTGGGATGCGGAATGGCAGCGTCATGCCTGGAAACCCGATAAGGGTTCCCTGGAGACTGCATGGCGGATGAGTTATCGTGCAGTGGACCGTGCAAACCGTTTCCTGGCTGGCCTGGAGACGGCGGATGCCTCTATATTTGCGGACAGCAATTCCAAGACCGTTTATGAAGCGCAAGCACGTGCCATCCGCGGTTATAACTACCTTTACCTGACGAAACTTTTCGGAAGGGTACCGATGTTGCTTACCGGTGAAACCTATACTACTTCGGTAGGAAAGGCACGTCCGGAATCCGTGGATGAGACTTATGCGGCTATCGAGGAAGATTTGTCTTTTGGACGCGACCATCTGGACTGGTTACCCATGAATGGTGAATACGGACGTATAACCAAGGGGTTCTGCAAAGCTTATTTGGCCGAGCTGTATATGTTGAAGAAAGACTTTACGAAAGCCAAGACGGAACTAAAGGATATAGTGGACAGTGGAACCTATTCATTGGAGCCCTGCTTCGGTAACCTGCATGCCTGGGATACACATTGGACCAAAGAATCTGTATTTGAGGTGATGTATCATGAACAAGGATATATGGGCTGGGGAGCCGATTCGTCTTCAGATGCCATGATGTGGTACGGATATATGTGCGCGGCACCCGAATGGGGAGGCTGGGGTTCTCTCTGTCTTTCTTGGGAGTTTGTACGTTCCTTTGAACCGGGTGACAAACGCCGCCAGTACTCTGCTGTTGCCAAAGGGGATACGCATCCCATTACCGGGCAGACTGTAGGGGTGACAAGTGGTTTTGACGGTCTTTTCCAAGGTTCCGAAAATATGCCTACTGTTTATTCCTTGAAATACTGGAGATGCAAGCCAGGTGAGAACAACAAAGTATTCAATCCTATTTCGTTGACTTTGAAGCGTTATGCAGGCATCATGCTCGACTATGCAGAATGTTGTTTCGAGACAGGTGACAACGCTACCGGATGGAACATGATACGTCAGATACGTAACCGTGCTTGGGGTAATTTGGAGATGGGAGCGACGATGATTGACCTACCCGCCGACATGTTGAATACCCAGACGGTGGAAGTGCCGGATGCAGAGACCTATTATACAAGCTATAAAGCAGCCAAAGGCTATACTTCTCCGGTATGGAAGGTGGCGCTGATTATAGAGCGTCGCCATGAATTCAATGCCGAGTTCTCGCTTTACCATGATTTGTGCCGTATGGGTATGTGCAAAGAATGGTTTGCCGCCGAATATCCGAAGACAGCAGCCAACTCTTCACAAGAGGCTTGTCTGCAGACTGGTGACTCATTCCGTTTCTTTGAGCACGAGGCTTATCAGGAAATCTTCCCGATTCCGACGAATGAGATTCTGACCAACCCGCTCATCAATCAGGCTGACCAGAATCCGGGATATTGATAAATTATAAATAAACACTTAATAATAAAATATTTGTGAGTGAAATGTCAGGCACCAGTAGTTGTTGTGATAGACGTCAGGGTCTGTCGTGATGAAAGCCGGTGTCTGACATGACAAACACCAGTACTTGAGACGACGAACACCAGTTTCTGATAAACGGGGAATTATACAAGGAAAAGTTTGATGGTTTTAGAGAATAATTATGGAAAGGAAGATGTTTTATTGGATAGCACTGCTGGTTGCATATTGTCTGGCAGGTTGCCGGTCGCATTCAGGGGAGGCAGATATGCAGACACGCATGCGTACAGAGATTGTCACGAATGTCAGGGACAGCGTGTTGCCGTTTTGGATGGATTATGCAGTGGCTCCCGACAGCGGTTTTTATGGAACTGTATTGCGGAATGGTACTCCGGTAGTGGATGCTCCGAGAGGAGGGGTTCTGAATGCCCGGATTCTGTGGAGTTTTTCTGCCGCATACCGTACGTTTAAGGATGAGGCTTATCTGAAGCTTGCGGATAAATCGCAACGCTACTTCATTGATACATTTATAGACAAGGAACATGGTGGGGTATATTGGCTGGTCAATCCTGACGGTGAGGTGCTGAATGCTTCCAAATATACGTATGCCATGACCTACGCCATCTATGGGCTGGCTGAACACTATCTGGCAACAGGTAACAGCGAGAGTCTGGATATGGCTGTCGGTTTATATCATACCTTGGAGGAGAAAGGCCGCGAACCGCAATATGACGGTTATGTGGAATCTTTTACTGAAGATTGGAAACAACTGGATAATTATGATAACAATGCACCCAAGACTATGAATGCGCATTTGCACGTGCTGGAAGCTTATACCCTTTTATATCAATGCTGGAAAGACGACGGACTGAGGAAAAGACTCAAGTTCTGCGCCGAGTTGTTTATGGACCGTATTTATGACTCTTCAAGGAGGCATTTTAATTTGTTCTTTGATAATGCATGGAACAGTCTGGTTGAGATGGACTCTTATGGACATGATGTAGAGGCGGGATGGCTGCTTTGTGAGGCTGCCCGTGTGTTAGAAGACCGGCAACTGATGGATAGGGCGAATCGGCTTGCGCTGGATGTGACGGATGCTTGCTTGGCGGAAGGACTGAGTGACAAAGGGTATATGATGTATGAAAAGAAGGGCGGAAGAACAACCGGGCATGCCTCATGGTGGGGCCAGATTGAAACGATGATAGCTTGTGTCAATGCCTGGCAAATCAGCGGGAATGACGTTTATCTGCAATCGGCCGATACGGTTTGGACTTTCGTAAAGGACTGTATGATAGACCGGGAATACGGTGAATGGTACAGTGATTGTTTTGATGGAGAACCCAAGAAGGATACTCCCAAAGTGAGTATGTGGCGTTGCCCGTATCATACGGTACGCTTGGGAGTAGAAATACATAATCGTTTAAAATAGTATTTATGAAGAAATTTATAGCAGGTGCAGCATCACTGATGCTTTGTATGGGGCTGCACGCCCAGGATTTCAGAATCAATCCATCGGGATATTTTGAGAATGGCGGGGCCAATGTGATGGTGTTCAGTGACGTCTACCCTGAAGGACACCAGGGAGGACTGACCCTTGTTTTGAATGGAGACCGCAGGGCTGCCAATGGAGATGTGCGCTTTGAAATCTCGCAAGGGCAATGGCAGGGATTGCCCAAGATGAGAAGCCGGGTGGTGGATGAGGCTGACAATGAAATCCGTGTCACATTGAGTTATCCGGATTCGGCCAAACACATGGCAGGCTTTAATCCGATGCTTTATCCGGATTTTGTTTTTGGCTATACCATTAAGGTCAAAGGCGAGAAGGATTATCTGGTATTGACCGTTGATTTGGACCAACCGGTGCCCGAGCGGTTTGCCGGCAAGTTGGGCTTTAATCTGGAATTGGTACCTTCCACTTTGCTGGGCAAGCCGTGGATTATGGACAACCGGACGGGAGTTTTTCCCCACCAGGCGATGGGGCCCACCATGAAACAGTCTTCCAATATGGAGCATATCGGAGATTTCAATCCTGACGGGAAAGCTGATTTGGACCAGTTGCTGTTGGATAGAAAGACTTATAACCCGATGATTGCCGATGATATCGTCTCTGCTCCTTTGGCCGCAGGGAAAAAGTTTGTACTCAATCCTCAGGATGATTTGGCAAAGATTACGATTGAAAGTGAGAAAGGAGACTTGCTGCTGTATGATGGAAGGATAAATCATAACAACGGTTGGTTTGTGCTCCGTTCGGAGTTCCCGGCAGGGACAAAGGAAGGTGCGGTGAAATGGATAATCCGTCCGACAGTCACTAAAGACTGGCGTTATGCACCGGTGGTGCAAGCCTCTCAAGTAGGTTACCATCCTGGACAGAAGAAAGTGGCTGTCATAGAGTTGGATAAACGGGATACAGACTTCAAGCAACCTGCCCTTTATCGCATTGCTGCCGATGGCAGGAAACTGGTAAAGCAGCAGGCTGCCAAGGATTGGGGAGATTTCCAACGCTACCACTATCTGCAGTTCGATTTCACGGAAGTGACGGAAGAAGGGCTCTATCAGGTAATGTACGGCGATGCTGCTTCTCCGGTGTTCCGCATTGCCAAAGATGTGTGGGACAAGGGTATCTGGCAGGCAGAGGTGGAATACTTTTTGCCGGTACAGATGTGCCACATGCGTGTGAACGAAAAATACCGTGTATGGCATGACTTCTGTCATCATGACGATGCACGTATGGCCAAAACCGATATCAACCATATAGACGGATATACTCAGGGAACCTCTACTCTTTGTAAGTACCAGCCGGGTGATTTGGTTCCAGGGCTGAATGTGGGTGGATGGCACGATGCGGGGGACTATGACCTGCGTGTGGAATCCCAGGCAGGCGAGGCCTATATACTTGCCATGGCTTGTGAGAACTTTGGTACCTATTGGGACGAGACTTCCATAGATTTTGAAAAGAAGATAGTCGAGATTCACCAGCCGGATGGAAAGAATGACTTGTTGCAGCAGGTGGAAAACGGTGCTTTGACGATAGTGGCGGGTTGGAAGGCTCTGGGGCGTCTCTACAGAGGGATTCTGTGTCCTACCGTACGCCAGTATGCACACTTGGGTGATGCGTCGGCCCATACAGACCATGTCAGTGGGACTGCCGACGACCGCTGGGTGTTTACGGAAGACAACCCTGGTAGGGAACTTCAGGTAGCCGCTTGGCTGGCAGGTATTTCACGTGTCTTGAAGGGACATAACGATGCATTGGGAGCGGATTGTCTGGAGATAGCCCGTGAATTGTTCAGGATTACCCGCTGCGACAACAACCGGGTGCTGACAGCCAAGGTACATGCTGCCGTAGAACTTTATCTGGCGACAAAGGAAGTGGAGTACCGTGATTTCGTTTTGCAGCAGCAGGATTTCATCTGCAAGAATATCCGTCAGACGGGTTGGTTCATCGGACGTTTCGACAAAGCTGTGGGAAATGCACGTTTCAGCAAGGCTGTTCGCAAAGCACTGCCGGAGTTGCAGGCTATGTATCAGGAGTATAGCAGTAAAACTCCGTATGGAGTGCCGCATGACAGAGGTAACCGTTCTTCCGGTTCATGGGAACCCCAGCATCTGGGCTACAATTACTGTTACCTGCATGCTGCCTATCCTGACTTGTTTGCACCGGACTATATTTTCAATGCTGTCCAATACCTGCTCGGTATGCATCCGGGACGTAATCAGGCAGCGTTTGTAACGGGAGTCGGTGCCGAAACGATGAAAGCCGCCTATGGTGTCAACCGTGCCGACTGGTCTTATATTCCGGGTGGAGTGTCTCCGAGTACAAATCTGATTCGTCCCGACTTGCCCGAATTACTTCATTTCCCGTTCTTATGGCAGGAAGGTGAGTACTGTTTGGGCGGACATGCTACGTGGTTTATGTATATGGTATTGGCATCTCAGAAAATATTGAATGGTAATGAACAGTAAAATAAAGGTAGATAAGTTTGTAATTGTAGCTTTTCTGCTCTGCATGGTCTGCACTATGGCCATGCAGGCAAAAGCTTATGACAATTTTAAGGTATCGGTCTATGTACGTGCCTACGAGGTAGACAAGATGAAGGACATCCATTGGCTGGATTCGACTTGGAATGTGATTTCACAACAGTTGGAAGTGGACAAGATTTATTTGGAAACACATCGTGATTTACTGATTGTGGATGACGCCACCCTGGAGCAAGCTAAGAAATTTTTCCATGACCGGGGAATAGAGACTGCCGGAGGAATTACCTACACCATCAACGAGGCGAACAGTTTCGAGACGTTCTGCTATTCCAATCCCGAGCATCGTGAGATGGTGCGAAAGATTGCAGAACATACGGCAAAGCACTTTGACGAGTTTATTCTGGATGACTTTTTCTTCACCAGTTGCAAGTCGGACATAGAGATAAAAGCCAAAGGTACGCAGAGCTGGACGGAATACCGTTTGAAGCTGATGACTGAAGCCGGGCGCGACCTTGTGCTGAAACCTGCCAAGAAGGTGAATCCTCGTGTAAAGGTAATCATCAAGTATCCCAACTGGTACGACCATTTCCAAGGTTTGGGCTTTAATCTGGAGGAAGGTCCCCAACTCTTTGACGGTGTCTGGACGGGTACCGAAACAAGGGACCCTGCCGGCAACCAGCATCTGCAGAATTATCTAAGCTATAATATTATCCGCTATTTCGATAATCTGCGTCCGGGCTACAACGGTGGAGGATGGGTGGACTCCGGTGGACTGAATCTGGGCATGGACCGCTATGCTGAGCAGCTGCATCTGACCATGCTTGCCAAGGCTCCCGAAATCATTCTCTTTGCCTATAACCAGCTTCTGGGCGTGAAGTTGTCTCCCAGGTTCCGTACCCCTTGGCAGGGCATGGGCACCAGCTTTAATTATGATGAGATGACTGCCCCTATCCGGCAGAAGAACGGAACTTCCATAGAGCCTACCACCATGGCACGCATTGCGGATGTTGTATTGAAACAGACTGATAAACTGGTAGGTAAGTTGGGTAACCCCATTGGCATCAAGTCCTACAAGCCTTTTCATGTGGCGGGTGATGATTTCTTGCAGAATTATCTGGGCATGATAGGTTTGCCGATGGATATACGTCCCGTTTTTCCGAAAGACCAACAAGTGGTGCTGCTGACTGCCCAGGCGGCTCAAGCTCCGGAGCTCATGACCGACATTAGGAAGCAATTGCAAAGCGGACGGGATGTGGTGATTACAAGCGGCTTGCTGAAAGCCATTCCTGAAAAAATTGCCGAAATAGTAGAGTTGCGTTGTACCGATTTGAAAGCTCTTGTCAATGATTTTGGCCGATATGGACAAGCCGGACGCGATTTATTGATACCGCAGGTTCAGTATTATACGAATGATGCTTGGGAAGTAGTCAGTGCGGGCCGTCCGTTGACGGGAGGAGTATCGGGGTATCCTATTTTGTTGAGAGCTCCCTATGCCGCCGGCAATCTATATGTATTGACCATTCCCGATGATATGGGAAATTTATATGATTTTCCGGCAAAAGCCTTGAATGAGATTCGCCGCATTATGAGTAGGGATATGGATATCTATCTGGAGGCTCCCTCCAAAGTCGGATTGTTTGTGTATGACAATAAAACACTGGTGGTGGAGAACTTCAATGATGAACCGGTGGAAGTGCGTATTGTTACCGATGATGAGGTGACGAGGTTGGAAAATCTGGAGAATGGAGATATTCTGGCTCCCCTTCCTGCCGAACCCGTACAGAGCAGGCGTCCGGTGACACCAAAGAACTCTTTCCGTTTGTCATTACTACCCCATTCGTATAAGGCTTTCCAATATAAATGACGGGTAAGAAGATTGTCGGATAGTTATTCGGAAGGGTAACGGGAGGTCGGTTCTACAATGGGTCGGCCTCCTTTGCTTCCAGTCATCCGTGAGAATGCTTGTGTTCTTTCAATA